>Ga0209536_100009517_pt1 | contig 14436 bp, 12 predicted proteins | sample DeeMarSeWOR28_12_FD_187461 | JGI IMG/M metagenome (GOLD analysis project Ga0209536, IMG submission 187461) | Marine sediment microbial communities from White Oak River estuary, North Carolina - WOR-2-8_12 (SPAdes) (version 2) | ecosystem: Environmental > Aquatic > Marine > Intertidal zone >...
GCTCCTGGTCCACGCCGTCAAGGCCCGCCACAAGCAGGTGCACGAGAAGCGGTGGATCGTGTGGGCGGCGCCGCTGCTGGCAGGGCTCACGGTCGCCGGTGCGCTCGCACTGATGGCGGCTGAGGCCGTCCCGGTCCCGGTGGGTCTCGCATTCCTTCCGGCCGCGCTGTTCGCGCTGGTCGTCGTGCTGCTGCGGGTCCGCCCGGCGAGGCTGCGGGTGGTGGGGTGGTCGGTCGTGGGCGCCAACGCGCTGACGCTGGCGCTCCTGCTCCAGGTGTAGGGAAGCGCCACATCCGCTCCTCTGCCGTCCCGGCCGAGCCGCGGTCGGCTCCCGGCGCTCCCCGCATCCGGTCTCCCAGCGACGCAGCCGCGATTCACGATCGCCTCGCTCGAACTTCAACAGGCCTCCCGGCGGTCCGAGGCAACCGGAACGCGCTCGTCGTGCGTTTTAAAAGCGAAGTCCGTATCCTCCCCGCAGGTGGGTGAGCGCTGGTGGGGGGGCGCGTATCCTGAATGGGGATTCGAGCGAGAGGAAGGAACTCACGATGATCAAGAGCCTGGCGGCGAGAGCCGCGGTCGCGATCCTGTTCTTGTGCGTGCCGGGCTGCGGCGACGAAACGGTTGGGCCCGCCGACCGCGACGATATCGAAGCGTGGATGGCTTTCTACCGTGTCCCGGGCCTGAGTCTCGCGGTGATCAACGACTTCCAGCTGGACTACGTCGAGGTGCATGGCGTCGTGAGCGGGTCCACGCGGGAGCCGGTGACGGCCGAGACGCGGTTCCAGGCGGCCTCCCTCAGCAAGTCGGTCTCCGCGGTCGGCGTCGTGAGACTGGCGCAGGAGGGCGTGATCTCGCTCGACACCGATGTGAACGACTACCTCACCTCGTGGCAGATCCCCGACAATGAGTTCCAGAGCACCGAGAAGGTCACGCTGCGACGGCTGCTCAGCCACACGGCCGGGATGACGGTGCACGGCTTTCGTGGCTATCGCTACACGGAGTCCGTGCCGACGCTGACTCAGATACTGAACGGCGAGGCGCCGGCGAACTCGGCGCCGATCGTCGTCGATTTCGTCCCGGGGAGCGAATGGCGCTACTCTGGGGGCGGCTACGTGGTCATGCAGCAGGCGTTGACGGACGTCACGGCGACGCCGTTTCCCGAGCTCATGCGGGGGCGCGTGCTGCAGCCCCTCGGCATGGAGAACACCACCTTCGAGCAGCCGTTGCCCGAGGCGCTGCGGGAATGGGCGAGCACCGGACACTACGCGGACGGCACGGAGGTTCCGGGGCAGCATCACATCTACCCCGAGATGGCTGCGGCGGGATTGTGGACGACCCCCAGCGACCTGGCGCGGCTCCTCATCGAATTGCAGCTGTCGCTACGAGGTGAGTCGAACACCGTGCTCACCACAGAGAATACCGAGCTGCTGCTCACCAGCGTCCTGAGTGGCTACGCCCTGGGGTTCTTCGTCTGGGCCAACGACGACGAGCGGTCGTTCGGGCACGGCGGCGCCAACGACGGCTTCCGGTGTTTCATGGTCGCGCACCGCACGGGAGGGTATGGTGTGGTCGCGATGGCCAACAGCGACAATGGGGTGACTCTGATCGAAGCGGTCGTCGACCTGATCGGCAGGAGAGAGGGGTGGCCGGGCTTTGAATAACGATACGCTGCTGAGCCGCTGGCCGAAGGTGGTCGGCACCATCGGCCTCGTCGTGGCGGTCGTGATGTTCGTGGATAAGGCCGAGGACATCGTGACCAACCTGACCTGGTCTGCAGAGGACTGGCGTCGGGTGTTCGCTCCGGACGTGGCCGACCTGATCGTGCGGACCATGCCGCCGCTGGGATGGCGGATCTTCTCGGCCGCGGCGGAGATGGGGCTCGCCGGGCTCCTCTTCGTCGGCGCCATCGCGTTGCGACGCCGGCGCCGGTCGGGCGTCTCCCTGTGCCGTACGTGGGCCTGGCTCGCGATCGTCTGGGTGGTCGCCGTCATGGCGTGGGTGCTGTGGTGGCTGTCGCGGTATCAGGGGGAGATGCCGGGCATCTCCCACATCGCCTGGCAGGGGTTCGTTGTCTTCGGCGTCGTGGTCGCGTTCGTGGTGCTGCTGGCGTGGCCGATCTTCCTGCTCGTGTGGTTCGGGAGACCCGACATCAGGGCCGAGTACGAGGAGTGGCCCGACTGACCGATGTTCTCCACCTGCATCTTCTGCAAGCGGCCGCTCGGCCGGAACGAGGCCGTCGAGTCGTTCCCGGTGGGACGGCGCCTCGCATTCGACCCGGCGAAGGGGCGGCTCTGGGTCGTGTGCCGCCGCTGCGAGCGGTGGAATCTCACCCCGCTCGAGGAGCGGTGGGAGGCGCTGGAGGAGTGCGAGCGCCTGTTCCGCGGCACGCGCCTGCGCATGTCCACTGACAATGTCGGGCTCGCCAAGCTCAAGGAGGGCCTGGTGCTGGTGCGGATCGGCGAGCCCCTCAGGCCGGAGTTCGCCGCGTGGCGCTACGGCGATCAGTTCGGCCGCCGCCGCCGGCGGGCGATGGTGTGGGTGGGCGCCGGTGTCGTGCTCGCCACGGCGCTCACGGTCGGGAGCGTCGCCGCGGGTATCGGTGCCGGCATGGGAGCGCAGATCCCCAACCTGTTCATCAACGTCCCGGTGCGCGCCAAGATCCGGACCAGGGACGGGAAGATCCTGAAGCTGCGTACGCCCGACATCGACAAGGCGCGGTTCCTGATGGAGCCCGGCTCAGATGAGTGGGTGCTGACGGTCAAGAAGGAAACGTTCGAAGGAGCGGAGGCGATGCGCGCGGCCGCCCAGATTCTCCCGGCCCTCAACCTCATGTCCGGCTCCAAGGTCGCCGTGGCCAACGCCGTGGCGAAGATCGAGGAGGCCGGGGACCCGGAGCGTTACCTGGCCCGCGCATCCCACGAGCTGGACCCGGACAACTGGCAGCCGGGCTACGGCAAGCCGCTGTTTCCCGGCAAGCCGGGGTTGATGAAGAAGCTGCCGGCGCCGACCCGCCTGGCACTCGAGATGGCGCTCCACGAGGAGCGGGAGATGCGGGCGCTGGCGGGCGAGCTGCTGGAGCTCGAGATGGCGTGGCGCGAGGCGGAGGCGATCGCGGCCATCGCCGACAACATGTTCGTGCCGCCCGCGCACGAAGCGTTCATCGAGCAGCATCGGCCGGACGAGGCAAGCGCGCACACGGCAGCGGTCGCCGACGGGGACCGGGAAGGTGAAGGCGGCTGAGCCGCGGTGGTGGACCACTCCGTGATCCCGGTGTATCCTGTCCTCTTCCCTCACTCTCCATTCTTCTCGAGGTTTCCCATGCGTGTTCTTCGAGTCCTGGTGCTCCTCGCCTGCTCGGCCGGCGTGCTCACGGCGCAGGAGACGGTTCTTCCGAGTCCCGAGAGCCTGCGTGACGTCCAGCTACGCCAGCTGGAGCTGCAGCGCACGATGCTCTTGGCGATGGCTGACTCCATGCCGGAGGGCCTGTATCGCGACAAGGTGACGCCGGTGCAGCGCGACTTTGCCCAGCAGATCCACCACGCCGCCTCCTCCCTCGTGTTCATCACCGCGCGCTACATGGCGAGCGAGCCCCCTTCGCTGCCCGATACCGCCGTGGCCTTCAACAGCCGGGAGGGTCTCACGGGGTACGTCAACGCGGCCTACGACTTCGCCACACAGGTCCTGACACGACAGTCGGAGGAGGATCGCGCGGCGGTGACCGGGTTCTTCGGCGGTCTGCAGATACCCAGGTGGCAGATCTGGGACGAGCTCCACCAGCACACCGTGTGGACCGCGGGCCAAGTGGTGGCCAACTTCCGAAAGCACGGCATGGCGCCGCCGGGATTCGGGTTCTTCTAGGCCAGCCGGACTACTTCTTCTTCAGCACCGCTCGCCACCCCGTCGGTCCCGGGAGCGGGGTGGCGTAGTCGGCCGTGGTGAAGCGCTCCACCGTGTAGAACAGACCCGGATCGGCGGCCCTGGCCGCGGCGACGACCCGTGGCAGGTCACGCCGCGCGCAGGCGGTGAACAGCAGCGTGCGCGGCCCGTCCGACCCCTCCCCGCGGAACGCGGTGACGGTTTGTCCGAGCGTGCGCAGCCGCTCTGCGAGCTCGACACCGTTCTTTGACGTGATCATCCGCACCACGCACGATCCGAGCGCCAGCCACCGCTCCAGGGCGATTCCGGCGCCGTTGCCGACGGCAAAGCCCGCCGCATACGCCACCACGAGCAGAGGCTCCTCCTGCACCCCGAGGATCGCCTGGGAGACGGCGGTGATCCAGATGAGCACCTCCACGAAACCGAGTAGCACCGACACGACGCGGCGTCCGTGGACGACGGAGATGGTGCGCAACGTGCCGAGTGAGACATCGATGATGCGGAGGGAGAAGATCAGGAGCGCTGCCGCCCACACGGGCCACACTTCAAAGATGACCATGGGTACCGTCCCAGGAGCCGGTTCGGGGGGAGTGCGACATCTCGAGCCGGTGATCCCGGCGGCACCGTCGCCGCACGGCGGGGTATCACGCCCGGATGCCGGGCCGACCGCCCACATCGATTCGGCCGGACCCAGGCAGTATCTTACCTCAAGTGGAATCGCCTTGGGAGCGCGGGGTGGCAGATCAGTTCAAGCACTTCAGGAGCGGCGTTGCCGACCGGTACGAGATCGAGCGGGAGCTCGGCCGGGGCGGCATGGCCGTGGTGTTTCTGGCGCTGGACCGAAAACACGATCGGCCCGTCGTCTTGAAGGTGCTGCGTCCCGAGGTGTCCATGACCCTGGGAGCCCACCGGTTCCTGCGCGAGGTCCGCATCGCGGCCAGGCTCAGTCACCCCCACGTCGTGACGCTGATCGACTCCGACGAGGTCGATGGGTTCCTCTTCTCCGTCATGGCGTACGTGGAGGGGGAGTCACTGCGAGACCGCCTCGTCCGAGAGGGACGGCTCTCCCTGGGCGCGGCCATGGACATCGCGCGGCAGGTGGCGAGCGCGCTGGATTACGCGCACAGCCGTGACGTGGTGCACCGGGACGTCAAGCCTGAGAACATCCTCCTGTGCCGCAGTGCGGCGGTGGTCACGGACTTCGGCATCGCGCGGGCCATCTCGGAGGCGACCGAGGGTGAGCGGCTGACCGACCCGGGGGTCGCCGTCGGGACCTCCGTGTACATGAGTCCCGAGCAGGCGAGCGGCGAGTTGGAGGTGGACGGCCGCAGCGACGTGTACGCCCTGGGCTGTGTGCTGTACGAACTGCTCACCGGCGAGCCGCCCTTCAGCGGGAGAAACCACCAGGCGATCCTCGCGGCCAAGGTCAAAGGTGAGCTGCCCGGCCTGCGCGCGCTCGGGGCCGCCGTGCCCAAAGGGGTGGAGCGGGCGATCGTGCGGGCGCTGGCGCCGGAGCGCGACGACCGCTTCGGGTCGGCCGGCGAGTTCGTGGCCGCGCTCGAGGCGGCGATCCCGGCCGGCGCCGTCCGTGGTCCGTCCATCGCGGTACTTCCGTTCTCGAACATCGGCGCCGATCCCGAGAACGAGTACCTCGGCGACGCCATCGCCGATGAGATCATCGCGGCGCTCGGCCGGGTGAGGGCGCTGCAGGTCGCACCGCGGTCCGCGTCCTTCGCGTACAAGGGGCAGAGCCGCGACATCCGCGAGATCGGGAAGGAGCTGGAGGTGAGCACGGTGCTCGAGGGCAGCGTGCGGCGCGCGGGGCGCAAGCTCCGCATCACGGCGCAGCTCATCGACGTGAGCAACGGGTATCACCTCTGGTCCGAGCGGTACGACCGGGACATGGAAGACGTGTTCGCCATCCAGGACGAGATCGGGCGAAACATCACCCAAGCGCTGAAGGTGATCCTCTCCGAGGAGGAGCAGGCGGCGATCAGCCGGGCGCGCACGGGCGACATCGAGGCGTACGACTACTACCTGCGCGGCAGGCAGTTCTTCAGTCAGTTCCGGCGCAAGGCACTGCAGTTCGCTCGCGAGATGTTCGACCGTGCGATCGAGATCGATCCCGACTACGCGTTGGCCTACGCGGGCCTCGCCGACTGCTGCTCCTTCCAGTACATGTACTGGGGGTTCAACCCGAAAGACCTGGAGACGGCGGAGACGGCGAGCCGGCGCGCGTTGGAGCTGGCACCGGATCTGGGAGAGGCGCACGCGGCGCGGGGACTCGTCCTTTCCCTGCGCGCCGAGAACGAGGCGGCACGGGTCGAGTTCGAGACCGCCATTCGTCTCGATCCCCGGCTCTTCGAGGCGCGGTACTTCTACGCCCGAACCTGCTTCCAGGAAGGCAGGCTGGAGGAGGCGGCGCGGCTGTTCGGAGAGGCCGCGAACGTGCGCGAGGACTACAAGGCGCGCTTCTTCGTTGCGCAGTCCCTCGCGGCCCTGGGCCGTGAGGGCGAGGCGGAAGCGGCGTACCGGCGGGCGTTCGACGTGGCTGCCCGGTACCTCGAGTTGAATCCCGACGACGCGCACGCGTTCAGCATGGGGGCCGTTTCGCTCTGCCGCACGGGGGACAAAGCCAGGGGCCTCGAATGGGCGGAGCGGGCGATCAGTCTCGACCCCGACGACGCAGGGATCGCCTACAACGTGGCGTGTTTGTTCTCCCTGGAGGGGGAAACAGACCGCGCGTTCGCCAGCCTCCGGCAGGCCGTCGAGGGGGGATTCGCGCGCAAGGACTGGTTCGAGCGGGACCCGGACCTGGATCCCATACGCGGCGACGACCGGTTCAAGGAGTTGTTGGGCGCGCTGTGAGCTCCGCGGTCCACACGCTGTCGGACACCCACTGCGCCGCCGTCATTCCCCCGACGATGACCAGCCGGTCTCCCGCCACCACGATTCCCCGCAGATCCATCACCGGTCGCGGCAGCTCCCCCCAACCGCTCCAGCGGTCGGCGTCCGGGTCGTAGCGGAACACCGCCCGCCGAGGCTCGGACGGCCAGGTGTTGTAGCCAATCCCGTCGTAGTTGTAGGGGCTGTTGGTGCCGCCGGCGAAGATCACGGCACCGGCAACGCCCACCGCGCCGGCACGATAGAGCGGCGGACCCGGATGGTCCGCGATGCGCCGCCATGCGATGCTGGTCGGATCAGCGGGATCGATGTCCCCCCGCCATGCCCCCCCCTCCATCCTGAACCGCGGCCGAGCCGGATGGGTGCGCACCCCGTCGACGTACACGATGCTGTTCCCGGCGATGCCCCCGGCGTGGCCGAACACGGGTCGCCCCGGAATCGGCGTCGCCTGCTGCCAGGCGTCCGTCGCGGGGTCGTAGAGCTGCACGTCGGGAACGTTCTCCTCGTCGTGCCAGCCCGAGACGAGGTAGATGAGCGAGTCGCGCCACACGCCGGAGACGGCGTCGTCCACGGGGACGGGGATTGGGGTCCCGGCACGCCACTCGCCGGTCTCCGGATCCAGGATGTCCACATTGGGGAGTGACTGCTCGGAGCCATCCTGGGCCACCGTGTAGCCACCGAACAGGTAGATGCTGCCCCCGACGGCCTGTGCCGTCGCCGCGAGGCGCCCGGGTCCCGGGACGGGGGCGACCTCCTGCCAGCTCCGCTCGCCGACGTTCCAGCGAAAGACCCAATCCACGACGCCGTCCCACCGCACGGTCGAGTCGAGCCCCATGAGGGAGAAGACCGCCGGTCCGCTCGGCGTCGACACGGCGACGACCGCGTTGTTGGACACGGGCCGCGGTAGGGCTGGCGCGGCCTGCCACCCCGGCGCCTGGAGACCGAGGGCGAAAACGAGGGGCCATACGGCGATCATGAACGTCACTCAGGCACGTACCGCCGACGCAGCCTCGAGTTCCGGAAGACGAGTCCGGAGCAGGCCGTGGAGAGCGCCACGGCGCCCAGGATCACGGCGAGCCTGGTCCAGGACTCCGCGGCAGCCTGCCGCCGGGAGACGTACATCAGAGTGGCGCGGATCCATTCCAGCCCGGCGAGGACCAGGACGACCTGGAACAGGCGCGGCACCCACGAGCGGCGCACCAGCAGCAGGAAGGGGAATGCCAGGCTGACGACCACCAACGCCGCGATGCCGTTGCGGGAAAAGTGTGCCGCGAGCAGCACGAAGCTCACGACGACGGGTAGGAGCCTGACGACGTTCACGGACGAAGAAGTAACGTGCCGGCGCCCGCTCTACAACCGGTGGCGGCGCCGGGTGGAACTGCCGCGGCGGCTGAATCGTAGCGACGATGGGGAGCGTGCCGGACCGGGACCGACGGCCGGCGGAGACAGGAGGGGGGCGATATGATCGCGCGATCGTGGAAGCTCACCGTGGTGATGGGGTTGCTCGCGCTGCCGGCCGCATGCGGTTCGGATGCGTCCGGTCCCAACGGTGGCACGATCACCGTGGAGTACATGGAGGGCCTCGCTGGCTTCGCGGCTCGCCTCGACACGCTGCGCGTGGGGCTCCGCATCCCCGGGCTGTCGGCGGCCATCGTGGAGAACGAGCAGATCGTCTGGTCCATGGGCTTCGGGTTTGCCGATGTGGATGAGGGCCGGCGCGTCACGCCCAGCACGGCGTTCCACCTCGCTTCCCTCACCAAGACGTTCGCGTCCACCATTCTGATGCAGCTCGTCGAGCAGGGACTGGTGGACCTGGACGACCCCGCGAGTGACTACGGCGTGGATCTCACGGCAGACGGAACGATCCTCGTGCGTCATCTTCTCACGCACACCTCCGAGGGCGTGCCGGGCACCAGCTATCGGTACAACGGGAACCGGTTCGCAGAGCTCGATCGAGTGATCGAGGTCGCCACCGGGCGCTCGTTTGGCGAGCTGCTCGTGGAGCGGATTCTCCAGCCGCTGCAGTTGCGCCACACCGCGCCCAACACGCTGAGTCCCTATTTCTTCCTCGCGGGCCTCGACCGGGAGGCGTTCCTCGCCAACATGGCCGCTCCCTATGAGTGGCAAAGTGGGCGCGTAATCCGGTACTCCTACCCATCGTACTTCGGGACGTCCGGCGGTCTCATCGCGTCGGTCGAGGACGTCGCCGCGTATTCCATTGCGATCGATCAGGGACGGTTCCTGGAGGCCTCGACCTGGGACTCGGTGTTCACGCCGGCCAAGGATCCGGCCGGCGATCCGCTGCCCTACGCGCTGGGGTGGTTCATCCATGTCCACGAGGGGATCGAGCTGCAGTGGCACTACGGGTACTGGGACGCCAACTCCTCCCTGATCGTGCGCGCGCCGGAATCGGGACTGGCCTTCGTCGTGCTGGCCAACACGAGCATGCTGAGCCGGCCCTACGGACTCGGGCTCGACAGCGACGTGCTTCGCTCCGACGTCGCCAGGCTGTTCGTTGAGTCGTTCGTGACGGGCGACGAACCACTGCCGGCTCGCCGGTAGGTGGGGCTACGGATAGAGACGCGTCACCGTCCAGCGGTCGCCGTCCCGTGTGTAGCGCAGCCGGTCGTGCAGCCGGTTGAGCCTGCCCTGCCAGAACTCAATCCGGCGCGGGACCAGACGGAAGCCGCCCCAGAAGGGCGGAAGCGGCACCTCGCCCCCCTTGAATCTCGTCTCGTGCTCGCGGAACCGCTGCTCCATGGCTGCCCGATTCTCGAGTTCGGCGCTCTGGCGCGACGCCCACGCGCCGAGCTGGCTCCCGCGCGGACGCGTCCGGAAGTATGCCGCCGACTCCTCGGGGGTGAGCTGCTCGACCGTGCCCTCGACGCGCACCTGCCGCTCCAGAATCGGCCAGTGGATCACGATCGCGGCCCGCGGGTTCTCCAGCAGCTCCCCGCCCTTGCGACTCTCGAAATTCGTGTAGAACACGAATCCGTCCGCGCCGAAGCCCTTGAGCAACATCATGCGGGCCGAGGGCACACCGTCCGGGGTGCTCGTCGCGAGCGCCATGGACTCTGGCAGAAAGATGCCCGACTGGCGGGCGGTCGCGAACCAGTCGGAGAAGAGGGCGATGGGGTCCGCGCCAGCCTCGAGCTCGGAGAGGCCGGTGGCCATTCCCCTACCCATGGTGACGAGGGCGCGCAGGCGTCCGATGAGCGACATGCCGGGTCGATCTCTGGCTGCAAAGGTCTTCTAAGGAACCGGGTTCGGCGCGCTTGGGCAAGGGTCGCGGCGGCCTGCGCAACAAGCCATCTTTGGTCCTCATGGTAGAGCTCGCACACCGTCTCCGCGAAGCGCTCGCCGGGCGATATACGATCATGCGCGAGGTCGGCCGGGGCGGGATGGCCACGGTCTGTCTCGCCGAGGACCGGAAGCACCGACGCAAGGTGGCGGTGAAGGTGCTGCGGCCCGAGCTCGGGGTGACGGTTGGGCCCGACCGGTTCCTGCGGGAGATCGGTATCGCGGCGAGGCTGGCGCACCCCCATATCCTGCCCGTGTACGACTCGGGCGAGGCGGACGGCCTGCTGTACTACGTCATGCCCTTCGTGGAGGGGGAGTCGCTGCAGGGGCGGCTCGACCGCGACGGACGGTTGGAGGTCGCGGAGGCGCTGCACGTCGCGCGAGAAGTGGCGAGTGCGCTCGGCTATGCGCACAGCCATCACGTAATCCACCGCGACATCAAGCCGGCCAACATCCTGCTTTCCGGCGGGCACGCGGTCGTCACCGATTTCGGCGTGGCGCGGGCGATCGGCTTGGGCAGGGAACCGGCGTCCGTGTTCATCACCGAGCCGGGGATCGCCGTGGGGACTCCCACGTACATGAGTCCGGAGCAGGCGAGTGGCGAGCAGGCGCTCGACGGTCGGAGCGACCTCTACTCCCTCGGGTGTGTGCTGTACGAGACGCTCGTGGGCGAGCCACCGTACACGGGTGATACACCGCACGCCGTGATCGCGCAGTGCTTCGCGGCACCGATCCCGTCCGCCCGTCGCAAGCGGGCCGACGTCCCCGAGCACGTGGACGCCGCGCTGCGCATGGTACTGGCCAAGACGCCCGAAGAGCGGTTCGCCACCGCCGAGCAGTTCGTTGAGGCGCTGACGAGGCCGGGCGTGGTCAAGCCGCCCGCGCCCGAGGCAACCTCCATCGCGGTTCTCCCGTTCGAGGATATGAGTGCCGACCGCGTCAACGAGTACCTGTGCGACGGCATGACCGAGGAGATCATCAACGCCCTGACGAAGCTGCAGGGGTTGCAGGTGGCGGCACGCACGTCGGCCTTCGCGTTCAAGGGCACGAACCGCAACCTGCAGGACGTCGGTGCCGAGCTCGGCGTGTCGACGATCCTGGAAGGCAGCGTGCGCCAGGTAGGCCGGAGCCTGCGGATCACCGCCCAGCTGATCAACGTGAGGGACGGCTACCACCTCTGGTCGGAGCGCTACGACCGGGAGCTGGAGGACGTGTTCGCAATTCAGGACGAGATCGCGGAAGCCATCGCGTCCACGCTGCGGGAACGCCTCGCGGAGGAGCAGCGCATCCGGGTCGTGAAGCGCTACACCGACGACGTACAGGCATACCAGCTCTACCTGCGGGGGCGCTACGTGGAGAAGACGCGGCGCCGTGGCGGGTTCGCGAAGGGGATCGAGTACTTCGAGCAGGCGATCGCGAGGGATCCCAACTATGCCCTGGCGTACGCCGGGGTGGCCGACTCGTACAATCTGCTGGCGTGGTACCGGTTTCTCCCCCCGCGCGACGCCTTCCCGAAAGCTCACGTGGCGGCGCTGAAGGCGCTCGAGATCGATGAGATGCTCGCCGAGGCGCACACCTCCCTGGGGGTCGTGAAGCACTACTACGACTGGGACTGGCAGGGTGCCGAGCGGTCTCTCAGCCGGGCTCTCCAGCTGAATCCGAAAGACGCTACGGCGCTGCACTCCTACTCCGAGTACCTCGCGTCCCGCGGTCGGCTCGAGGAGGCGACCCAGTGCATCACGCGGGCGCAGGAGCTCGAGCCCCTCGGGCTCACCATCAATGCCGGCCTCGGCTGGATCCACTACTTCTGTCGGCGCTATGACGAAGCCATCGAGCGGTTCCTCAAGACGATCGAGCTCGATCCGGAGTACGTCTTCCTCAACTGGTTTCTGGGGCAGGCCTACATCAAGAAGGGGATGCTCAAGGAGGCGCAGGCGGTTCTGCGGCGGGGGATGACAGCCTCGGGCGACCACCCGGGGATGGCGGCGTATCTCGCCTACGCCTATACCCAGGCGTACCGCATGGACGACGCGCGCGACGTCCTGGAGGCCCTCAAGGTACGGGCCAAGGAGGCCTACGTACCCGCGGACTACTTCGCCGTGATCCACATGGGGCTCGGGGAGCTCGACGCGGCCTATCACTGGCTGAGCCAGGCGTGCGGGGAGCGAGCGCTGCACCTGGTGTTTTTGGAGGTGGATCCGCTGTTCGACGACCTGCGCGGCGACGGGCGCTTCGGGCAGATTCTCGGCCGTATCGGATTGCATCGGGGGTAGCATGGGAATACGTGCGGCAGTGATGGTCGAGCCGCGGGCATCGATCGCCCTGTGGGAGATCGACGACCCCGTGGTAGAGGAGGGGGGGATCCTGCTGGAGACGGTGGCCAGCGAGGTGTGCGGTACCGACGTCCACCTGCATCACGGCCGTCTCGACGGTGTGCCCTATCCGATCATACCGGGGCACGTGAGCGTGGGTCGCATTCTCGAGGCGCGGGGCGTCGACCGGGACGCGCTGGGGGAGGCGTTGCATCCAGGTGATGTGGTCACGTTCTACGACGTCCACGAGGTGTGCAACGCGTGCTACCACTGTACGGTCGCGAACCAGCCCAATCGGTGTCCGAAGCGGCGGGTCTACGGCATCACCTACTCCGCACAGGATGGCCCGCTGGGCGGGTGGGCCGAGCGGATCTACCTCCGGCCTGGCGTCCGCGTGCTCAAGCTGCCGGAACGGCTCACGGCCGATGACGTGATCGGCGGCGGCTGCGGTCTGTTCACGGGGTTCGCGGCGGTGGAACGGAGCGACTTGTGCATGGGCGACACCGTCGTCGTCCAGGGAGCAGGGCCGGTCGGTCTCGCGGCCGCGGCGTTCGCGCAGCTGCGGGGAGCCGGCGCCGTGGTCGTGATCGGCGCGCCCGCCACGCGTCTGAGCCTCGCACGGGAGTTGGGCGCCGACCTGGTGCTCTCGCTCGAGGAGCATCCGCTCGATGCTCGCGCGGACGCCGTGCGCGGCGTGACGCAGGGGCGGGGCGCCGACGTGATCATCGAGGCGAGCGGCAATCCCGCCGCGATCTCGGAGGGCCTGAACCTCCTACGGGACGGCGGTACCTATGTCGTGGGCGGGCACTACACCGATACCGGCACCGTCCAGATCAATCCCCACACGCACATCAACCGGCGGCACGCGGACATCCTGGGGCAGTGGGGTACCGACTTCCGGCACATCGTGCGGGCCCTCCACATGCTCGCGCGGCACCGCGAGAAGCTCCCCTTCCACAAGGTGATCGGCGCCCGCTACGGCCTCGATGAGGCCGATCGGGCGCTGGATGACGTGGCGAATCTGCGGGTGACGAAGGCGATCATCGATCCGAAGCTCTAGACTCAGAGCTCGCGAATCGCCTCGATCGGGTCGAGCCTGGCCGCGCGGCTCGCGGGGTACCAGCCGAAGACGACGCCCACGACCGCAGCGAACAGCACGGCCATCACGGCCCCCGGCACGTTCACGGCGATCACGAACACCCGCCCGAACTGCTGGGCGATGAGCTCGGTCACCTTGATGAGGGCTATGCCTCCGCCGATGCCGATGGCCGCCCCCAACAGGGCGAGGGTGAGCGACTCGGCGAGGAACAGCCTGCGGATGTCGCGGTCGTCGGCGCCGAGCGCCTTGCGAATCCCGATCTCCCGCACGCGCTCCCGCACGGCGATCAGCAACACGCTGAACAGCCCGATGCCGCCCACTACGAGCGTGACCCCGGCGATGGTGAACAACACACCGTTCCACCCCAGCAGGATGCCGTCCGCCATGGCGAGGGTGGACCTCACCTCGGCAGCCTCGTTCTGGATCTCGAAGTCCTCCACGCCGTGGTGCCGCCGGCGCAGACGGGCCGTCGCGGCCTCCATGGCCGTGGCGAAGTCGGCATGCTCCGACACGTCGACCAGTACGTTGTCCACGCGCCCGGCGCCCTTGTGGTACAGGGTGACGTAGGTATAGGGCACGTAGACGCGGCGGGCGAGGAACGACTGGTCGACCGGGATCATCTCGAATTCGATCGGCGCCACCACCCCGATCACGCGGAAGCGGATTCCCGTGACCTCGATCGTGCGCCCCACGGGATCGGCGGCGCCGAAGAAGGGTTCCACCAACTCCGAGCCGAGCACGGCGACGCGCGAGGCGTTGATGATGTCCAGCGGCACGAACTCGCGGCCCCGCACCACCGGCCAATTGCGGTAGCGGAGGTATCCGGCGTCGATCCCGGTCTCGATGCCCTTCTGTGGTGGCGATATCGCGTATCCAACCAGCGCCTGCAGACCGAGGATGGCGGCATAGCCCGCCTCGTCGGAGCGTGGATAGTCGATGAACTCA
>Ga0209536_100009518_pt1 | contig 14436 bp, 11 predicted proteins | sample DeeMarSeWOR28_12_FD_187461 | JGI IMG/M metagenome (GOLD analysis project Ga0209536, IMG submission 187461) | Marine sediment microbial communities from White Oak River estuary, North Carolina - WOR-2-8_12 (SPAdes) (version 2) | ecosystem: Environmental > Aquatic > Marine > Intertidal zone >...
CGAAGAAGCGGGCCAGGCCTCCGCGGGCTCGGGTCAGGGCCGTCCGGCGGGCCTGGTAGTCCGGCACGTCCTCCGGACTCAAGCACCCGGCCTCGACCAGTGCGATCCAGAGCACGTGCTCGTGGTAATCGACCGAGGCAGGGTCGTCGTGCCTGCCGCCTTCGACGCCGATGGTCACCGGTCCGCGTGCGCCGATGAACTCGAGCAGCGCCCCGTGGATCTGTTCCTCGATGCCGAGCACGACCGGGATCTCCAGCTTCCGGGCGAATCTCCGATTCCGGATCGTGTCTCCGAGTGTGCAGAACGGGACACTGTCGGAGGAAGTGGTGTGCAGGTCCAGGATGATCGTGTCCGATTCACGACCCCGGAGCGCGTCCTCGATCAGTTCCAGGAGTTCCAGCTGCTCCGCTTCTTCCACGTCGTTCTGCCGCAGCCTGATTGCGGCGATGCGTCGCCGCGTCCAGGTGCGATTGAGGTCCCGGTTCAGGAAGCGACGCCCGCGGGCGAGCGCCGCGAGGTTGCCGGCCAGCCCCACCAGTTCACCGCGGAGAGGTATGTCATGCTCCGTGAAGGCCGCGAACACGCGTTCGAGCGCTCTCACGCCGGCAGGCTCATTGCCGTGCAACCCGGCGATGACGAGAACCAGAGGACCGGGACGGGTGCCGAGGACCCGTCCCACGACCCGGTCGAAGGGGTCCGGAACGGGCGACGTCGGAGCGAAATGGGGGGCCGTGGCGCGGGTCACTCCCGGAGCATCTCCTCGAGCAGCTGCCCGGCGATGCGCATGAAGTCGTGTTCCGTGACGATCCCGATCAGTCGCTCGTTCTGGACCACCGGGAGGCAGGAGATCCGATGGCGCCTCATCTCCTCGATCGCGTCGAGCGTGGCCGTGTCCGGGGTGACGGTGATCAGATCGCGCGCCATGACGCGACTGACGGGGATCGGTCCGTCACTCCTGTCCGCCTCGTCCCCCGCGAGGAACCGGAGCAGCGGGCGGTGCGACACGAGGCCGATGAGCCGGTGCTCGTTGTCCTCCACGGGCACGTGGTGAATCCGGTGCCAGTCCATCAGGTTGGCCACGAGGTCGATCGGTTCGTCTTCCCGGACGGTGAGCAGATCGGTGGACATGTACTGCTCGACCCGCAGGTAACTCGGCTTCCAGCCGCCGGCCTCCGTGAGCGAGGCCCTCCGCCATTCGTGTACCGGCACCTGTTCCGACTGCCGCGACACGGTGGCGGCAACGAGTGCGGCCATGCGCTCCTCGGGCGACCCCTGGTCCTGCATCCCGGCGAGTGAACCGAGCATCCATGCGGATCCGGTCTGCCTCGACTCGACGCGGAGACGGATGGTCTCGAGGTAGCGGGAGATGTCGGCCTCGTCGATGCCTCCGGCGCGGAGCCCCCGAGCCGAGGCCGGAATCAGCTGGGTCAGGATCAGTTCCTGCGCGGTCCACGTCCGGCCTCCGAACCATTCCAGCTGCGCGTCGATCCCGTGTCGCGCCGCGGCCACGAAGTTGGTGCGCACCGCGTCGAACGGGATTTCGTCGCGCACGTCGTCCACCTCGTTGGCGAGGGCGCTGACGAGACCGAACCAGAAGGCGGCGTTGGAGACCTCGTCCTGCACCGTCGGTCCCGCAGGCAGCACCCGGTTCTCGATCCTCAGGTGAGCGATGCCGTCCTTCACCCCATAACAGGCCCGATTCCAGCGATATACGGTGCTGTTGAACAGCTGCAGCGCCTTGAGGCCGGGCGCCCGGCCCTGCGCCATCTCCGAAATCGGGTCCTCGTCGATGGCCTTGCCGAGCAGCACCTTGAAACGGGAGATGTCTTCCTTGAAGATCTCGAGCACCGATTCATCGACCCATCTCCGGCCGAAGCTGACGCGGGGCTCCATCTCCCGCATCTCGGCGATCGACTGGCGCGTGTCAATCGACTGCTGAAACACGGCGATGCGCGTCTCGTGCCACAGGCGACGACCCAGCATGATCGGCGAATTCACGGCTGCAGCGAGCACCGGTGCGGCCACGGCCATCGCGATGTTGTACAGCCGGGGAAATTCCTCGGGCCCCGCCTGGAAGTGGACCTGGAAGCTCGCGTTCGCCGCCTCCAGCATCACCGAGTCGTGGGTCACCCGCAGCTCGTCCGTGCCCTTGATCTGCATGGTGTACGGACCGCCCCGCAGCCGGGTCAGGGCTTCGTTGAGCGCGTAGTAGCGCTCGGCCGGGATCATGTTGCCGATCGACAGGTCGGACTTGCGCAGGGTCGGAAGAATGCCGGTGAGCACCACCCGTGCCCCCAGGTCACGGGCCTGCGCGTCAATCGCAGCCAGCACGCCGTTCAGTCGCGTTTCGATGGTCGAGAGGCAGTTGCCCCCGAACAGCAGCGGGCGGAGGTTGCACTCGAGGTTGAACCGGCCGATCTCGGTGGTGACGCGGGGGTCGTCGAGCCGCTCCAGCAGCTCCAGCGCGATCGGGGCGGGCCGCCATTCATGGTCGACGAGGAACAGTTCCTGTTCGAGACCGATGCGGCGAACCCCGCGCTCGACCATGTCCCCGCCGAGAAGAGCTTCGAGAGCACGGACATCACGGAGCAGCGCCTGCGTGAAGACGCGAAGCTCCGCTCCATCCAACTCGAGTCGGGTCTCCTTCTGGCCCACCTGCGACCTCCTCGGTCGGCGCCCTCGCCTCGTGTGTGGTCCAATACCGGCCGCACGACTTCACAAAGTCGCGGAGCCGAAGAGGTGAGACAAGTCGGGGAGCTATTCCCCGGGCTCGAATTTGAGGAAGTACCAGGTGTCCGATTCCTCCGCGGGCGGCGGCTCCGCCGGCGAGTCGGCTACTGCATCCTCCGGTTCGGACCTGGAGAAGAACGACAGCGCGAACAGCACGGACGCGACGAGGATGACGACGACGAAAAGCGCTGCGAGCAGATTCTCGAGACTCATGCGAGACGATTCTCCGGTATCTGGCGTTCAGGCGCCGAGCAGGACCCGGATCCGCTCCGACTGCTCGGGGGCGGCGAGAATTTCCGCCGACACCGGAAACGCGCCACCGGACTCGGTGACAGCCGTACGCAGCCTCTGCAGGAACGCCTCGGCCTGCTGCGCACGCGCGCCCTGCAGCAGCACGCCCCAGCCGTGGCGCATCGGCCCGACGACGTCACCGCCGCCGGCACGCACGTTCCGGAACAGCAGCGAACCGATCTCATCTCCCTGCGCGTCATCGAAGTGCAGGAGCGAGAAATGATCGAGGCCCTCGGCGATCAGCCGTTCGGTGACCATATCGCGGAACGCATCGGGCTCGAGCGGAGCTTCGAAGACGATCCGGTTCTCGATCTCCGGTTCCTGCCGGGCCTTCGGGAGCTGTTCCGCACGGCGGAAGCGGGACTCCAGCTCCCGCAGGTCCACCACGCCCGAAAGCACATCATCGAAACCCGCGTCCAGGGCGCGGGCGGCGTCGGAGGCCCGCAGTGACTCGTCGGACAGGAGCATGAGCACGGCGTCCGTCAGGGGTCGGGCCCTGCGGCCGGTCTCGATCGCCTCCCCGATCCGTGCCCGGTTCGTGTAGACGCAAAGCGCGCCGTACGCGCCGGTCCGGATCCGACCCACACAGTCCCGGGAATCGGCGGCGGGCTCGACCACGTAGCTCCGATCGAGCCAGCCCTCGAGATCGGCGGGCACTGCGCCGGCCAGATCGAGCAGCAGCAGTCCTTCGGACTGGGGTCTGCCCGGCTTTCGGCGCTCCACCTGATCGCCCGGACGCACCAGCCCCAGGCCCGGGGCCAGTTCCAGCGTGATCGGCCCGCGGCCGGCGACCGGTGGGGAGAGCCGCACGATCTCGATCTCGTACAGCCCGCGGGGACCGCTCGTCACCTGCAGCACGCCCCGTGCACGCTGTGCCACCCATTCCGTCGGGCCCCGCTGCCGTTCGTCGAGCTCGATCGGAACCGCGGCGACGATCGTTGCCCCGAGCTCGCCGGCCCAGGTCACGAAGGTCCCGGCCATCGAGCTGTCCTTTCGGGCCTCCCACAGCTGCGTGCCCGAGTCGATCGCCAGGCGGGAGACGGGGCTGCCGACCAGCCTGCCGAGCTCGGCGAACAGTTCGGCCGGGTCCGGCGAGTGCAGCGCGCGCTCGGGGTATGCGTCCCGATATCCGATCAGAACGAGGCGGTCTTCAGACCAGGGCGTTCGGAGATCGATTCCCCAGGAGTCGGCCTGCTCGAAGACCTGCTCGGGCGGCGAGTGGCAGAGAAGTGCGACTCGCTCTCCGTCCTTCAGGCCACGATCGAGGAACTGCAGCAGAAACGCGAACCTGCCCGCCCCGGACGCACCGGCCAGCAGATAGAGCGCTCCGCGGCGCAGCCCTCCGGCGCGCTCGTCCAGGGGCGCGATTCCCGTTCGTACGTTCAAGGATTCTCCGTTGCTCGCGGTCCGGCGTTCGTCGGGCGGACAGGCAGGAACCTGCAACGCCCGTGCCGGGGACGAACGGACGGGACGGCCCGCCGGTCGCGATGGTGCAAGCGGGCCGGACTCCGAGTGGATCCCCGGCCCGCTCGACCAGGAAGACCTTACTGCCGATCAGGCTCGCCGCGGCTGCATGGTGGTCAGACGCGGCCTCCGATGAGTCGGTTGATCGGTCGGCTGAACAGGAAGAAAAAGATTCCGGCCACGACAACAGTTATCGCCACCCACGCGAACAGCCCCGGCAGCGGCAGCGTGTCGAAGTAGCCCGCGACGAGACCGGCGATCAGATTTCCCAGCGCCGCGCCGAGGAACCAGGTCCCCATCATCTGGCCGACGTACTTCGGGGGCGACAGCTTGGTGATGCTGCTCAATCCCACCGGACTCAGGCAGAGTTCGCCGCAGGTGTGCAGGAAGTAGGTGGCGATCAGCCAGGCGGGAGAGACGCCGAGAGCCGCGCTCTCCGCCATTTCGGGGGTGGTATAGGTCGCGGCCCAGGCCACGACGAAGAAGCCCATGCCGAGCAGCACGAGACCGAGACCGAACTTCACCGGGATCGACGGGTCGCGGCTGCCCAGCCAGACCCAGAGCCAGGCGAACACCGGCGCCATGCTGATGATGAACAGCGGGTTCACCGACTGCAGCCAGCTGGTGGGCGCTTCCCATCCGAAGATCACCCGGTCCGTGCGCTGATCCGCGAACAGGTTCAGCGATGACGCCGCCTGCTCGAACCCGGCCCAGAAGATCGCGGCGCCGATGAACAGGAAGAAGATCACGACGACTCGCTTCTTCTCGATAGATTCGAGATGGCCGAACGCCAGTACGGAGGCGAAGAACAGGACCGCTACGCCGAGGATGATCACGCCCGTGGCCTGCGCCGCCCCCTGGATCGTGATATTCAGAATCCCGGCGCTGGACAGCCAGTACAGAACCGCCGCGATCGCCAGCACGACCGCGATGCCCAGACCGGCCATTCTGAGCGCCTGGGAGCGGGTGGAACGCGCCTCATCCTTCAGGGCGCCGGCGTCTCCGAGGAACTTGAAGCCGTAGCGGTACTGGATGAGTCCGAGCACCATTCCGACCCCGGCCGCCGCGAAGCCCAGGTGCCAGTTCACCTTTTCACCGAGTCCGCCTACGATCAGCGGAGCGATGAAGGCGCCGATGTTGATCCCCATGTAGAAGATCGAGAAGCCGGCATCCCGTCGGGCTCCCCCCTCCGGATACAGGTCGCCGACGATCGCGCTGACGTTGGGCTTGAGCAGCCCGGTGCCGAGCACGATCAGGCACAAACCGAGATAGAAGAACGGAAGTCCCGGCATGGCGAGAGAGAAGTTCCCGGCGGCGATCAGAACCCCCCCCCACATGACCGAATTCCGCTGGCCGATCAGCCGATCCGCGATCCAGCCGCCCGGCATGGCGAACAGATAGACCGCGGCGACGTAGATGCCGTAGATCGGCGCCGCCGTCGCAGCATCCATTCCGAGCCCGCCCTCCGCGATCGAAGCGGTCATGAACAGGATCAGCAGGGCGCGACCCCCGTAGTAGCTGAACCGCTCCCACATCTCGGTGAAGAACAGCGTGGAGAGTCCCCGCGGGTGTCCGAAGAACTGCTTCTCGTAGTTCCGGGCGCTGCCCGCGGACGGGGCCGAAGTGTGATCGGTCATCTGGTCGGCTGCCTCGCGTTGGCTGTGTATTGTCCCGGCGACAGGGGTACCGCCTTCCGCCGGAAAAGTCGGGCCAATATCGGGGGCGGGTCGCCGAATCAGCAACCCGCGGCCGCCGTTCGACCCTCAGGCGCTTCGGTCCGAACCCGAACCTTGGGCGGATCCGAGGCCCGGCAGAGCGGCACTCAGGAAGCGGTTCGCGACGGACGACCAGTCGAATGCCGACCACCGGGCGGCGCCGTTCGCACCCAGTCGTCGTCGCAGCTCCGGGGAGTCGGCGAGCCGCCGGAGTGCGGCGAGCAGCTCTTCATCGGACGGCTCGACGAGCAGCGAAACCTCAGACTCGGGCACGACCTCGGGCGCCGCTCCGGCCCGGACTGCAACGATCGGCAGGCCGGCCGCCATCGCTTCAAGGAATACGATCCCGAACCCCTCCTGCAGACTCGGCAGGCAGAAGATGTCGGCGGCGGCGAATTCCGCCTGAAGCGCATCGAGTCCCGAAACCGATCCCACGAAGGCGACCGACTGGTGGATTCCGAGCTCGCCGGCGAGGGCCTTCAGCGCTGGAAGCTCGGGACCCTCGCCCACGATCCGGAGCCTGGACCCGGGATGTCCCTCCAGAAGTCGGGCGAAGGCGCGGAGCAGGCTGCGGGTGTTCTTGCGCCGGTACTGTCGCGCCACGCTGAGAACTACGGGTCCTCCACTTCTCCCGCGCCGCAGCTCGGATGCCCGCCCGGCGAGACCGGACCAGCGGGAGATGTGAATTCCCTCCGGGACGACGCGGACCCTGTCCTTCCGGAGCCCGTACAGCCGAATCGCCTGCTCCGCGCTGTACTCGCTGGTGCAGATCACGGTCGAGGCGGAGTGCGCGTTTCTCGCTTCGATCCTCGACAATCGCTCGAAACGTCGCCGCTCCTGGCCGATCTCGAATCGCGCTTCGTCGGCCATCACGCCCTTGAGCGCCACCACGTAGCGCGACGAGATCGTCCCGGGCGGCAGCAGACCTCCATCGAAGTCGAATCCGACCACCAGGTCCGGACTCCGCCCGGCCAGGCTGCGGGGGAGGGAGATGTTGTACGACAGCCGGGTGAGGTCCAGGCTCGTGAGGGCGCGTTCCGGGCGCAGTGTCTCGACTTCGTGCCCGAGGGACTCGAGTCCTTCGGCCAGCCCCGCGATGGCGACGGCCGAGCCGCTGCCCAGCGACCGGTCCCGAAGCCAGGAATCGAGGAAGAGTATGCTGAGCGGCCCGGGATTCCCGTCCGTCGGGCGTCCCACGGGAATCAGAGCAGGTCGATGCGGGCCGCGAGAATGAAGTCGCTTTCGGTGAGCCCGTCGATCTTGTGGGTCCAGATCTCCACGTCCACCCGGCCCCATGACAGGTGCAGGTCTGGGTGGTGACCCTCGCGCTCGGCCTCTTCTCCGACCCGGTTCACGAACGCCAGAGCCGTGACGAAGTCCGGGAAGTCGAAACGCTTCCACAAGTGATGCCCGTCAATGACCTTCCAGTCATTGTTCAATCGTTCCAGCAGCGACTCCAGCTCGCCACCCTGCAGAGGAGGCACGCCGCCGCGGCAGGGCACGCAATGCCTGGACGAAAGTGGTTCGCTCATCGTGTATCTCCGAGTTCAGATGCGAGAACGACCTGGTCTCGTCCGAGTCGCTTGGCCCGGTAGAGAGCGTCGTCGGCGACTCGCATCAGCGTCTTGGGGTCTGCTCCATCGTCCGGGAAGAATGCTACTCCCACGGACGCGGACAGGTCCATCTCGACGTCGGGCAGTTCTTCGATCGCCAGTTCGCGGATCTCCGCCCGAACCCGCTCGGAGATCTGGAGCGCCAGCTTGCGGTCGCAGCGCAGGAGAAGCAGCGCGAATTCCTCTCCGCCGATCCTGGCCGTCTGGTCGGTCTCGCGGACCGCTTCCTGGAGGGTTTCCGCGAGCAGCTGCAGCGCCCGGTCGCCGACCTGGTGGCCGTGCTGGTCATTGACGTCCTTGAAGAAGTCGAGGTCGAGCAGGACCAGGGCGAGACGCTCGCCGTATCGTGCCGACCGTCGGACGTTTTCCTCAAGCTGCCGGGTGAAGTAGCGGCGATTGTGAAGGCCGGTGAGTGAATCGGTGACCGACAGGCGCCGGGTCTCCTCCAGCAGCTGCGCGCTCCGGACGACGCTCGCCACCTGCCGCGCGACGAGCTCGAGAGTCTGGACTTCCTGGTCTCCGAACGCCGCTCGTTCCACGGATTCGGCGTTGAATACCCCGATGATGCGTCCGTCGGCCTGCAGCGGGACGGCCACCTCGCTTATCGCTCCGGGAATCCCTTCGATGTAGTCCAGTTCGGCGCCCTCCGAGGCCAGGTCCATGACGACCTGCGTCTCGCCGGCTTCGGCACAGCGGCCGGTCACGCCCCGGCCCACGGGGATCTCCAGGTAGCGGGCGACCGACTGATACCCCTGGCCCGCCGCGAGCCGGAGCACCTGCTTCTCCGGGTCCAGGAGCAGGATCGCGCACTGGGCTCGTGGCACGATCTCCTGCGCGATTTCCAGCATCGAGTTGAGGGTCCCTCCGATCGGGCCGCCCTCGCCCGCCAGCTGGCTGATCCGGTTCACGGCCGCCATCTGGTTGATGCGGGTCCGCAGGTCCCGCTGCACCCAGCAGGCGACGATCGCCAGGGCCGCCTGAGCGCCGAGAACCGTGAGAAGCTTCTCGTGCTGGTCGGAAAAGGCGTCCACGCGATCGGACTCGACGTTGAGAACTCCCGCGAGACGGTTCCCGACCACCAGCGGCACGGCGAGGTTGGACCTCGCTTCGGCCAGGCCTTCCAGGTAGCGGGGGTCCTTCTTCACATCCCCGACCCGCACGGCCTTTCGCTCCCATGCCGACCAACCCGACAGGCCTTCGCCGAGAGCGAGAGAACGCCGGCGCAGCTCCGCCGCCCTCGCACCGTATCCTCGCAGGGAGGCCGTCACCAGACGATCGGAATTCTCATCGTAGAGCATCAGTGCCGCGTGTTCGGCACCGATGAGGCGCTGGGCCTGGTCCAGCACTTCGTCGAGCAGGTCATCGATGCACTCACGCAGGCCGATTGCACGGGAACTCTCGTACAATTCGGCGAGCAGGTCATCGTGCTCGGGCAGTCGCAGGGGTCCCGCGGGCAAGTCCTCCTCCGGTCCTCAGGCCTCCCGGCCGGCGGAATCGCTCACCGCAGCAGGCTTTTCCCGAACGCCCGGGCGGTAAGAACCGGGCATTCGGCCCGGCGGACGATCTTCTCGCTCACGCTCCCCAGCAGAACGTGTGCCAGTCCTGTCAGTCCATGTGTGGCGATGACGATCAGACCGACATCGTGCTGGTCGGCGAATTCCAGAATCACGGGAACGGCACGACCTTCCAGCACGAAATTCCCGATCTGGACATCCGGCCCGGGCGTGTCGCGAACGAAGGTCTCGAGCGCTTCGCGCAGGCTGGTCTCTACGGTGCGAAAGTCGGGCGAATCGAGCGGCATCCCGCCGAGATAGATCTCGGGGTGAATCGGCCGCTCGAACACGTGCAGCACCTGCACTCGCGCACCGATGCGGCTCGCCAGCTCACGGGCGAGAGTCAGCGCCTGCCGGGAGTGCGCCGAGAAATCGACCGGCACGAGAATCGGCCCAGCGGCTGGAAAAGCCGCCGCATCCGTCCCGGACCGGATCGTCAGCACCGGGCAGCGGGCAAGTCGCAGGACTTCTTCGGTCACGCTGCCGAGCAGCACGTTCTCGAGCCCGCGCCGCCCGTGCGTGCTCATCACGATCAGGTCGGCATCCACTTCTTCGGCCTGCTCCAGGATCACCGGCGCCACGGACATGCCACGACGCTGGTGGCGGCTGACGCGAACACCACGAGCGGGCCGGGCGGCGATGCCCGACGCCATCCGGCTCTCGGCCGTCTGTTCCAGACGCAGGCGGATCTCGTCGGCATCCGGAAAGTGATGCGCCGGATCGTTCGGATCATCCGAATGAAGAACGACGGCGTGCAGCATGTGCAGTTCGGCGTCGAACTCGACGGCCAGGGCGAGAGCGGCATCGAGGGCCCGTTCTGAGGCTTCGGAGAAATCGGTGGGGAAGAGGATACGCTCGATCGTCAGCATGTTGTCCCCCGGGTTCGGGGCGGGCCGGCCGCCGGGCCCGCCCGCCCCGCGGCAGAGTCTACTGTTTGAAGGAAACTTCCAGAACGACCTCTTCGCCGTTTCTGATCACCGTGACGGGCATGGTGGTGCCCGGCTCGGTAACCGACAGCACCTGCATGTAGTCCTCGATGCTCGCGATCTCCGCGTCTCCCATTCCCACGATGATGTCGCCACGCTCGAGTCCTGCCTGGCCCCCCGGGCCTTCCGGCCTCACACCGGAGAGCAGCAGTCCGGGACTGCCGTCCGAAGGCCCGGCGTAGTCCGGAACGATGCCCAGGGTGACCTTGAAGGCCATGCGCTGGCTCTGCCTTTCCCTGGCCTCAACGTAGGTCAGAGACTCCTCGCGGTTCGCCGTGACGGCCACGACGTCTGCAACCAGGCCTGCCACCCTGACGCCACCTTCGGCGTTGATCAGCTCCGCGTCATCCGAAGACTTGTGGTACTCGCTGTGCGTGCCGGTGAAGAAGTGCAGCACCGGAATCTGCGCCGCGAAGAACGAGCTCTGATCCGAGGAGCCGAATCCGTCACCCCCGACCTTGCAGTCCAGCTGCGCTTCCAGACAGAGTGGCGTGACGAGGTCGTTCCATTCCTCGGCCGATCCGCCTCCCAGTACCTGCAGTTTGTCGTCCGTCAGCCGACCGACCATGTCCATGTTCAGCATGGCGTAAATGTCTTCGACTTCCAGGCCTCCCGTCGGTTCGCGCACGAACGTGGATGAGCCGAGCAGGCCCTTCTCCTCCAGCGAAAACGCTACGAACCATACATCCCGCCGCAGTTCGTCTCGCCGGTTCTCGAGGTCCCGCGCGACCGCCAGCAGGGCTGCCGTTCCGGAGGCGTTGTCATCGGCCCCGTTGTGGATCGCGCTGACACCGGGCTCGAGGGATCCCTCTCCGCCCATTCCCAGGTGATCGTAATGGGCTCCTACCACGATCACTCCGGGCAGTCGATCCGGGGCGCCGGCCTCGATCCGACCGACGACGTTGAACGCCTCGACCGGCCTGCGTTCTCCGGCGTGCGGATTGTCGGGCTGGTCCGGATCGGCGAACATCACCTGCGCCGTGAACGGGTCACGGTATCCGTCCTCTCCGGCGGGCTCGAGCCCGATCGCTTCGAACTGCCGAATCAGCCATTCACCGGCCTCGACGAGGCCGGCGCTCTGCATGCCGCGCCCCTGTCGGGCGTCGTCGGCGAGCCAGGCGACATCGGCCTGGTACTGCTGCACCTCACTCGAGAGCGCGCCGGTGGAACCCTGGGCCGCGGCGTCTCCCGCCGATGCCGCGAGCCCGAGTCCGACCGCGAGCCCGGCGGCCAGCAGGCGCTTGTTCAGGCCCCGATGTATGCCTGCTGCCGCTTCCAGTGACCTGATCTGCATTCCCATCCTCCGTTATGAATCGCCGTTGTCGTAGTCAGAACGCTCCTCCTCCTCCGCCACCGAATCCGCCGCCGGAGAACCCGCCACCTCCGGACATTCCGGATCCGCCGACGCTTCTCGGAGCGGTGGTCATGGCCGACGCCGTCGCCTTCGACATTCCTCCCAGATCCGAGACGAAGACGGCCGGTCGAAACGTCGTGTACCCGGGACCCCGATACCAGTTCGGAGGTTCCCTGTAGATGTCGGCGAACGCGGCAGCCCACTTCTTCTCCACCCCGAGCGCCATGGCGTAGGGCAGAAAGCGCTCGAACATCTCCGGCCCGGTGATCATGCGCCTGAACCGGTCGCTCTCGACCCGCTCCAGGAACTCCTCGAAACCGAGGATCAGCTCCTGGGTGCGGGCGCCCTTGACCGTGCGCGCCGGCATCAGCAGGCCGAATCCGATCACGATCAGGGCACTCAGAGCCGCCGCGATGATCACGGTGAGCACCGACATCCCCCAGGTGTTGGCCGCCACGATGCCGAGAATGGCGAGCGCACCGGCCGCGAAGATACCGCCGCCGATCCACGCTCCCTGCACACGGTCCGGGCGCCTTCGGTAATAGCCGTCTTCCACGAGCTGGTCGAACACGGCCGACTTGATGCCGGGAAGGTCCTGATAGAAGCTGTTTTCGAGTTCGGACGCCTTGACCCGCATGTCGCCGCCCCCGCCGAACAGGGCCTGCAGCAGCTCACGCTCGTGCGGCTTCAGTTCGTCGCCGACCGCCGCGAGAGGTTTCTGCAACTCGAACACGTAGTCTCGGTCACTGACGAGACCGAACAGCTTCTGCTCGTCCAGTTGCTCGATCACCAGCCAGCCGCGAACCGCCAGGTCCACCAGAGTCGACGTGACGTCCCGCATGTCCGGCCGGTTGTCCACCAGCACGCCGACCTCGAACGGCGTCATGCGCTCGGGAGGCTCGTATTGCGCGGCGACCGGTCGCCTGTCGGGATCCCGGCCATGTTTCGACCACAGGCGGAACATGAGCAGAAAGACCAGAAGGGGAAGGACGAGCGGCCAGTTCGAACGCAGGAACTCGAGCGCCTTCTCCGTCGGTCCCGGCCGGTGCACAACGTAGCCGCCCGCGGCTCCTCCGCTCCGTGCGTCCCACGCCACGACGACGGTGAGCCCCTCGTGGATGCCGAGTCCGCGGCGAGACTCGATCTCCACCCTCCGCTCCGATTCGAGAACCCGGACATCGGCCGAGCTCTCGTCCGATCCGAACCTGCCCGTGAACGCCCGGGCCCGGATCCCGGTCACTTCGGCGGGCAGCTGAACCCGGGCGCTGCTGGCATCGATCGGGACGGGCCACTCGTCCCCGGTGACGTTCCAGTAGAGCTCGTCCCACTCGATGTCGCCTTCATCGAAGTGAAGCAGGGCGTTCTCTGCGCGATAGCGGATGATTACCGTTCGAGACGTGTTCGAAGCCCCGGGGATCCAGATCTTGATCTTGCGGTAGTGCCGTTCCCGGCTCAGCTCATACCGGAGCGGGGCGCCCGATCCATCTTCGACTCCGGTGACATCCAGTCGCAGCGATACGTTGAAATTGCGGGCATCCCGGTATTCTATGGGAATTGTCCGGTAGATGCCGTTGAAGCTGCCGTCGAACTGCACCCGGATGCGCTCGCTGACCTCGACGGCACCCGTCTTGAGGACCCGGACGTCGCTGTGAAACTCCTGAATGCGCCAGCTGCGGGCCTGCACGGGAGGCCCGGACTCCGATGCGATCGCCGGTGCCGGCCCGGCGACTGCGAGGCTGCACAGCAGTCCGATCAGGCCCGACCTGGACATCCGTCCTCCCTTCAGTCGCCGGAGCTTCCGAAGTCGACCCGGGGGACGTCACGCTCGGCGAGGTCTTCCAGCTCGAAGAACTCCTCCTGCTGGAACCGGAAGGCGTTCGCCACGATGTTCGAGGGCACCTGCTCGATCGTCGTGTTGTAATCGCGGACCACGGCGTTGTAGTACCTGCGGGAGCTCTGAACGGCCGCTTCGATTTCCTTCAGCGAACCCTGCAATTCATTGAATCCCTCCACGGCACGAAGCTGCGGGTAGGACTCGGACAGGGCGAAGAGCTGACGCAACGCGCCGCTCAGCTGGTTTTCCGCTGCGGCCGCTTCCACCGGACCGGACGCGGAGATCGCGCTGTTGCGGGCCTTGATCACGGCATCCAGCGTGTCCTGCTCGTGCGCGGCGTAGCCTTTCACGGTCTCGACGAGATTCGGGATCAAGTCGTGGCGCCGCTTCAGCTGCACGTCGATATCGGACCAGGCGTTGCGGACCGTCTGCCGAAGCTTCACCAGCCGGTTGTAGTAGGTAACGAACACGACTGCGAGCACTATGAGCACGATGATCGCGATGGTCATCCCTGTCTCCCGTCGGAAATGTCGACTGCTGGTGGATTCGCCGGTTCAGAATAGGTCCGTCGGGCCGCCGCCGGAAAGTCTGCGGCGCAGCGCCCGCGTGACGAATCGGAGGCGTGCGGTCCAGGGAAGGCGGCCGAAATTCGTCCGGATCACGCCCCTCGTGAACCAGGTCTTTCTGGAGTAGTCCACCGCGAGGTCGATTGCGACCGGGCGCGGTTCGCAGAGGATGGTCGCGGCCGCCTCCAGGACGGGGTCGATTTCATCATCCGAGCCCAGCGTCAGACATTCGACCCCGGTGCCGGCGCATATCGCGGCCAGATCGTAGTCCGGCACCCGACTGCCGGTCCGACGGTTCAGGGCGGTCGCCTGGAACTGCGCGATCTGGGC
>Ga0209536_100009519_pt1 | contig 14436 bp, 9 predicted proteins | sample DeeMarSeWOR28_12_FD_187461 | JGI IMG/M metagenome (GOLD analysis project Ga0209536, IMG submission 187461) | Marine sediment microbial communities from White Oak River estuary, North Carolina - WOR-2-8_12 (SPAdes) (version 2) | ecosystem: Environmental > Aquatic > Marine > Intertidal zone >...
CCGGCCAGGATCATCAGGAGGCGGTCGAGCCCAAAGGCAATACCGCCATGGGGCGGAGCGCCAAGCTCCAGGGCCTGCAGGAGAAAGCCAAATTTGTCCGCAGCCTCCTCTTTATCGATTCCCAGGGCAGCAAATATCTCATCCTGCAGTTCTTTCCGGTGGATACGTATACTCCCGCCGCCAATTTCAATACCGTTAAGAACCAGGTCATAAGCCCTGCTGCGGATACGGCCGGGATCCTTTTCCAGAAATTCCAGGTCCTCTTCCTTAGGGGCTGTAAAAGGGTGGTGCACTGCAACATGCCTCTTTTCATCATGGTCATACTCGAGCAGGGGAAAATCCACAACCCAGACAAAATTATACGTCCCCTTGTTAATCAGGCCCAGCCTCCTGCCCAGTTCAAGGCGCAGTTCAGAGAGCGCCTGGTGGACAATGATGCCTGAGTCGGCAACAAAGAAAAGAACATCATTTTCTTCTGCCCCAAGCTCTCTGCTTATTGCCTCGCGTTCCGCATCCGTAAAAAACTTCGTGATGGGGGACTGCCATTCCCCTCCGGACTTTACCTTAACCCAGGCAAGACCCTTGGCCCCGAACTGCCCGACATATTCAGTAAGGTCATCCAGGTCTTTGCGGGAAAAATCTCCACATCCTTTGGCATTGATGCTTTTCACCTGGCCGCCTTTTTTGACTACGGTCTGAAAAACGTTGAAGCCGCAATCCCTGACCGTCTCAGTCAGGTCCGCCAGTTCAAGCCCAAATCGTGTGTCCGGCCGGTCCGTACCGAACCGTGCCATTGCCTCTTCATATGTCATCCTGGCAAAAGGGGTAGAAAGTTCAAGGCCTAAGACATCCTTGAAAATTTTCCGCATCATGCCCTCAATAATTTCATAGATATCCTCCTCCTCAATAAAGGAGAGTTCCATGTCAATCTGGGTGAACTCTGGCTGCCGGTCAGCCCGCAGGTCTTCATCCCGGAAACAGCGGACGATCTGGTAGTACCTGTCCAGGCCGGATACCATCAGCAGTTGTTTGAAAAGCTGCGGAGACTGAGGCAGGGCATAAAACTTCCCCGCATTAACCCTGCTGGGAACGAGGTAGTCCCTTGCCCCTTCAGGAGTTGAGCGGGTCAGGACCGGGGTTTCAATTTCCAGAAAATTATTTTGATCCAGGTATGTCCGCACAGACTGGGCTGTCCTGTGCCGCATAATAAGATTTGCGGCCATTGATGGGCGCCGCAGGTCAATATACCTGTACTTGAGGCGTAGATTTTCAGAGACCTCAACCTCCTCGTCCAGGGGAAACGGCGGGGTGAGGCTTGAATTCAGGATGCGCAAGGTATCGACCAAAACCTCAATGGCACCTGTTTTAAGGTTAGGATTTTCCATAGCAGGCGGCCGTCTTTCCACCCGGCCCTGAACAGCTATTACCCATTCACTGCGAAGCTGATGCGCCTTGGCATGCACCTCCGTATGGACCTCAGGATTAAAAACCACCTGGGTGATGCCCCAGCGGTCACGAAGATCGATAAATATGACACCGCCATGGTCACGACGCCGCAGCACCCACCCCATCAGTGTGACGACTTGTCCCACGTTTTCAGCTGCAAGGTCATTACAGGAATGACTCCGTTTGAGTCCCCCCAGATGTTCCATTTCGTTGCTCCTCATTTCTTTGTAAACAGCACATCACGCCTGGTTTCTACATCTTCCCCGCTGTGGCTGTATTTTTTATTGCAGCTGCTTTATTTTTGCCAGGACAGCGCCAGCCCAGTCCTCAAATGCAGGCGTTAGTTCAACAAGTTCCTGCTCGCCGGAATGCATATCTTTGAGGACCGCTTCACGATTTACCAGTTCGTTTTCACCCAGTATAAGAGCAAACCCGGCATTCTGCCTGTCAGCCTGCTTCATCTGATTTTTCATGCTCCTGCCTTCATGGTCCATCATGACGCGCAAGCCCTGTGAACGTAGCATCTGCAGCAGGATAAACCCTTTTTCGTAGGCTGTCTCTCCCAGGGTGATAAGAAAAAGATCGAGAACAGGCCGGGTCTCAATCTTGTCTTTCTGGCTTAAAAGCATGACCAGTCTTTCCATGCCCATGGCAAAGCCTATGCCCGGCACCTCAGGGCCGCCAAGCTGCCGGACCAGCCCGTCATATCTGCCGCCTGCACCAATGGCACCCTGGGCGCCCAATTCAGTCGTGAGTAATTCAAACGTTGTTCTGGTGTAATAATCCAGTCCGCGCACCATTTTTGCATTCACGGCATAAGGGACTGCAAGCAGACTCAAGGTCTGCTTTACATCTTCAAAGTGGTCACTGCAGGCTCCACAGAGATGATCAGTGATTGAGGGTGCCGATACATACTGGGCCTGGCAATGTTCACTTTTGCAGTCAAGGACTCGAAGCGGGTTGGTGCTGCTGCGCCTCTGACAGTCTTCACACAGGTTCTGGATACGGACCTGCAGGAACCCCTGCAATGCTTCCTTGAATGACGGGCGGCAGGCTGTACACCCCAGAGAATTAATCTCCAGGCTTGCCTGCAGTCCTATTTCCTGCAGGATCTGCCAGGCCATGGCCATAACCTCGGTATCTATCCTGGCGCTGTTTGAGCCGAGGGCCTCGACGCTCATCTGATGGAATTGCCGCATTCTGCCCTTCTGAGGCCTTTCATGCCTGAACATGGGTCCGATCGTATAGAGCCGCTGGACAGACCCCCTAACATAGAGGCCGTTCTCAATATAGGACCGGATAACAGATGCTGTGCCCTCGGGCCGCATGGTAATTGAAGAGCCGTTGCGGTCTGCAAAGGTGTACATCTCCTTTTCGACAATATCGGTGCTGGCGCCAATGGTGCGGACGAACAACTCGGTCTTCTCCAGGATAGGGACCTTGATCTCTTCAAAGCCGTACCTGTGAAAAATGTCCCGGGCTGTTTGCTCTATGAACTGCCAGAGACCAACCTCGTCAGGCAGGATATCTTTAAAGCCTTTTAAAGCCTTTATGCTCAAAATGTTCTCCAAATTACAACAGAAATGTATTAGTATGGAAAAATAAACGGACAACTTTACTCGCACCCATATCAAAAAGTCAAGCAATGTCCCCATTACAGGCATGCTTTAACTTGACAAAGAGCCTGAAGCCGGGCATATTCGTGCCTTATTAAGGAATGGAATAATTTTTATTTGGCTGAAGAACCACAATATTTCTATTAACATTAACAGGTTAACTGCAACTTTATTGTTTGAGCATTTATTCCGGAGAACCTTGCAGAAAGTCCTTGTGTCTCTGTAATTTAAAGACTACATGAAACTACCCTCTTTAACCATTGGCCCCTATGTTGCCCCTGTTCCCCTTATCCAGGGCGGAATGTCAATACGGGTCTCCACATCCGCCCTGGCTGTTCCTGTTGCGGAATGTGGCGGCATCGGTACAATTGGCGGCTCAGCCCTTCCCACAGAAGAACTTAAGGCTGACATCATTAAAGCCAAAAAGGCCACAAAGGGCATAATTGCGGTGAACATCATGTTCGCCATGAAAAATTTCTATAACCTGGTCAAATCCTCCATTGAAGCCGGCGTAGATATGATCATTACCGGTGCGGGCTTCTCCAGGGACATATTCAAGATCGGCGAGGAGACCAATACACCGATCGTCTCCATTGTCTCTTCCCCTGCTTTTGCAAGGCTTGCAGAAAAGCTGGGTGCTGCTGCCATTATTGTTGAGGCCAAGGAAGCCGGCGGCCACCTTGGAACCGATATTGCACTGCGTGACCTGTTTCCCAAGATCCGCGAGGTGGTTAAAAAAGTACCCCTCATTGCTGCAGGCGGGATCACCGACGGCTATGACATGGCAGAAATGATGGACACGTACGGAGCAGACGGCGTACAGGTCGCCTCCCGTTTTGTCCTCACAAAGGAATGCTCTGTTTCCGATGCTTTCAAGCAGGCCTATCTCAATGCGAAAAAGGAAGATGTTACTCTTATCCGTTCCCCCGTCGGCCTTCCCGGCAGGGCCATCAGAACACCGTTTGTTGCTCAGATGGAGGCGGGGGAAGAAGTGAAAACCAAGGAGTGCAAGTATAAGTGCTTGAAAAAGTGCGACCACTTTTATTGCATCTCAGAAAGGTTGATGATGGCGAAGGATGGCAATATTGAGGAAGGTCTTGTCTTTTCCGGGGAAAATGTCTACAAAATGAAAGAAATACTCACGGTTAAAGAGGTTTTTGATATGTTTATTTCCCAGGCCGAGTCTGTCTACAAGGAACCAGCTGCCTCCTGAACCTGAAGTTATCCTGCAAAAGAATAGCCATGCCGACTGATCCGGGAACTTCAAGCACACCCGTTGACCAACCTCCCTCACCACGCATTATCACCAGGTCGAATCACCCCATATCCAGAAAGAATATTGACCGGGAAGCGCTGAAGGTCCTCTACCGCCTGCGTGATGCCGGACATGTCGCATACCTGGTCGGCGGCGGTGTCCGAGACCTTTATCTCAATAAAACCCCGAAGGATTTTGACATCAGCACTGACGCCAAACCGGGACAGCTCCGTAAAATTTTTAAGAACAGCCGCCTGATCGGCAGGCGCTTCAGGCTTGTGCAGGTTTTTTTTCACGGCGGCAAGATCATCGAGGTTTCCACCTTCCGCTGCCGCAGTGAGTTCGATCTAAACGGCGTCAACAGTTCCAAAGAAAATATTCTGGCCGCCAACAACACCTATGGCACACCTTCCGATGATGCCTTCCGGAGGGACCTGACCATCAATGGCCTGTTCTACGACATAAATGATCGCAGCATCATTGACTACACTGGTGGCGTCAATGACCTGGAGCAGGGCATTATCCGTTTAATAGGTGAACCGGGAAGGAGGGTGCAGCGCGACCCGGCCAGGATGATGCGGGTCATCCGCCATGGGGCGCGGAACAATTTCGCCATAGAACCAGGGACCTGGCAGGCTATCATAGAGCACCGTGAGAAGCTGAGGCTTTGCCCCGTCTCCCGCATTCGCGATGAACTGATGAAAGATCTTCGCAGCTCAGCCTCAAGGGCCTGGGCGCAGCTTGCCATGGATTCCGGAATCTTCTACGTGCTTTTTCCCTTTTATAAAGCTGTACATGGAATGCCTGAAAGTGCGCAAAACCGCAAATTGCTACTTGCCATCCAGGCAGTTGTTGACAGGTTGCATGCCGGGGGCATGAAGCTTCCCGACCAACTCCTCTTCTCCCTTCTTCTGCTTCCCTGGATAATCGCAGAGGAAGATCTTTTGCACAAAAATTACAAGGGGCCTGAATTCCATCGTTTCCTGCGCAAAATCAGGAATGTTCTTGATGAAGTGCTGGGGCCCATGAGCATCAAGCGGGCCCACAAGGAAAGCATAGCACTGCACCTGGTCACCCTGCCGCAGTTTATACGTTTTGCCAGGGAGAACAGTTGGCCCAAATGGTTGAAGCGGAAAAGTTATTACCGGGAATGCGACCTTTTTTTCCGCATTTTTACCGAAGCCTCCGGCGGCAGGAAAATACAGGAACATATCATGGCTGAATCTGCCCGGCAGCTAGCCGATAAGGCCCGGCACAAGCCTTCGGGGAAACGGAGATATAAAAAAAGGGGAACTCCCGGGCCGGCATTTGCCGCTAAAAAAAGTGAGTCGATTTTCGGGCTCAAAAAATAGCCCGAAAACCAAATCAGGGATTGGGTCAATGGAACGGATGAAAAAATTTCTATTGGAAAGGGAAAGGGCCGGAACCCTTCGTTCTCTTGCTCCCTTAACACGTCTTGGGCACGGTTGGATACGGCTGTTGGACTCTGAAGACAGGCTGCTGGACTTTTCATCCAATGACTATCTTGCCCTGTCAGAACATCCTGAGGTCATTGCTGCCAGCAGAAAGTACCTGGAAATGTTCGGTGCCGGTGCCGGTGCGGCCCGATTGATGAGCGGAGACCTGGAAATCAACCACCTCCTGGAACAGGAAATCAGCCTGCTGAAATCCAAAGAAGCTGCCCTGACTTTCGGCAGCGGCTACCTGGCCAACACCGGCATTATCCCAGCGCTGGTCGGCAGAGGGGATCTCATCATTACCGACCGTTTGAGCCATGCAAGCATTTACGATGGCTGCCTGCTTTCAGGTGCCAGGACCATACGGTTCAGACACAATGACCTGGTGCACCTCGAGCAGATACTGCAGGAGAAACGCAGCCAGTTCAACAGTTGCCTGGTTATTGTTGAATCCATTTATTCCATGGACGGCGACCGCTGTCCCCTGGTTGAGCTTGTGCAGATAAAAAACCGCCATGACTTCCTGTTAATGGTCGATGAAGCCCATGCCACAGGGCTCTATGGCGAGAACAGTGCGGGCATCATTGAAGAGGACGGAGTCAGCCAGGATGTGGATATTGCCATGGGCACCTTCGGCAAGGCCTTGGGAAGCTATGGCGCTTACGTTGCCGCCTCTCGGGAACTCATCGATTTTTTAGTCAATAAGGCCCGCACCTTCATCTATTCCACAGCCTTGCCGCCAGCTGTTGTCGGCGCCTCTCTGGCATCTCTCTACCTGGTTAAATCAGAGCCGCAACTCCGCATGGACCTGCACGCCAAGGTCGCCTTTTTTAAAAAACACCTGCGCAAAAATGGCTTGAAGAATGATCCAGGCCCCTCCCAGATTATTCCCGTCATGGTCGGGGACAGCGCCAAAGCCCTTGCCATTGCAGACGAACTTCGAAAAAACCAAATCTATGTCAAGGCTGTTCGGCCCCCCACTGTGCCCGAAGGTTCAGCCCGCCTGCGCTTCTCCATTACGCGACATCACCAGGAGGAGGACCTGAAGAGATGTGCCCGACTGCTGGCTGTCTCTCTAGGAAAAATTGCAACCTAAGTCCTTTTTCTGCTAATCCTTGCCTGTTGTTCCTGTATCAGTTAAAGGCTACTTTTCATGAACCATTCATTTCAAGACAATGCGCTTCTCAAAACTGGATCAGGAACACCAACCCTTTTTCTGCCCGGCTGGGGTTTTGACGGCAGGATAATCCGCCTGCTGGAACCGACGCCTCACTGGATATATCCTGAAACACCGCTTGATCCAGAAACCTTCATGCAGGAGCTGCTGCACTTTCTTGCAGCAAAAAATATCAGGAATTTGCGGATTGCCGGCTGGTCCATGGGAGCCATGCTGGGACTGGAATTTGCTGCCAGACACCGGGATCTGCTCGATTCGCTCCTCCTAGTTTCACTTCGGGACCATTGGCCTGAGCATGAAATCAAGGAGATCCGGGCAGAATTATCCCTGAATCCTGAAGCTTTTCTCAAGGGCTTTTACCGAAAATGCTTTCTTGGTGACAAAAAGGCATACAGAAAATTCTGCGCATCCCTTGAGCCGCTCTATCTTGCTGCCGTGAAAACAAATATCGGCCGACTGCAGCGCGGTCTTGATTTCCTAGCCACATTCAAGATCCCCAGCCCAGTGCCCGACCTTCCCATCCGAGTGGTGCACGGCAGACAGGACATCATCGCTCCTGTACATGAAATGCCAAGACTTGCCGGAGCTGAAATCAAGGTTATCGACAACGCAGGACATAGCGTTTTCCTGCATGCAGATTCTTTCCTGCAGCAAGACATCAAAAAACAGGTCATCCAGGAAAAATTTTCCAGGGCGGCTGATTCATACGACAATTATGCCAAAGTTCAAACAGAAGTTGCCCGGAGACTGGCGGCAAACTTTTCCCCGGTTAATGAAAAGGAGAAAATCAACTCCATTCTTGAAATTGGCTGCGGCACCGGTAATTTTACCTCACTGCTAGCGGCCCGCTTTTCTGCGGCAAAGATAGTTGCCCTTGATTTTTCTCCGGAGATGATCGCAAAAGCCCGCCATAAACTGAAAAAAAGAAATATTTCGTTTATCTGCGCAGAGGGGGAACGGTTTTTGGCTGAAGCCCCCGAAAAGTCATTTGACCTGGTAGTCAGCAACGGTTCCCTGCAGTGGTTCACAGATATTGACAAAGCCCTGCATAATATTGCCCGAATCCTCAAAACCGGCGGCGCCATGTCCTGCTCCATATTCGGACCTGAGAGTTTGCAGGAGTTGGGGAGAGGTTTGCAGGCCATTCAGGCCTTGCCGGAGAATATAGCAGCGCGATCCTTTCCCCCGCTGCAAAGGCTGGAGAAATCTCTACACAACAGCTTTCCGGGAGGAAGAGTAGAAGAAGAACTGATTCAAAAAGAATACCGATCAGCATACGACCTCCTGCTGCATATTAAAAAGACCGGCACTTCGGGCTGGCAGCAGAACATGCAGCAGCCGCTTACCCGTTCACGGGTAGCCGAGCTTGATGAGTGGTTTCGGGAGACCTATGGTTCCTGCCGGGTGACGTACCAGATCATTTTTCTCCAGGGGAAAAATTAACTGTACTCTATGCTGAGTCATTTTCATGTTCCGTTAATTTTACCGATTATTTATTGACACTCTGATTAAACATTCATTATAGGTAGTTTGGGTGAGGAATCCGCAATGGCTTTTTTTCATTCCATCACCGCACTATCACCTACCTCAGAACGCAGAGCATAAGGAGGCAGATATGATCAGCAGGAGACACCATCTGATATCATTACTGGTCATGATGGGAATACTTGCTTTCATCAACGGATGCAGCGGTTTGAAAGAATCAAAACCCATCCTGCCGATCCGCGAATATGAAAAGATGATTGTCGGCAACCTCTATGCTGATTACGTAGGCACCGAAAACTGCCTGGCAGCCTGCCATGAGCATGACCGCTTAAAGCTGTTCTTTGACGCCAGCACCATGGGTGCCCAGCTGAAAAAGGAATCCGGCATGCCTCTGGTGGATTGTGAATCCTGCCATGGCCCCGGCAGTTTGGCGGTCAAGGACCTCACCAAAGAACTTGTTGAGGAAAAAGCCAGACAGGGCGTCAAGGTAGCATGTAACTACAAAACCTTGATCGACTTGAAAAACTTACCCGCCACGGCCCAGTCTCTCACCTGCCTCAAATGCCACACAGCCAATGCCACCTTCAACCTGCATAACTGGAACACCGGGATCCATGCCATCAACGAAGTGTCCTGTTTCGATTGCCATGATGTTCACGCCAGTCCTGATCTAAAAGTAACGCCTCTTGCTACCAGCAAACTATGTTTCGGCTGTCATAAGGCTGCCAAGGCCCAGTTTTCCCTGCCGAGTCATCATCCCCTTAATGAGGGAAGGGTCTTCTGTGTTGACTGCCACAACTCCCATGGAGGATTCGCAGGCCGGAATCTGCTTCAGGACACCGTAAAAGAAACCTGTATCCAGTGCCATGCAGAAAAAAGAGGTCCATTCCTGTATGAACATGCTGATGTTGCTGAGAACTGTCTCAATTGCCACAGTCCGCATGGTTCTATCAACAAAAGGCTTCTCACGACACGGGAACCCTTTTTGTGCCTCGAATGCCATGAGGGTCACAGAATCAACACGGAAAGCGGCGGCAGCATCTCCAGCGAGAGGGCCAGGGCATTTTATACCCGATGTACGGACTGCCACTCCGGTATCCATGGTTCTGACGTGCCGTCAACCTCGGGGGAAGGAAGGTTCACCCAATGAAATCCCCAAAAAAGAACTGGCTCTTGATCGTCCTTGTTTGCGGACTTGCATTGGGCTGCTGTATTTCCTTGAGTATGGCGGAAGAAGATCGGCCGCCAGCAAAAGCACGCGGGGCGGGCGGTAATCCGGAACAGGAAGAGCCCGCAGTTTATTTCAAGACGGAAGGAGATTTTTTTCTGGGATACCGCTGGGTATCCACCGAGGATTCATTGAAAGCGGCGGAATATATTTATCCTCATTCGTCCGTCTCCTTTGGTCTCAATTTACTTTCCTGCCCTCTTCCCTACAGATATCATGCCAATGCCGAATTTGTCAGCCCGCATGATTTTTATGCGGATGCCGGTTTTGCCTATAAAGACCTGGTTCTGTTCCGGGACATCCTGGTCGGCGTACATCATAATCTGGATCATTTTTCTTATCAGTTTCCCGGGGAACCTACCGGCCTCATTTATACCGACAGAAATACGGAGGAGGAAAATTATATCGATTTTGCCAGCAACCTGATGTCACTCAGGCTGAAGGCCCCGGACTTCCCCTTCCACACCTTTATAAATCACCGCCATGTTGAACGGGAGGGCAGGGTCCAGCAGAGATTCCTGCTGGGCTATTTTGACGAACTTAATATGGTTTCCGAATCCCGCGATGTCAACTGGAAGTCAAATGCAATGAAGCTTGGAGCCAACAGTCATTTCGGGCCGGTTGAGCTTGAATACGCCTATGATCAAGCCGAGTTTGACCCTGGCCACAACAATATTCTTTATGATAGTTATCCTGCTGCAGACAATTTGGGCAGGCCTGCTGACATTTACCCGCACAATCTCGTTCCTGAAACAGAATCTTCGGCCCATACCATCAGGATGCATTCCTCCTATACCGGCGGCATTGTGGCTGCTGCCTCTGTCAGTAATCTAAACCAGAAGAACAACTACAGCCTTACCGAATCCTCTACCTGGAAGGGGGCTTTTGATCTCGGCTGGATACCCGATCCGGTCGTCGCCTTTTTCTTTAAGTACAGGCATAGAGATGTGGACATGGACACTCCTGATGCCGTAACCCTGAACGGCCAAAATAATGCCATTACTTATACTGTCCGGGAGGGCGTCTCCTATGATGCGGATGTTTTCTCCCTCTCTTCACGGTACAAGCCCCTGCATCGCCTTTCTCTTTTCGCAAGCTATGAATTTTCCCTTCTCGACCGCAAAGACGTTGCTGAATGGGAATTACTCACCTCGCAAACCAAGGTCCACACCATTGATTTAAAGGCTCTTGCCAAACCTCATGACAGGGTCACGGTAAAGGCTATATACGAGTATAAAAATTACGACCAGCCGGCATACAACACCACCCCGGACAATTCCAACAAACTGCGGTTGACGACCAACTATGCACCTTCCCCCGGGATAAATCTTTACCTGGAATACAACCTGTTCGTCTCAGAACGGGATTCCCTGCGTTATCTCAATAACGATCCTTCTGTCCTGCTGAAGACCGGCGAGAGAGATGGAAGGCGCGACCAGATTGTCGCCAGTTTGACGACGGAAATCTCTCCCAAGGCATCTTTGACTTTCAGCTGGTTTTATGAACGCTGGGATGTGGAACAGGATCTTGCATACGGGAAATGGCTCTCGGCCGGTGCCGGTGACCTGCCATATATTGATACCGGTGTTCCTTATACCGATGAAGCCAACTCCTTTTCATTAGCGCTTTATTGGATGCCGCGGGATGATTTCACCGTTGCCGCCGATCTGACCTATACCATGGCCGAGGGATCCACACTTTATAATGATATGGTTGGCGGGGCCGACTTTTCACTCGCCGAGTTTTCAGGCCTGGAGGCATCAGAAACCTCCATTTCCCTTGACCTGGCCAAAAAACTTCCCAGGGACTGGGAAATCGGACTCAGGTCTTACCTGAATATCTATAATGACAAAACATCCGACCTCTTGGACGGCAGGGTATTCACTACCACATTTGCCATAAAAAGGTATTTTTAATTGAATACGTTACACCGCCCATTGCTGAAAATTCTGCTCACCGTCCTTTTCATCCTCGCCGCAGCTTCGGATTTGCACGCGGGAAAAAGGATAGGTGTAATCATGACCGGTGATATCCCTTATTATGGGGTCATACACAAAACCTTTGTCGACGAGCTCAACAGGAGGTTTGCCGGGGCTGAAAAAATCGAAATTATCCTGCAAAGACCTTTCCCCAATCCAATATCCTGGAGTAATGCCGCCCGAAAACTCATAGCGTTTGACGTGGACCTCATCGTGACCTATGGCGCACCGGCCACCGAGGCGGTAATCTACGAAAAAAGCCGCATCCCGCTGGTCTACGCCGGTTTGTACGATCCTGAGGAAGCGGCTGTTACAGCCAGGAACGCAACGGGCTGCGGCTTCAAGGTGCCCCTATCAAGTATACTCCGCTACTTCAAACGTCTCAAAACCGTCAATAGCCTTGGTATCGTCTTCAGCAGCGTGGAGGAAGACTCGGTACGGCAATACGAAACAATGCAGCTTCTCACGGCCCAGCAGAATATCAAGACTGAGAAAATCGATATCCGGTCACGCGCTGACATGGACAAGCTGAAGAGGCTTACCTCGGATGCAATTTTCATTACCGGCAGTTCCCTCGTTCATTTATGGCTCGATGACATTATGCCGATTCTGCTCCAGGAAAAAATTCCTGCTGCTGGTATTTTCCCGGATGTTAAGGACTCCGGAATGCTGATGACTCTGCATCAGCCCTCGCATTTACAAGGAGAAATGGCCGCTGAAATGGCCTGGCGGATTCTGCTTGGGACAAAGCCCTCTGACATTAGCACATACACCTTTCGGGATACGGAGTTGGTGTTCAATAAAATTGAGGCAAGAAACCTTGGCATCAATTTTCCCATCCAGCTTTTGATTGAAGCGACCAAGGTGATTGAATGAATGGTGTATCTCGTTCAGGATGTCGTTTCTTGCGGTGTTTCATCACCTTCCTGCTCCTTTGTTTTCCTGCAGCAGCTGTCAATCCGGTTTTCGCTTTTGAGCAGCCGGAGCAATTGCTTATCGGCATCGAACCCGAGCACAACATTTTCGACCAGATGGAACGGTATCGGTTTTTAGCCGATTATCTTTCGGATCAGCTTGGTGTGAAGGTAAAACTTACCATTATGAGCCGCTATGGTGAAGTGATTAAACGGTTCAGAACCCTCAGGCTGGATGGAGCTTTTCTCACCTCCTATACCGCCACCATGGGTATCAAAGAATTGCATTTGGAACCAGTGGCCAATCCCGTAAACCTGATTGGTGAGTCAACCTCACAGGGTTACATTTTCGTCAGGAAAGACAGCGGGATACGCGGCATGCTCGACATGAAGGGCGGCAGCATAGTATTTGTGGATCCGGCCACTATGGAAGGATACCTCTATCCTTTGGCATTTTTACAGCAGCACGGTGTTAAGGATATAAACGAATTTTTTAATCGTTATTATTTTGCCGGCAGCCATGCTTCGGCAGTCTTTGCAGTTCTTGATGGACGGGCCGACATTGGAGCTGCAAAAAGTACGGTTTATTCCCAATTAATCAAAAATGATCCATCTATTGGACAAGAGCTTGAGATCATCGCTCAATCCCCTAAAGCTCCTGAAGTCACCCTCTGCATCAAAAGTGAAATTCCCCATGATTTACGGGAGAGGCTGGCTAGCGTTCTTCTGAATATGAATAAAACACCTGACGGCAAAAAGATTCTCCAGCAATTCAGAGCACAGGGTTTTGTCAGGGCCAGCAAGGAGGACTTTGCAATCATAGAAAAAATGGCCCAGGAAGTTTTGGGCTCCTTGACGGTCCACGGGAAGTAGCAGATGAAGAATAAGATTGTCATTGCCTTCCTCGTGTTATTTCTGCTGTTTCTTGCAGGTATAGTCACCACCCTGCACATAATCAACAAGACAACCGCAAATCTTACCGCTTTACTTTTATTGCACAAGGTAGAGGTAATCCGGCAGGACCTGGTCATCAACGTTCAGACGGTGCAGTCAAACCTGTATACCATTGGTACATCGTTCGGCAAGGAGTTGGATATTATAGTGGATAATGTTCTCACTCTCCGTGATCGGGCCCAAACTTGTTCTGATTGCCATCATGAAACACAGGTCGAAAATGAAATCCTTCATTTGCAGGAACTGACGGAACAATACAAGGAAGCACTCAGCTATTTCATAACTTCGACTGCTGACGCGCAAAGGATCAAGCGGCTTCAGACTTTTGCCGCCGATATCGGTGACAGTATAATTGCAAAGTCTCAATGGATGGCGATGACGGCAAACGACGCCCTGCGAAACAAAACAACAGCTGCTATGCAGGAAGTGGCTGACTCCAAAAAGATCCTGACCGGCACTCTTGTTTTTGCATTTTTTGTGGGTGTCTTCTTTTCCCTTTATTTCATCAAAAGTATCACCGAACCTGTCGCGGAACTTCTAAGCGCCACCCGTAAAATCAAATCAGGCAAGCTGCAGTATCGGATAGAGGAAAAATTGAGAGATGAGTTTGGTGAGCTGGCTGCATCGTTTAATGAAATGGCAGTTTCTCTTCAGGAACAATATACAAAATTACAGCAGACGGAGCGACTTGCCGTGGTAGGCGAACTCGCAGCAGGCATGGCCCATGAAATAAAAAATCCCATGGCAGGGATAAAGGTGTCAATGGAGGTCCTCAATCAGGACTCTTCTCTTCATGCAGAGGACAAAGAGGTGCTGCTCCGGGTGATCAATGAAATTGACAGAATTACCGCCATGATCAAAGGTTTACTGAGCTATGCCCGGCCCCCGAAACCCAAGATGATTTCCATGGATGTAAACCAGCTCA
>Ga0209536_100009520_pt1 | contig 14435 bp, 12 predicted proteins | sample DeeMarSeWOR28_12_FD_187461 | JGI IMG/M metagenome (GOLD analysis project Ga0209536, IMG submission 187461) | Marine sediment microbial communities from White Oak River estuary, North Carolina - WOR-2-8_12 (SPAdes) (version 2) | ecosystem: Environmental > Aquatic > Marine > Intertidal zone >...
GTGCCCACCGCAATCGTATCCAGACCGTAGGCATCACAGTAAAAATTCATCTCTGCCACCGTATGCGCATCGAATATACCCAGATTGGAGCCGCAGCCGGCGATGGTTTCATACTCCGGTCCATCGACAAAAACTTTTTTGCCCTTGTAAGGCCCGGTCAGTGGGACAAAATCTTTAATACCGTGGGAGCAGGCCACGGTGCACCCCATCCAGCAGCCGTCAAAGCCCGGATCAAACAGGCGCCGGTAGACTTCCTGGCCCAGATTAGGGGCCTGGGTGTGCTGGCCGTAACGAAAATTATGGGTCGGCAGCAGATCATGGTCATTCATGATGGTGACCAGGTGCGTGGTGCCGATTTTGGCCATTTCGTTTTGCTTGGGATCCAATTCTACAATTTCACGGGAATGCAGCTTGGCCACATTTTTCAAACGGGTTTTGTCCGCCGGGTTATTGGTGTCGGCGGTGACGTTTTTCCAGCAGGCGACAAGCGCCTTTAAACCCTTGTCGGCAAAAACAGATCCGACACCGCCGCGGCCGGCCTGCTTGTAGCGGGCCCGTTTGCGTTTGGGGTCATACCAGGTAAAATTGAGGCATCCGATCAGGGAATTTTTGGCCCCCGGGCCGGTGGATACCACCGAAACGTTACGCGGCTTTCCCTGGGCAAAGTGCTCGGTTAAAATGGCAGACAGTTCATAGGCGTTGTCCGGCAGGCCGCTGCTTTCGAAAAGCTGCACCTTCTGGTTGACCCCGTCGATATAGACCACCACTTCGGAAGCCGTCTTGCCCTGGATTTCGAGAGCATCGAAACCGGAGAATTTGAGATAGGGCCCGAAATAACCGCCGACGTTTGAATCGATTACCGAGGCGGTGGTCGGCGATAGGGTGGCCACAATACTTTTGCCGGAACCCGGATAGATGGGGGTTCCACCCAGCGGGCCGGCTGCAATGCAAAGGGCATTTTCAGGATCATTCCAGCGGGTGGTGGGCTGAACGGCATTCCACAGCAGCCACAGGTCATAGCCCTTGCCGCCGATAAACGTTTTTCTGGTTTTCGCATCAACCGGTCTAATATCGATTTGGGCGTCGGACAGATTGACGTATAACGTCTGATCGGCGTAGCCGCTGGTAATTTCGGGTCGTTTGTAATCCAACGTTTTCATTTCTTTTAAATGATAATCCGGCATGTATTTGCTCCTTTTCATTCGTTTAAACTCTATCTATACATTTAAGCCGCTTTGCAATCAAGGTTCCTTTTTAGTTAAATCGTTTTCAGTTAAATCATTAAATGGTTAATTCGTTAAATCGTTAAGATGGAATACATCGATCGACTATTTGATGTGTGGATCAAGTTACGAGCTGCAGAAATGCAGACGATTTAACCAATCAACTAATTAACCATTTAACGCGTAAGGCGCAGCCGCAATTCCGCAGCAGGCGGAGTGCGGTTTCGCCTATTTGAGCGCCTCCTGCCCCTTGAACGACCGCTGGGGCAAAAAGGCTTCTAAAATGATTCGATCGTCATCGGTGGTTTCACCGGCTATCAGGCGGGCAACCACTTCGGCGGCCCCCGGTGCGAGCATCAGGCCCTGGCCGCACATACCGGTGACATGCAGCAAGCCCCTGATCTGCTGGTTCCAGCCCACCAGCGGCGAGCCGTCCGGCGTCATCGGATACAGACCGCGCCAGGTTCGGCGCACCCTTAAATTCTTCAGCCGCGGCAGCAGGTGCACCAGGCGGGCACCGACCTGGGGAAGAAATTCAGCCGTCTCGCCTTTAGCGGTGCCGACAATGGGCGGATCAGGCGTGATGCAAAAAATGACTTGCCCGTGCAGATTCTGGTAAAAATAAAAATTCTTGGATCCCGGCCCGGGACGAATATCCACCACCATGCATTTAAAAAACGGCCTGACCGGTTCTGTGATGGCGCCTTCGTGGGAATCCGGTATGACCTTCAGGTCGATGCCGGCAGTACGACTCAGTTCCGGTGAAAAGGGCCCGGCCGTATCAACGACAATGGGTGCACGATATTCAGCGTTTTCGGTCTCTACGCCGATGACCTCATTGTTGGCAACCTGAATTTGACCAACGCGCTCCTTGAAGTGAAAATCGACCCCCAGCCCAACGGCCCGCTGATAAAAGGCATTGACGGCCAGAAGCGGTGAAATCGACCCGTCATCCGGTGAAAAGGTGCCGCCCCGCAACCCCCTGGGATTGATGCCGGGAATGATTTTCTTGATATCATTCGGTCCCATGAAATCGATATTGAGGCCGTATTTTTTCTGGACGGGCAGCAGCTTTTTTAGGATGGTCTCATCTTTTTTGCGATAAACCGGGAAAGTATAGCCGCCCTTGAGCCATTCAATGTTGTCGCCATGCAGATCCTGCCAGGTTGAAAAAATTTCAAGGGACCGCCGACAGGTGAGAATTTTGGCAGGGTCTGAATGGGTGGCCCGGATGCCGCCGATGGCATGTTTGTTTTCGCCCTGGCCCGGTGACGGATGCATGTCGATCACGCGGGTTTTGAAGCCCCGCTCGGCAAGCGCCAGGGCGGTCGGCACACCGACTGAGCCTGCTCCGACAACGATCACATCACTTGTTTTCAATTCGGCCTCCTTGATGGGCTCCGGCCAGTATGCCGATCGGAACCTCGACAAACAAGGGTCGATCGACGCGATCGGTTACCGTGCCCAGATCGATACCTTCTTCCTGAAATATTCGCCAGATCATCGGCCGGCAGGTTTTTGATCCACAGGCACCCATGCCGACGCGCGTTACGGCTTTTAACTGATTGATATCCCTGATGCCCTTGCGGATAGCCGCTTTAATCTCACCGGCTGTTATGCGTTCGCATCGACAGATGATGGCGTCATCCGGCGGCAATTCTTTCTCATAGATCAAGGAAGGATCAATTTGCTGCTCCTGCACCCAGATACCCATGGCCGCTTTGGCCACTTTTTTATCGACTTTTACCTGCACCAGCAGCGTGCCCGGGAATTTGCGCCGGGTCGATAGCTTTTCCACGGGATAATACCCCAGAACAGCACCGTCTACATCGGTAACCGGGACTTTCTGGCCGACCTCAACCCGCTCGCGCCAGATTTCATAGGGCAAAGTGACCAGGGGATGCTCGGGATCATCTCGATAGTCGACGAGAATCATCGACAGACCCGGGCAGACGGCCACACAGCTGCCGCAACCGGTACAGGCTTCTAAATCAATGATATAGGGCAAGCCGGTGATGTCATCCCGTTCGGTTCGAATCGCACCAACCGGGCAGACCGAGGTGCAGGGATTGCAGGGCACCTCCTGGTAACAGTGGAAAATCGGAAATACCCCCTCTTCGCGTGCGGGCTGTTCGCGCGTCCGGATCGGGCCGGGTTTGGATTTTAAAATAGTGGCTTTTTCATCCCATTCTGCGGGAATCTCACCGACCGGCAGGCCCAGCGACTGGGCGATTTTTAACCCCTCGATCTTGCCCGTAAACATGGCCGCCGATGCTTCGGCAATTTCCTGGGCATCACCGGCACAGAACACATCCATGCCCCACTGTCGTGATTTTAAATAAAACTCATTCACTTCGGCCAGGCCGACGGCAATCAGAACGGTATCCACCGCATACGTTTTGTGGGTATCCGGAACCACTTTCCAATCCTGATCCAGGCGGGCGACGGTGACCGCTTCGACTTTATTCTGACCCGTTGCCGCCACAACGGTATGGCCGGTTAAAATCGGCACCCCCAGCCGCTTGAGCTTATCGGCATGAACCTTGTAACCGCCGACCTGCGGCAGGGCTTCAATCAGGGCAACGACTTCGATACCGGCCTGAATGGCATGGTATCCGGCAATAAGCCCAACATTACCACCACCGACGATCAGCACCTTTTCCGAGGATTTGATCAGATCGCGGTTGACAAGCGTTTGGAATGCGCCGGCACCATAAACCCCCGGCAGGGTGTTCCCCGGAAAAGACAGCATTTTTTCCCTGGCACCGGTGGCGATTAACAGCTTTTTAGGCCTGATTCGCCGATACTGTTGTTTTTTGACGCCTTTGACGGCACCGACGATCTTATCTGAAAATACTCCGACCGCTGTCGTATTCAGCCAGATGTCCACCGAGTCCAGTTTGCCGATTTCATCTGCCAGAATGGCCGCGATCTCAAAGCCGCGGGTTCCGGCGTAGGAATCTTCGACCGAGCCGAAAAATTTATGGGTTTGCAAAACCAGTTTGCCCCCCGGCCGGTCCTTATCATCCAGGACCAGGGTCTCGACACCCCGTTTCCCCAGTTCCACGGCCGCCGCCAGACCTGCCGGGCCGGCTCCGATGATCAAAACATCGACTTCTTTTACATCTGCAGATTGAATTTGCGGCTCAACATCGTCTTCCGGCAGTTTGGGCAACCCCTCGACGCTTTCAACGACCATGCCCTCCGACAGCGGCGTCATACATGATTTGACGGGCAGGCCGTCAGCAATAACCAGGCATTGGGAACATTGCCCGTTGGCGCAGAACAACCCCTGGGGACTGTTATCCTTGGGATGGTGACCGAATATCCGAATGCCGTTGGCAAAAAGGGTGGATGATATCATTTCGCCTTCGTATCCGCCCAGCGTTTTGCCATTCCAGGTAAAAGTGATCTCTTTTTTTTCAGGTATTTGCAGAACAGGATGCTTCTTTATTCGTCTCAAATCCATAAGCCGTGCCTTAAAGAATTTTTACGGTGTATCTATTTCCATCTTAAATATGAGGGTTTCACTTTCAGAAGACAGCCTGCGACGAGCTCAGCCGAGTCGAGGTCAGAAGACAGATTAAAAAAATGGAAATGAAGGTGTCTTATGGTTTCCCTGTTTTCTGTCTTCTGTTTTCTGTCATCTGTTCTCTGATTTGCATATATGAATTGAAGCGGCGAACGTGATTGCGAGCCAGACGGCGCGCCCGTTCGGCCTGACCTTTCTCAACCGCATGCACCAGATCACACAGGTCGCGGTAGTTTTCCTGCAATTCGCGTTTGTCCATGGACAGAAATTCATCATAATAACGATGGATGTTGTCATGGATCGAATGCAGCACCGATATGTATATCGGGTTTGCCGCCACCCGTGCCAGTATCATGTGGATGCGTTTGTCAATGTCGAGAAAGGCATCTCGTTGCTCCGGGCCCGCCTCGATGCATTTGCGGGCCGCGTTTAGAAGTTCGGTCAGTGTGCCAACGTCTGAAGCCGAGCGATTGGCAGCGGCGCGGGCAGCGACAAACCCTTCCACATCTTCACGAAATTCGGCCAGATGATTCAAGGAAACTTTTTGCGACCGGATCAATAGTGCCAGGCCTTCTCTCATTTGGTCGGCATTCAGATCCTTGACCACCGACCCACCGCCGACACCCAGTTTGATTTCAATCAAGCCCTTTTGCTCCAGGACCCGCAATGCTTCGCGCAATGTGCCGCGACTGATATTGAACATGTCTTTGAGCTGCCGTTCCGACGGCAGGGTGTCGCCGGTTTTGAGCCGACCATCGAGGATAGCCTCCTGGATTTGCGCGACAACATCCTGAAAAACCTTGGTTTGCTTGGCAGCCTGGAACATCAACGATTTTCCTCTCGTGTTTTCATATTTTTATACTTTTGGGGTAAAAATTTTAAATCGTATTCTTATAATGGTTAGACCATTATAATGTTTAAATCAGACGATGTCAATCACAAAATCGGGCGAACAATCTGGTTCCTCACCCTATTTTCTGCTCAACATTCCAATTTTCCCATATTCCAGCATTCAAGGGCCTATTTCATTCATGCCCCCTTTACGGTGTGAGATGCAGCCATCGGGTCACACACCGGCGTTATTTACGCCATTATTTGCTTGACTAACACCAGGGCAGCCTATAAATTGCAGAAATTTTAAGAGAAATGAATACAAGCCATTGCCGCTGCCGACCAAGCCCGGCTTAGCGCATGCGGATCATTGGCGTTTTTTTATGACTCAATTCGCCGATCGGAGTCTATCATCATGTTAAGAGACAAGAAAATTTGCATTATCGGAACAGGCAATATGGGCGAAGCGCTTATCAGCGGACTGATTGGTTCGGCATCGTCCAAACCCGGAAATATCATTTGCACCGATGTGCGTGAAGCCAAACTTAAAGCCATACGGGACACTTACAGGGTTCAAACGACAGCCAATAATCTGGAGGCGGTTGCCGGTTCAGACATTGTGATCTATGCCGTCAAGCCCCAGATTATGGCGGCCGTTCTCAATGAAACTGCAGAAAAGCTCGATATGTCCAAACTCATCATTTCGATTGCGGCCGGTGTGCCCATGGAAGCCATTGAGTCCTGTCTGAACAAAAAACTGCGCCTGATTCGGGTCATGCCCAACATCGCCGCTGCCGTAAAAGAAGCGGCCACAGCCATTGCAGCCGGAAAACACGCATCCAAAGAGGATATCAAACTGGCGATGACCATTTTTAATTCCATCGGTAAAACAGTCTTTATCCCTGAAAATTACCTGATGGATGCCATCACCGGCCTGAGCGGCAGCGGTCCGGCCTATATCTTCTTGATTGTTGAAGCCATGGCCGATGCCGGTGTAAAGGTCGGATTGTCTCGTCAGGAGGCCCTTTTTTTATCCGCCCAGACGGTCTTGGGGGCTGCCAAAATGCTGATTGAGACCCAGGAACACCCGGGTCAGCTCAGGGATCGAGTGACCTCTCCGGGCGGGACGGCCATAGCCGGTCTGGCCACGCTGGAAAGTGGTGGCATACGCACCACCCTGATCAATGCCGTCGAGGTTGCAACCAATCGCTCCAAGGAACTGGGTGAGATGATGATCAAAAATTTCTCCAACAATAACGTTTGTGATCACAAAATAAGAAGGTAATAATCCCGAAATCTTAGCCCCCGATTTGCGACACCAGAGAATTGATGTTAGAATTAATTATATCGACTCGCGTCCTGAGCTAAAAAATTCTACCCGACCGGCAGGAACTAAATGAAGTTTAAAACAACTGTTTTCATCATACTATGTTTATTTTGTTCAATTTTATTTTTCATCAACGGTTCTGCGTCTTCCACCGGGATCCAATGGCATTCCTATGATGACGGAATGGCACGCAGTAAATTTGAAAAAAAAAAGGTGTTCATCCATTTTTGGGCGGACTGGTGCTATTATTGCGGGGTAATGGAGAATGAGACGTTCAAAGACCCGGTGATTATTTCATCTCTGAATGAAAATTTCATTCCCATTAAAGTCGACTTTGACAGGGAAACGACCACATCCAGCCATTATGATGTCAGGGGTCTGCCGGATACGATCTTCATCGCTGAAAATGGTCGTATCATTGGCCGCCGCCCCGGTTATATTCCACCGGATATAATGAAACTTATCCTCAAAACGATTTTAGAACAGCATGCTGAGGATTAATCATCTGCGTTGATTTTTCCCGCCCAGACACCACGGTGACCCCACGGGGGGGCCATACAATGGAAGCCGAGGGCCGCCCTGCGACCCGCACATGGGTTAACCCGCTAATTTTAACAATGATGTTTAAATCTATCGATTATAAGCGCATCAAAGAAGTTATCCATCATTCCGATCCGATTCGATGTCAGGCCGATGATACCCATACGTCTGCGTGCGTGTTTCTGTTGCTATATAACCGACCGGATCCTCACATTCTGGCCATTCAAAAATCGGATACGGAAGGTTATCCCTGGCGCAACCAGGTTGCCTTACCGGGCGGACACATGGAAAACGCGGATTCCGGTCCGCTTGCGACTGCTTTTCGAGAGCTGGAGGAGGAACTGAACATCAGCAAGGATCAGGTTGATTTTATCGGTTCCCTCGGTCACTTCCAAACCCTTACCCGGCCCAGAGACATCGAGGCTTTTGTCGGATACTGGAGCGGCAAGGGGCCGGTTCGATTCGATCCGAACGAAATCGCCAGGGTTATTGAAATTCCATTGCGATCTCTGATTAGAACGCATCAGGTCAAAGGTTTTCACCTGACCATGCCGGATATCCGTGAGCTGGAATATCCTTTCAAAGAGAACATTATCTGGGGCGCGACGGCTCGAATACTACATCATTTCATTGAGCTTATCTATCCGCTTATCGAAAATCGTGATGACCCTGGCTCCGGGCCCACGGCCAGATGTTGAATTCAGCTTAGATGATGCCTATTATCAATGGGCTGTTGGGCTTGGCCGATTGGCTAACGGATCGGTTTTTGAGAGGTGCGCTTGATCAGACGGATAACTGTTGTGGCGACAATGGCGACACTCATGGCAAGCAATAAGGCCGGCACCCAGATGTATCTCTGGTAGTCAGGGTTTTCCCTGGCGACAGCGAGCCCTGCGGCTGCAAACAGAATCACCAGAAGCATAAATAAGACCACAATTATATGGGCTGTGATCGAATTGTACCAGGGGATTACCGCTTTTCTGAATACCGGATTTTTATCTGCAGGCATTGGTTTGTTATGAGCTGATTAATCGTGCTTTACGAACAGTATAATTTTACGATATCATTCTATCGATCTCAACCTGAAAAATCAAGGTGTGAGCATGGACCGAAAAACGAACCGGATTACAAACACACGGGTTGCTCTAGGCCGCTGGATTTTCGGTCTTGCAGTCTTCAGTTTTTTGGGAAGCTGTGCCGGGACATCCGATAAAATGATGACACCGGAAACCGTCAAATCGCTTCGACCGGACACAATTATATCAGCGCAATTCGGAAAAGAAGTGTCCTTTGATCAAATGATGCAAGATCTGAACAGCTATCAGGTTATTTTTGTGGGCGAAAAGCACACCAGCATCTCACATCATGCCATTCAGTTGAGAATCATCCAGGCCGCTTTCCGAAACAATCACGACCTTATCGTTGGTATGGAAATGTTTGATCGTTCTTACCAGGAAGTACTGGATTTATGGACGGCCGGCGTGCTGGATGAAGAATCATTTTTGCGTAAAACACACTGGTATGCAAACTGGCGTTATGATTTTTCCCTGTATCGGGATATCCTCCTGTTCATCAAGCAGAACAAAATTAAACTGGTAGGCCTGAATATTCCCACCTACATTCCTGGCCGTATCCGGGAGGGTGGTGTTGAGAGCCTACCCATTAGCGATAAACGCTATTTGCCCAAAGAGATCGACACCAACAACAGCGCGCATCGAAATTACATCAAGACCATATTTGATCAACACAATTTTCCCAGTCGCGTGAAATTCGAAGACTTTTATATGGCCCAGTGCGTGTGGGATGAAATCATGGCCGAGTCGATTGCCAGGGATCTCGGCAGTAAAAAAATAATTGCCCTGATGGGCAACGGTCATATTCAATATAAATACGGCGTGCCGAACCGCACCTTTCGGCGTACCGGAGCTCCATTTCGAACGGTTTACCTGGCACCGGAAGGCGCTGAAGTTGAGCTCACGATCGGGGATTTTATCTGGATAACCGCTGACAATTGATTTATGAATACCTGTTTTTTGCCGATCGCTTTACTTTCCCACCACTGATGGTTAAAATCCGCTTACTCTAACTGTTCGCCTGCGGGTTACCATGAAAATTGACGAATCCCTTGCAAATATCATTCTGGACGCGTTATCCGCGCACATTGCCATACTGGATCAAAACGGGGTCATTTTAAAAACCAATCGGGCCTGGCAGCGCTTTGCCGATAAGAATCAAATGCAGCATTCTGCCGGAAGCTTACCCGTCAACTACCTGTCGGTCTGCGATCTGGCCACAGGTGATAATTCTCAAGAAGCCAGGACGGTTGCAAAGGGAATTCGGTCTGTTATCAAGGGGGAGGTGGACGAATTTTTGCTGGATTACCCCTGCCACTCGCCCACCGAGAAACGCTGGTTCTATATGCGCGTCACCCGAATCCCCGGATCCGGTCCCATGCGCGCCGTCGTCAGCCATGAAAATATTACCGCGCTTAAGCTGGCAGAAGAAGCGCTTAAAGATCACGAGCAGGAGCTGGAACGAAAAACCCAACATCTTGAAGAAGTTAATACGGCTCTTAAAGTCTTGTTAGAACAGCGCGAGAAAGACAAAGCCGAGCTGGAAGGCAAGGTGCTCAAAAATATCAGCGTCTTGATTTCGCCGTATATATCCAAACTTAAGAACAAAAACCTTAAATCCAGCGATAAAGCACTGGTTGATATCATCGATACCAACCTGCAGGACATCGTTTCGCCCCTTCTGCAGCGACTTACAAACACCAAAATTATTCTGACACCTCAGGAAATCCAGGTAGCGACGCTCGTCAAAGAGGGCAAATCCAGCAAGGAAATTGCCGATATCTTAACGGTTTCGGAAACCACCGTCAGTTTCCACCGCAAGAATCTCAGGAAAAAGCTCGGTCTGAGTCATTCCCGTAAAAATCTCAGGGCGCATCTGCTGTCTCTTTCTAACTAAAATCCATTTCAAGCCGTTTTTTGCGCTTTATAAATGACAGCGCTGCGAGGTTAGGTTTATATATCTGAAATACATAAAAAAAGGGCAGCGTCGTTAGACGGCTGCCCTTGAGTTAATTTAGGATCGCTCAGCTATCCGGCCACATCAATTCCTAAATTGCATCCCAGTCGATTATCGCACTCAAAATTTTTATAGCGGGTATCCTCGTGACCCCGATCTCTTTCTTCGTCGGACTCTATATAGTTGTGCTCTTTATCTGTGAAGTTCATGGTCAACCTCCTTTTTACACTTTTCAATGCCTTGTATTTCGAAATTCAAAATCTTTAGTCTTATTTAAATCCAATATTGAGCACTCGGTCCGATTTGGCAATACGAGAAAATTAGGCGTTTAATAATAGGTTAAAACTATCAATCTATTTGGTGATTTGCATATAATAAAACCCCTACATATTGATTTTTTTGGTTGACAAATATCAATATGTTGTGGTATGGTTAGTTCCAGTAAAGTGAAAAACCACATTTTGTGGTTTTTTTTGCGTTCAAGATTTTACAGCATTTGACAGTTTTTACTTTATTTTACACCTCGGGGGGCTTTCTTAAGCCCCTTTCTTTCGGTCCAACGCGTCCGAACGATTCTGTTGGCTGCACCCATTCATCATTATATACGCTCGGCCGGCGATCACGGGGATATGATTCGACTCCCCCGGTGGTTATACTGACCGAACCGGCAGGTCTGGAACGATGATTGGGTTTTTCAAACCGGGTGCTCAGCACCCGGTTTAACCCGCAACAAATGGGCGCTTCCCGCCCCTTTCTTTTGCCGCCTGCAGCGGCAAATTCTATACCACCTGCTGTGCGGGTGGTTTTTGACCCGAAAAACATATAATCCATCAATTCTGATAAATCGATGTGAGGTGACTTTAGTGCTGGAAAGAATAAGAAAAAGAGACGGACGGGTAGTTGACTTTGATTCATCCAAAATTTCGGCGGCGATTGCCAAAGCCGGAAACGCCACAGGCGAATTCGGCGAAAAGGAAGCCAAAAAGCTCACATTGCGGGTCTTAACGCTGGCGCATGAGCTACAGCTGGATCCGGAACCCGAAGTTGAGGAGATCCAGGACATCGTTGAAGCGGTGCTGCTGGATTCGCCCTTTTTCAAAACCGCCAAGGCCTATATTCTATACCGCGAGCAGCATGCCCAGATCCGGCAGATAACCACCAAGGCCAATGTTGATCTGGTGAATCACTACATCCAGAAAATGGATTGGAAAATCAAAGAAAACAGCAATATGTGTTATTCATTGCAGGGCCTGAACAATTATATTTCTTCCGAGGTGACCTCAGAATACTGGCTCAACAGCATTTATCCGCCTGAAATCCGGCAGGCCCATAAGAACGGAGATTTTCATATTCACGACCTGAATCTGTTATCGGTTTACTGTGTCGGCTGGGATCTGCAGGACCTGCTGCGCGAAGGCTTCAAAGGGGTTGAAGGTAAAGTTGAAAGCGCCCCGCCCAAACACCTGCGCTCCGCACTGGGTCAGATCGTCAATTTTTTCTACACCCTGCAGGGCGAAGCCGCCGGTGCTCAGGCTATTTCCAATTTCGATACCCTGCTGGCGCCTTTTATCCGCTATGACGGTCTGGATTATGAAGACGTCAAGCAGGCCGTGCAGGAATTTATCTTTAACATCAACATTCCGACCCGTGTGGGCTTTCAGACGCCCTTTACCAATATTACCCTGGACCTAAACGTCTCACCCCTGTTAAAGGACCAAGCGGTGATTGTCGGCGGCATCGAACAGGCTGAAACCTACAGCGAATTTCAGCCGGAGATGGATCTGATCAACAGGGCGTTTGCGGAAGTCATGATGGAAGGCGATGCCAAGGGACGGGTGTTTACCTTTCCGATACCCACCTATAACATTACGGCTGATTTTGACTGGACCAACCCCAATCTGGATATGGTCTGGAAAATGACCGGAAAATACGGAATTCCCTATTTTTCTAATTTTGTCAATTCCGATATGGCCCCCGAAGATGCCCGCTCCATGTGTTGCCGCCTGCGGCTGGACAACCGGGAGCTGCTAAAACGCGGCGGGGGGCTTTTCGGAGCCAATCCATTGACCGGGTCCATCGGTGTGGTGACCATTAACCTGCCGCGCATCGGCTATATCAGTCAGAGCCGGAATGATTTCTTCAGACATCTTAAAGAAAAAGTCCTTCTGGCTGCCGAGAGCCTTTCGATCAAGCGTAAAGTGCTTGAATTATTTACCGATAAAAATCTGTATCCGTATTCGCGCTTTTATTTGCGCAACATCAAGGAAGGGGCGGGACTGTACTGGAAAAATCATTTCTCAACCATCGGCATTATCGGTATGAACGAAGCCTGCCTGAATTTTATCGGCGAAGATATCAGCTCCGAAGCCGGTCAGCAATTTTCCCTGGCGGTTATGGATTTTTTGCGAAATCTGATTTCGCAGATACAGGAGGACTCCGGTGACATTTTTAACCTTGAAGCCACACCGGCCGAGGGCACTTCTTATCGCCTATGCATGCTGGATAAAAAAGCGTTTCCGGAAATTATCTGCGCTAATGAAGCTGATTATCGTGCCGGAGCGGCACCCTATTACACCAATTCCAGCCAGCTGCCGGTTGATTACAGCGAGGACATTTTTCAATCACTGGAATTGCAGGACCGCCTCCAGGCCAAATACACCGGCGGAACGGTTCTGCATATTTTCCTGGGAGAACATGTCAGCGACATCGAAACCATTAAACGCCTGATCCGGAAAATTACCGAAAATTACCAGCTGCCGTATTTTACGTTGACACCGACCTTCAGCGTGTGTCCATCACACGGATATATGAATGGCGAACAGCCGATCTGCCCTATTTGTGACCAGGAAACAGAAGTGTATTCCCGGGTGGTGGGATATTTGCGACCGGTCAAACAATGGAATAACGGCAAACAGGCTGAGTACAGCGACCGTAAGGTGTATAGAGTCGCTTAAATTACAGAAGACAGAAGACAGATGTCAGATGACAGATACTGGATGACGAAATTCCAGAATATCTCAAACTCTGTCTGCTCTTTTTCTATTTAACCCTCTGTTATCTGACTTCTGATTTCTGACCTCTGAGGAAAGGCTATGAACATAGGCGGTTTGTTAAAAAACTCCATGATTGACTATCCGGGCAAGGTCAGTTGCGGTATTTTTTTGACCGGCTGCAACTTTGATTGCCCGTATTGTCATAATCCGGAACTGGCCAGGGGCGGCGCCCGGCACACTGCTGAATTTGATCCGGACAGCATTTATCGCTTTATTGAAGCCCGCAAGGGGTTTTTAGACGGCGTTGTCATTTCCGGCGGCGAACCGACCCTGCAAGCCGAGCTTTTTGATTTGTGCCGGAATATAAAGGAAATGGGATATCCGCTAAAATTGGATACCAACGGCAGCCGCCCACAGGTCATCAAACGGTTGATCGCAGAAGGGTTGGTTGATTATATTGCCATGGATTTGAAAACCGATCTGGTCAAATACGCCACTTATATTCAATCCAATTGCAAGGTAAGGGACATTTGCTCAACTATCGATACGATAATGAATTCAGCGATCGCCTATGAGTTCAGGACCACATGTGTCAAACCCATCGTGACCGCCCAGACGATTGAAAATATCAGTCGCCTGATTGAAGGCGCCAGGGTTTACGCTTTGCAGCGTTTTCACCAAAGTGTTGTGTTGCATCCTGAATTTTTCAAGGAATCCGGTTATGAATACAACGATGAGGAGCTAGAGCAGCTCAAAACGATTGCCCAGCCATGGGTAAATCAGGTGGTGGTTCGATAAGACCGGGGGGGATTCTATCATTTTCATATGACAGCTCACGCGAAGCCGCTAATGCCCAACGAGTTATTAGAACCCATCTCAAAAATGCATCTAACGCCCAATAGCCGCGTTGTGAACCTCCTTAAAATGCTTACATACTCTATGTATGCTGCGCTTTTTCT
>Ga0209536_100009521_pt1 | contig 14435 bp, 15 predicted proteins | sample DeeMarSeWOR28_12_FD_187461 | JGI IMG/M metagenome (GOLD analysis project Ga0209536, IMG submission 187461) | Marine sediment microbial communities from White Oak River estuary, North Carolina - WOR-2-8_12 (SPAdes) (version 2) | ecosystem: Environmental > Aquatic > Marine > Intertidal zone >...
CCCGCCGTTCGCGCGCAGCGCCAGGTCGCGACCGACAGGCAGCAACAATCGGATTCCGAATTGAAACTCTGAACCGGAGGGCGTCTCCCACAGGCCGAGGTCGGCATCCCACATGCTTCCGAGCGCCGCGAATCCGATGCCGGCTCCCCCTCCGTAGTAGTCACCCTGCGGCGCCGTGTATGCCTCCAGCCGAAGCCGTACCCCTGTCGATCCAAACCACTGATAGGCCTCGAAGCGCCCTCCCCAAGACCACAGATCGCTGACGTAATCTGTGCCCGGCCGTCGCGCCCCCGAACCATCGCCCGCGCCGCTCGAATCCGCGACGGGGACTTCCGAACGTCCGAGTCCGCCATGCCCGACGGCCCGCAGCGTAGTGGATCCGAGCTCGAAACGGAGCGCCGGCTCCGCTTCCGCGATGGCGGCCCGATACGGGTAGGGATCCCCGACCGAGAACGCTTCGCCACCCAGGGAAAGATCGAAGAACAGGCTCCGGGTCAGCGGAAGCGCCGCGTTCGCCGCGGTGGCCACCGACACCCAGCTCGATCCGGTGGATGCGAGACTCAGGCCCGCGGCCCCCGACAGATCCCACGTCAACCACTCCGCGAGGGGCACGCCCAGTCGTCCGCCGAGGAAAAGGTAGGGTGTCGCTTCCGCCGCGACGGATGCCGGCGGAAGCGAATACGAAAAACCTGCGTCGAGCAGCAGGCTGCCCGACTGGCCGGCGGCAGCGGAGGGCGCGAGCAGACGCACCGCGACGAACACCGCTGTGAGCGGGCAGCCACGGAGGCGCGCCCGCGCGGACCTCACGTGCCGGAGATCTCGGACACGGCGAGCAGCGAGTTCTTCCTGCCGAAGCCGTCGTCCCGCGAGCCGGCCGCATTCGGATCAGCCATCCACTCCGATCCGTCGATCACGAACATGTACTCGTGCACGCCCGGTTCGAGGGGCACCCGACCCGACCAGATCCCGTCACCGTCCGGATCGGCGAGCTCGACGGACGGCTGCCAGTCGCTGAAGTCGCCGGCGAGCTGGACCGAGCGGGCGCCTTCCGCTTCGACCACGAATTGCACGTACACGCTGCCGGTGACGCTCGCCTCCTGGGGATCGGTAACGTCACCGCTCCACGGGCGCGCTACGACCAGCGCCAGTGCCGCAGCCAGTCCCAGCGCGGCGATCGGCGACACTGTCACGGAACGGGGCCGGACCGCCCACTCCAGCCACGCGGGTCGCGACCTCCGGCCGGCCGACTCCGCCGGGCCCGGGCTGCCGATCTCCTGTCTGAGCGCCTCCATCACCTGCGCGTCGAACCCGATCGGCGCACCGGCCTGTCCGCTGCGGGAGACCTCGCCCAGCAGGCGATCCCACTCCCCCGCCCGATCGCGCAGCACCACCGGAAGGTCTTCCAGTCTCAATTCGCCGTCCAGATATGCCTGGAGTCGTGGATCGATTTCGTTCACGTCAGATCCTCCAGCAGTTCCTGCAGTCCATCGCGCGCCCGGTGGACGCGCATTTTCAAAGCCGGCACCGACACGCCGAGCAACTGTCCCATCTCCTGGTACGAAAGACCCTCCACGTGTTTCATCACGAAGGCTTCCCGCTGCTCCAGCGGAAGTCGCCGCAGAGCCAGGTCGATTCTCGATCGCACGCTGCGGCGGTCGAGCGCGTCCGCAGGATCGTCCCCGTCCGCTTCCACCAGGCCCGGAACGTCGTCGATCTTCACGAGGTCCCTCCGGCGCGCCTTCAGGTGGTCCTTGCAGGTGTTGGCGGTGATGCGAAACAGCCAGGCACCGACCCGATTCGGGTTCCGACAGCTGTCCAGGCTCCGATACGCCTTGATCAGAGCCGTCTGGACGATGTCCGCGGCCTCGTCGCGCCCGCCGCTCATCCGCTCCGCGTGGCGGTACAGCGTGTCCTGGTACCGTCGCACGAGTTCCCCGTACGCCGCATCCGAACCGGCGAGGGAGTCCCTGACCAGTTCGGCATCGGTCTGTTCCCGAGCTTCTGCCCGCAGCACCTCTCACCTCTGCCGGTGAACGATTCGAGTCCGGATCCGGGCCGGGCATCGTCCTCACAATACCGGACGACTTCCGGGCCGCGGAGGTCACAGCGTCAGTGCGACGCGTCCCCCGGATGATACTGGATGGCCGTCACCCGGCCGGCCAGCCCGCTGAGATCCGCCGCACTCTGCGCCAACGGCCTTCCGGGTGACAGCCCCGGCGGGCCGGTTGTATGTTCCCGGCCATGAACACGATCCACGACCTTCCGACACCGGCGCTGCTGCTGGACCTGGACGTCCTCGAGGCGAATCTCCGCGCAATGTCCGAGCGCTGCCGCGATCTGGGCGTCCGGCTCCGACCGCACGTCAAGACCCACAAGTGCGTGGAGATCGCGCTCGGGCAACGCGAGCTCGGTGCCACGGGGATCACGGTCAGTACCCTGCACGAAGCGCGGGTCTTCGCCGATGCGGGCTTCGACGACATCACGTGGGCGTTTCCCATCATTCTGTCGCGGGTGTCCGAGGCGGCCGAACTGGCAGAGCGGATTCGCTTCGGGGTCACAGTGGACTCCGTGGCGGCGATCGAGGCGCTGGAGTCGACGGGAGCACCTTTCCGGGTATGGCTCAAGGTGGATGCGGGCTACCACCGGGCCGGCGTCGCACCGGACTCAGCTGATGCAATGGAGCTTCCGACCCGCATCGATGCTTCGCCGAACCTGGAGTTCGCGGGGCTTCTGTCACATTCGGGAAACGCCTACCGCGCTTTTTCGCCCGGTCACATCGCACGGATCGCGAACCAGGAACGGGACGTCCTGAATGCGTTGAGCTCGAAGATCGCGGCGGGCGGCACGGCGGTAGCGGACCGCAGCGCCGGATCCACTCCGTCCATGGCACAGGTGAAGAACCTGGATGGCATCACGGAGGTTCGGCCGGGAAACTATGCACTGTACGACTGGACACAGGTCGCCCTGTCGTCGTGCTCCCTGGAGCAGTGCGCTGCCACGGTGCTCGCCAGCGTGGTGTCGTCACATCCCACCGAGCGGCGATCGGTTATCGATGCGGGCGCACTGGCGCTGTCCGCGGACCCGGGTCCTGCGCACCCGCCGGACGGAGGGCTGGGGGTGATTCTGGATCCGGACAATCGGTACCCGGTGCGGCAGAACGCCACGATCTCATCGCTGTCGCAGGAGCATGGAGTGGTCTCGGGCACCTATCCCGTCGGGTCGCGGCTCCGGATCGTGCCCAACCATTCCTGCCTCGCGGTGGCTTGTTTTGACGCATTTTTCGTGATTCGCGGTGAGGATGTGCTGGATCGCTGGGTGGTCCAGCGCGGTCGCTGAGCGACTATGGCACGCAGAATGCTCGAATTCCGGCTGCGAATCCCCGCGCGGGCGGGTCTTCCCGCCGGCGTGGAACGAGCGTAACGCCCGACACTCCGCCCGGCCCGCGGAACTCCGGGCTCAAACTCGGCGGTGGCTGCAAGTGCCCCCAGGTAAGACATCAAAAGGCGTTTACGGACTGCGATACCTCTCCATCGTGGCTGCGACCACGATCGGACTCGGGATCGTCGCCTGGATCATGCAGAACCGCCAGTTGGCCCTGGCCGCCGGCGTGATGGGCTTGTACGCGCTCCACCTGATCAGCATCCGCTACATCCTCGACAATCAGCAGGAACACCGCGCAGCGCTGCAGTCCCAGTGGGAATTGCTGCAGCGTCTGGTGGACCCGTCGGAACCGATCGATGGTGCCGACACGCGGGCGACGAGCGGCGAGCAGCGGCTGCGGCCGATCGAGGCGAACGGGAACGGAGACGGCAAGCTGCAGTCGTGGCCTCCGCTGACCCTGCCGCTGTCGACGATCGACATCGACTCCGAGTCGGAACTGGCGATCCCGCCGGGTCTGGAGATGCCGGGAATCTCGCGCCCTCGATCCCGACCGGTTTCGGGAGACCCTCCGCAACCGGAATCAGAGCGCGCGGTCTCGGAAGTCCGGCCCGCAGGCGCGCGCCAGCAACCGGTCGAGGTCCCGATCCCCCGCCACTTCGCGCTCGGAACGGTCGCGCTCATCCGCGAGCTCCTGACCCCGGCCGAAGTCGCCCGCGTTCTGATGGAACAGCGCCGGCAACCCGACAAGCGGTTCGCCACGCTCGCCGTCGAGATGGGCCTGCTGGAGGACTCGCAGCGCGAAGAGCTGCTGCTGGCGCAGCAGGAAGGCCTGTTCACCGAGGACGAGATGCGCAGGGCCCGCGAGGGGCTGCGGCAGTTCCGGGAGTCCACGGCCCGGGCTCTATCCGACCTGGGTTGAATTACCGCTTCGAATCCATTCGCGCCTCTGCCGCCCGGATCGCGACGATTCCCGTCGTCAGCGTCACCAGGAGCGTGATCGCGAGTGCCACCACGACCTCCGACGGCATGACTGCGCGCGGTGCACGTCCAGGCAGGCCGCTCACGAGGTAGCCCCGGAGCGCCCAGGCCTGTCCGACGATGACGACTCCCAGACTTGCCAGGGCCCCCAGCATGAACAGCAGTCCCCCGATCGAAGTGGGGATCTGGGCCGCATTCTCGGACTCGAACACCGGAAAGAACACACCCCATGCGAGGGCCTGCGCGGTGAACGCTGCGCTCAGGCAGACGACGGATCCGACCGACAGCAGGAACAGCGCCGCCGGGACTCCCAGTACGATGTTGGTCAGAATCGTGAGCAGAAGGGCGAGCGTCGTCAGCGGGACCGCTCCGGTCCAGAACTTCGAAGACAGGATCTCGGCCGCCGGCACCGGCGAGCTTCGAAGCAACCAGAGCGTACGACCTTCCAGACTGAACGCCGGAAAGACGAATCTCCCGGCGATCGCCGCCACCACGAAACCGGTGAGCGCCAGGTTCAGGTACAGGACCAGGGTCGTCAGGAATCGGGAGATCGCGGTGGTGCCCGCACTCATGGGCAGCGCCCTCATGTTGTAGACGTACACTACGACCAGGACGGCGAGAATGATCAGCTGCGACCACTGCGTGGTATCCCGGAAGAACGTCCGGACGTCTTTGAGGATCAGCTCCCGGCGGCGCACATCCAGGCCGGCGAGACAGGATTCGAATCGGCGCCAGCCGGCCGAACGGCGAACCCGGTGCTCATCTCCCTCCTGCGCCCGCGTGAAGCAGCGGGAAAACAGTCGGCCATGCAGGATCGCCCCCAGCGTCGTTACACCGGCCGCCGTGCTCCACAGCAGCAGCCAGGTCAGTGGATCGATGCTTCTTTCAAGCCCTGCCGACACGATGTCCGCCGCCCACTGGGATGGAAGCCAGGGCGAGGAAGGGCCTCGCAACGCGGTCAGAAATCCGACCAGGCTTCGGTAGGACTCCGGATCGACCAGTCTCTCGGGTCGCAGCGTGCGCAGGACCAGCACCAGCATGGCTACCGCGCAGAGACCGATGACGAGCAGGATGTCCCGCGACCGTCGGGCCGGAAATACCCGGACCAGAAGCAGGGTCAGCGCGCTTCCCGCAGCAGCCGGAATCACGAGCAACGGAATGGCGGCACCGGCGGCGATCAGCAGAAACGCTGGGCCGGCGTCGAATGCGCCGGCATACGCCGCGAGCACGGGAACCAGCAGGAGCAGCACCATCCACGATGAACTGACCATCGTCTCGGTCAGGCGTGCCAGGTAGAGAGACAGGCCATCCACCGGCGTGGTTCGTATCGCCGGCAGATCCCGGGCGAGAAAGAAGCTCGACAGCGCGCCGATCACGTTGGACAGCAACAGGATTCCGAGAAAGGCGAGAAAACCCAGTGCGAGCAGGCGGAAAGCGAGCAGCGAACCGATGTCCTCGACGCCCAGCAACGAGCGGAGGAAGCGAACCAGTGTCAGGTATACGAACGGCCATGCGGCGGCACCGAGAGCGATCACGAGCAGCGCCCGTCCGAGTCGATCGCGTCGGGTGGACCCGCGTCGCCGGACAGCACGGCACTTGGGTCCGAGCAGCAGGCTGTACTCGCGAAGTACGCTCATCGCAGCGCGTTGAGCACGGACGCGATGCGACTGTCCGTCTCCCCCCGGGTGATCCGCAGAAACAGCTGCTCCAGGCGCGCATCCTGGGACTCCGCAGCGCGCTGCAGATCGTTCAGCGACCCGGATACGGCGATCCGGCCGCCGTCTATGATCGCCAGTTGATCGCACAGGACTTCGGCGAGCTCCAGCGTGTGCGTGGACACCAGGACCGTGCCTCCGCGGTCCGCATAGGTGCGAAGCAGATCCTTGAGCAGCCGGGCCGACTTCGGGTCGAGGCCGACCATTGGCTCGTCGATCACGAGGACCTCGGGCCCGTGGACGAACGCAGAGGAGAGAATCAGCTTCTGGCGCATGCCGTGGCTGTAGGACTCGATCAACTGGTCGCGCCAGGGGCCGAGGTCCCACAGCTCCAACAGCTCGTCGATCCGCCGCTCGACCGTCTCACCCTGCATTCCGTACAGCCCGGCAGAGAACCTCAGTAGTTCCGCGCCGGTCAGTTTCTCGTATACGAACGGGCGATCGGGCACGAACCCGAGCAGCGCCCGGGTGGCCATCGGTTCCTCGGCCATGTCGCGACCCGCGATGATCACGCGCCCGGAGTCGGGTTCGAGAATTCCGGCGATCATCCTCAGGGTGGTCGTCTTCCCGGCCCCGTTCGGGCCCAGCAGACCGAAGATCGTCCCGGCTGGGATGGAGGCGCTCAACCGATCCACCGCGACGAAGTCACCGTAGCGTTTCGTCAGCGCTTCCAGCTCGATCAAGGGGACACCTCCGCACCCTCCGGATTCCCGAAGAAGGCGAGTTCGAAGGCCGTACGGCGGTAGCGAAGCCCGCCCGGTTCCTCCGATTCCATCACCCGACCGTCCACATCCACCCAGACGGGGAGTGTCACCGACCCCTCCAGCCGGTCCAGTCGCCACGCCGGCACCGTGTCCTCGCCGGTCACGATCCAGCGCCCGGTATCCGGATCCGAATCGGCGCTGTCGGCCCAGACGCGAATCGCCGACTCGCGAACCAGCAGCCGGGTGTCCCGGACGGAGGCCGTCGCAGGATCGAGGAGCAGCAGCGACAGCTCTGTACCTTCCTTCTGCGACCGCTGATCGGCCGCGAACCGCAGAGGCCAGGTTCCCGACAGCTGGGGTCGCTCGGAAACCCGCAGACGGCCGCCCGGTTTCATCTCGACCACGCTGTCCCCCCGCGTGCGTGCCTCAAGCCGCGTCGTATCCTCGCCCGTCACGCTCACGTAGATCAGGCTGTCGAGACCGGCGCCCGGGTCGAGCCATGCGAGGAGCTCCGTCTCGGTCCTCCCGCTCTCTCCAAGCGCGGGCATTCGTCTCAGCGAACGTTCGCTCATCGCGAATCCTCTGCCTCCTGCCAGGGTATCCAGTTGCCTTCTGGCCCAGCCGGCATTCTCGGCTCCCCGGTAAATCGCGAACCACGATTCACCGGTGGGAAGAACCCGCGCGGCTTCGGCAAGTCGCTGCGCACCGGGCACCCGGAGCGTCCTCCATGCATGGGCACCGAGGGCGACGGCCCACAACGCGAGCAGCGCAGCCGCCACGACGCGGCGGTTCGGGAGCCGGGGTCTCACGTCCCGGTCCCGAACTCGGATGACGGTTTCGGCACCGGAATTCCGGCGAGCCGCGCACGTGCGGCCGCGAGGGACGCAGGGTCATCGACGTCGATCGGCGCCAGCTGGTCGACCGGGATCTCCCGGACGGGAAGGCCGGCCGCTTCCAGCCGGTTCCACACGGATGTCTCGCCCCGCAGTTCAACGGCGCGAGGCCAGCTGTCCCGGGCCAGCAGAACCGGGTGTCCGGGCCGGTCCCGGTAGCGGGCGCGTGCCATTCCGCAGCCGCTGCCGCGCCATCCATCGATGACGGCGCGAATCACCGGGGCCGAGACTTCGGGCTCGTCACCGAGCAGGACGACCGCGGCGACCGCATCCGTCGCTGATGCCAGCGCGTCCAGGCCGGCTGCGAGCGTGGAAGCGCGGCCGCGGCGCCACTCCGGGTGAGGGATGCGCCATGCTCCGGCGGCGTCGAGGTGTGGCAGCAATTCTCCGGCGCGGGGATCGACGACGACGCCGATCGGGACCAGCCCCGCGCGCCGGGCCGAGTCGAGGACCGAGCCGATCACCGTGCCGTCCCGCCAGCTGCACAGGAGCTTGCTCCCGCCGGGCATGCGCGAGGAGGCTCCCGCGGCCAGTACGAGTCCCGCGACGTCCGGATCTCGGGCCTCCGGCATCAGCTGTCCCGACGACCTGAGAGGTTCCAGTGACCCAGCACCTCGGCGAGAATCGAGACTCCGATCTCACCGGGCGTTTCGGCCCCGATATCGAGGCCGATCGGGCCGCGAATTCTCGCGATGTCGCTGTCCGCGATCCCTGTCTTCGCCAGCTCCGTCCGACGCTTCTCCTGCGTGCGCCGACCACCGAGCAGACCCAGGTAACCCGCGCCGCAACGCAGGGCGGCTTCCAGTGCGGCCAGGTCGAGTCGCTCATCGTGGGCGAGCACGGCAACCGCATCGCCGGCGGAGAGCTCGGCCTCGCGAAACGCCACGTCGGGCTGGGCACGCACCGTGACGGCGCCCGCGTCGGTCGCCTGGTGCGCCAGAGTCTCGCGCGGCTCGACAATCGTCACGTCGATGCCGGCAAGTCTGCCGAGACCGGCCAGTGCCAGAGAAATCGGGGTCGCGCCGACCGCGAACAGACGGCGTGGTCTCAGAATCGGATCGATGAACACCTGGACGTCCGGCCCGAAGGATGCCTTTCGGGGCCGGTCGCGCCGCTCGAGCGCGGTGAGCGCGGCAGCCGTGACCGACCAGTCGAGCCCGGCATCGCCCAGGCTTCCCACCCGCTCTCCGTCGGCCGTCAGCAGGATCCTCCGGCCGGGAGCCCGCTCGTCGATGCGCGTGACCAGGACCACTTCCTCGCCAGCCACCGCGGCAGCCGCGAGTCGCCGCCAGACCGGGTCGCCGGGATCGTGCGGACGCACGAGCACCTCGATCTCGCCGCCGCAGGAGAGCCCGACGGCAGCGGCATCCTCGTCGCTGACGCCGTAGCGGACGAGCTTCGCGGGACCGCCGGTCGCCGCGGCCGCGAGGTGCTCCCGCAGATCGGCCTCCACGCAGCCGGCCGAAATGGACCCGGCCGTTTCCGGTCCCGTTCCGGCGGCGAATCTCGCACCCGGCGCACGAGGCGCCGAGCGCCAGGCCGCCAGGAGAGTGGCGACGGCCGTCGGCTCCTGTCTCGCCGAACGTTCACGAACGAACGCGAGGATTTCATCGAGGCTCATGACCCGACATTCTCGGCCGCGCCCCTCGATCGCAACAGACGGGCGACGCTTGACGGCCCGCGGCCCCGCCGATCAGCTTCGGAACGGACCCGAACGGAATGGAGCCGCATGGCCGTGACGCTCGCCAAGAGCTTCGTTGTGGACCGGGACAGCGAAGAGGTCTGGCGTTTCCTGACGGATCCTCGGAACGTCGCTTCCTGTCTGCCCGGAGCTCGACTCGTGGAGGTGCTCGACGATCGCACGTTCGAGGGCGAGGTCACGCTGCGGTTGGGGCTGTTTCGACTGACCTTCCGTGGATTGGCCCGGTTCACGGAACTGGATCCGGTCGCTCGGTCGGCCAGACTCGAAGCCACGGCCTCGGAGCTCAAGGGCTGGGGCGATGGCGAGATGTGGATGCACAGTCGTCTCGTCCCCGACGGCGACGCGACGCGAATCGACCTCGAGCAGTCGTTCCGGGTGTCCGGCCGCATGTCGGGGGTCGTGGCGACCGGCCTGCTCCGCCGGGCGGCGGATTTCGTCCTCGGCCGCTTCGCCGCCTGCGTCCGGACGCGCGTGGAACACGGACGGCGTCGAAGCGGCTCCTGATCAGGTCGAAGCGGCTCCTGATCAGACCGTGCGGTGAATCTCCTTCAGCTCACCGTCCGGCTGCAGGATGAACATCCCCGAGATCCCAAGCGCCCGTTCGTGAGCCCCGCCGTACACGACGACCGCGTCGCTGCCCAGTGGCCGGGCCGCTGCGAGCGCCAGCTGCGCCCGCCGCACGAGTTCGTCCGGGGTCTGCAGTTCTTCTTCGGCCGTCGCGATCCCGGCGTTCATCCGGATCCGCCCATCCCATGGCGCGGGACGCACCTCGATTTCCTGCAGCACGCGGTTGGCGAAAGACCAGGCACCGGAGACGTCTTCTCCCTGCAGCAGGACGATGAACGTCTCCTCGTCCAGGCGGCCGAGCACGTTCATCGCCCGGGTCTCCGAGGACAGCGTGTCTGCGGCGATGCCCAGCGCTTCCGCTGCCACTCCCTTGCCCTCTACTTCCGCGTAGTCGGCCAGGTCCGAGATCTCGAACAGCACGACGGTGAGAGGCGTTGCGCGGCGGGCACCGGCGAACGCCTTGTCGAGAAAGATCTCGAGCACATCTCCTGACGGCATGTCTTCCAGCCGTCCCGTGTCCCGCAGGCCGGCGGAGCCTTCCCGTTCCTCCTCCAGTTCCCGGTTCCAGCTGTCACACAGCAGGCCCGCCCCGAGTGCTGCCGCGGCGAGGGTGACGACCACGGCACCCAGCGCTGTGAGATCCGGGGCGAACCCGTACCGCATGGCCACCGCGAACGAGGTGAGAAGCACCGGCACGACGGCCCAGATCAGGCCGTAGAGGGCTCCGGGCCACCCGAGGTGACGGGCCGCCAGGAAGATCGGGACGAGCCCCAGCAGCCAGACGAGGTTGACCGAGGCCCCCATCTCCGCCGGCGCCATCAACCGCAGGCCGGCCGCCAGCAGCGGGGCCACAACGCTCAGCACGAACGGAATGCTCGGCATTACATCCCTCCCGGACCGACTGCGCCGGCCGTCCGCGCCGGCGGACTACGTCGGTGTCAACTTCCCGAAGCTCGCAATTTCCGGACCTGCTCGGTCAATTCGGGCACCACTTCGAACACATCGCCGACGATTCCGTAGTTCGCCACGTCGAAGATCGGGGCCTCCGGGTCCTTGTTCACGGCCACGATCACGTTCGCCGTGCGCATTCCCGCGAGGTGCTGAATCGCGCCGCTGATGCCGATCGCGAAGTAGAGGCCGGGGGACACCACCTTCCCGGTCTGTCCGACCTGCTCGCCGTGCGGGCGCCAGCCGGCGTCCACCACGGCCCGGCTCGCGCCGAGGGTGGCCTGGGGACCGAGGGCCTCGACGAGATCTTCGAGGATACCCCAGCTCTCGGGCCCCTGCAGGCCCCGTCCGCCGGCAACGACGATATCCGCTTCCCGAACGTCCAGTCGATCACGGGCGCCCTGTTCCATTCCCGTGATCCGGGTCTTCGACTCCGTGGCGGGAAGCGCGATCGTCTCGAGCGCTCCGGCCCCCGCCTTCTCGACGGCGGGGAACACGTTCGGGCGGATCGAAACGAGCGCGGGCGAGTCCGTGAACCGCATTCTCGCGTAGGCCTTGCCGGCGTAGACCGGCCGGGTTACCACGATCGTGCCTCCATCGGCTGCCAGCTCCGTCACTTCGCTGGCCAGCGAGCGCTTGAGACGCCCCGCGACCCGGGCCGAGACGTCCTTGCCCTGCGCGGAGGCGGGAAAGACGATCGCCGCCGGAGAAAGCTGGTTGGACATCGATTCGATCACGCCGACGGCCGCGTCCGGGCTGTAGCGCGACAGTTCCTCGGATTCGACGGCCACGATTCGGTCGGCACCGAACGCGGCCAGGCCCTTCGCCGCTTCGGCGGATCCGGCCGTGCCGAACGTCAGCGCGACCACCGATCCACCCAGACCATCCGCCAGACGGCGAGCCGCGGCGACGGCTTCCCGCGCGACCGGGCGCAGTGCTCCGTCCCTCATTTCGGCATATACCATGACATCTGCCATCAGAGCACCTTCACTTCTTCGCGGAGTCTGCGAACCAGTTCGGCCACGGGCTCGGTCCCCTCGCCGAGGATCTGCGGTTCCGGTCGGGCGGGAGGCCCGCTGAGCGCGATCAGTTCAAGTCCCCCCCCGACCAGCGTGACATCCTTCTCCTCCAGCGGCTTCTTCTTGGCGGCCATGATCCCCTTCAGGCTGGGATAGCGGGGCTCGTTGAGCCCTTTCTGGGCGGCCACGACTCCCGGAAGGTCGAACTCGACGACCTCGTGTCCCCCCTCCACTTCGCGCCGGGCCTTCGCCCGACGACCGTCGATCTCTAGCGATACGACGACGGTGGCCGCCGGAAGTCCGAGCAGTTCGGCGACCATCGCCGGAACCTGCATCCCGTCATCGTCGATCGCCTGCTTGCCGAACAGGAGCAGATCGAACTCACGGCCACGTATTTCGTCGGAAAGCGCGATCGCGACCGGGAGGCCATCCAGCGAGGTCTCGGCCCTGAGCAGGACCGCTTGGTCGGCGCCCATCGCGAGCGCCTGACGCAGCGTCTCCTTTGCATCTTCGCCCCCGACCGTCATCACGGTCACCGTTCCCTCGCCCGCCTCTTCCTTACGGCGTATCGCTTCCTCGATCGCGTATTTGTCGTATTCGTTCATGTCGAACTTGACGCCCGACCGGTCGATGCTGTTTCCGTCGGCGGATATCCGGACTCGGGTCTCGGAGTCCGGCACTCGCTTGATGCAGACAATCGAATTCACTTGAAGCTCTTCCATGTTGGGCCCCGGGCGACCTTCAGGGCCTGTTTCGAACGCAGGACTGTCAGGCCCCGAACCCTCTGATGCGGCCGGTCTCTTCATCGGTCAGGCAGAACAGCCGACACGATACGAGATCCACAAGATCATCGGTGACCTGGATCTCGGTGCGGATCCTGTCCCGATCCTCCTCGTCTTCCGGACGCGTGGACCTCAGTTCCACCAGACGTCCGGCCAGCCACAGCAGGAAGTCGTGCGCCACGTCGCGGTGTTCCCGGTCCCGATCCGGCTCACCGTTCTCGGATCGGGGAAGCAGCGCGTCGACCAGCGCGAGCAGTCCGGGAAACACCATCTCGGTCAGCTCGCCGTCGGCGATGCGCTCTTCGTCCGTCAGCTGCTCCCAGTTGAGCTCGTTCCAGTAGAGATCGCAGGCCTCCTCGAACAGGTGCTGGCGCGAGGCGGCAGCCGTCGGGCGCACCACGATGTCGTCGGGATCCAGCTGCCGGTCCAGCAGCCGTCGCAGCGAACGGACGCGTTCTTCGACCAGGGTGCGGGCCGCGAGCTCGACGCCCGGGGAAGACTCGGGAAAGCTCCCGAATGCCGGGCCGGCGGGCTCGGGCTGCGGATCGCTGTCGGACTCGAATTCGTTCATCGCTCACCTGTCGAGAAGGAGTGCTGCGAAGATGCGTCCGGCGTACCGGTGCGGCAAGAAACGATCAGCGCAAGGCAGCCGCCCGGATCGAGTCCCGCAGGGTCGCGAGGTTCCGTCTGTCGGATTCCAGCGGATCGTCGCCTTTGGGAGTCTCGAGCACGCCTGGGACCCCTGCGACCCGTTCGTCCGCGAGCAGAGCGCCGAACGCCTGCGACCCGATTCGGCCGTCACCGATGTTCGCGTGCCGGTCGCGGCGGCTCGCCAGCTCGCCGACGGAATCGTTGAGATGAAACAGGAGCAGCCGCTCGAGCCCGATGAACCGGTCGAACTCGTCGAGCACCGCTGCCGGGTCGGCACGCAGGTCGTAGCCCGCGGCGAATACGTGGGCGGTGTCGAAGCAGATGCCCACCTGCGAGGACAGCCCTGCGGGCACTTCCTCGAGGAGAGCCGCCAGCTCGTCGAAGCGCCAGCCGAGCGCCGTGCCGGTGCCGGCGGTGGTCTCGAACAGGACGATGGTGCGCCCCTCCGTCCGCCGGATCGCGTCCGCTACGGCGCGGGCATTCTGGCGGAGGGCGGCGGGCCGGTCTCCACCGGTAGCGTTCCCGGGATGGGTGACCAGATAGTCCAGGTCGAGCAGTCGAGCGCGCTCGAGCTCGGCCCGGAACGCATCGACGGATCGCCCGAGCAGTTCCTCGCGGTCCGTGGCCAGATTGATCAGATAACTGTCATGAGCGACCGTCGCACGGATGCCTTCGGCGCCCGCCGATCGCCGGAATTCCAGGGCCTCATCGTCGCTGATCGTGGTCGTTGCCCAGCGCTGCGGTGGAGACGTGAAGATCTGCAGCGCGTCCCCTCCCGCCTCCCGGGCCCGGACCGGCGCACGTCCCACGCCGCCCGAGGTCGACACGTGGGACCCGAGCGGCGCGGAGACCGCTGTCGCGACTTCGTCTTGCCCGTGCTTCATGCGTCCCTCTAGCATCCGGAGTCCGATTCCCTGCAACGCCTGTCGAAGGGGATGTGTTCTTGGTAGTGCCAGTTCATGACACCGCCGCAGCGCGACGGCGCGAATATGGGACGGTGAGGCGAGCCGGCGCCATTCTCGTCGATCCACCGGATGCCGCTTGATGCGCACCCGGCCCGATGGCGGCGGGGGCGACGAACCGTCGCTGGTCCGG
>Ga0209536_100009522_pt1 | contig 14434 bp, 10 predicted proteins | sample DeeMarSeWOR28_12_FD_187461 | JGI IMG/M metagenome (GOLD analysis project Ga0209536, IMG submission 187461) | Marine sediment microbial communities from White Oak River estuary, North Carolina - WOR-2-8_12 (SPAdes) (version 2) | ecosystem: Environmental > Aquatic > Marine > Intertidal zone >...
GCGCGCGTCTCCAGCCGGTCCATGGCCGTGTAGACCGCTCCGGCAGAGATTTCCCGGCCAGTGCGTTGCTCGATCTCCTGTCTTAGCGCCACGCCGTGCGCGTCGTCGCCCACTCGTACCAGCGCGAACAGGAGGAGTTGTTCGAATTCTCCCAGGTGAGTGCTCGTAGCTCTTTCCGTCATTATTAACTACACTGTAGTTTGTATTAAACTACAGTGTAGTTCATAGTTCGGCTGGCGTCAAGGGAACGCTTGGACGGCACGGCTTGGCGGATAAGGACTTCTGCCCTCCGAGCCTGCGTCAGCTGACAACGGGTGGAGTCGGTCGGGGAGTTGTTGGTGCGAGGATGCCGCCGGGCAATCTAATCCCGACGGACAGGAAGGCGGCCGGCCCCAACGGTGGGACCGGCCGCTGTGTGGAACCCGTACGTCTCGCTACGGGCTCAGGGTCAGGTGGTGCCTTCGACTGTGAACGTCTGGAATCGTGATGCGGAGACGCCGCAGACGGTGCCGCTAGAGCTGGCGGTAGCTGTCTGTGTGACGCCGTTGTACGAGGCGCTGGACGTAATGTCGATGGCGCAGCTACCCGCGCGGTCGTCACTTGTAACGAAGCTGAACCCTCCAAGGAGCGTCCCGGACAGCGAGATCTCCTCCTCGGTCAGCAAGAAATCCATGTCCAGTGCAATGCTCGGATCCTCGCCGCTGACGGTGATTGTCACGGTCTCGGTGGGCACCAAGCAGGCATTGAACGTCCAGTTGAAACCCATGTTTAGCTCGGCTTCGAATGTCTCGTCGTCGACCCAGCCATCCACCGATCCGTCAACCGCTACAGAACCGGATTGACACGGCACAGACACATCGAAGCTCTCCTCGACAGTGATGTGCGCTTCGGGTGCCGCCGCCAAACCCGCCTGACGCGACGCCACGAGTCCGCCACCGGTCTCTTCGAACACGCCACTCAGCGCGGTCAGCAGAGACTGAATCTCCTCATCGGTCAGCTGGTCTCCTGAATTCACTCCCGTCGGACTGTCGCTGCCGCACGCGGCCAGGAACACGACGAGCCCGAGGCTGATACTGGTTACTGCTCTCGAAATCCTGTTCATGATACCCCCAGTGGACGCTAACTCATTGCTCGGGGCTCCAGCAGCCCCTGCTAACAGGATCTAGCGTATCAACTTCGGCACCGCCTTACTGTGTCGTAGATCACTTAGGCCACGAGCGACTGACGAGTAGGGGAGATGTGTCCACGAGAGTTGCTGTCGAAAAAGCAGCAGACCGGCAGGCGTCTCGCCCGCCGGTCTCTGCTCGGCACTCCAGGTGGCCTAAAACCGCGGCCGCGAATGATCTACTAATCCCACCTATATATGCAGGCTCAGCCTGAAGTTGACCAAGGGGTAATCCCGAATTACACGACCGCCCCGGACCACCCGCACATGATGCTGCTGGTGTCGGCGCTGCCATGCTCTTCGCGCGGCCTTGGTGTGAAACTCGTACGCTCTCCGCTGCGCCTCGCGCAGCTGCCCCAGCGCCACCCTCTGCTGCTGGTACCGGCGCCGGTCCACCTGACGGGGGAATACGTGAATCAACACTGGAGCATGAGCCCTGAATGCTCGCTCGTCCCAGCAGTACACGTAACTTCCTTCTGGCTCACAAAAGCGGTTTCCCACTCGCAGGTAGGCTGAAGGGGTGGTGTAGCTCACCGAGGCGCGGATACCGGATGGACGTCCCACCGAGACGCCCACGGAAACTCGCTGGGCCAACACGGAGGTCGTGTCGCATAGCACGACTCCGGCTAGAAGCGCGAGCCCGACTGCCAGTCTCTTCATGGGACACCTCCTGTTGATGTCGATCCGTCTGTGACCCTCCCGTCACCCGACACTCCTCAAAGCACGGTGCGTGCCGTTAACGTAAGTCTTGTTATTACAGTATCTTACAGAGATACGACAGATGTAGGTGCGTCTAAGTTTGTCCACTTTAGTGGACGATGGTTCGTTCCACTCCAGCGAGTTCGGACCTGGGTTGCATCCGGCGCTCGGCGGAATCCGCCAACCACGTGTTAGTATGGATAGAGCTGCTCTTGGAGCTGGAGGTTCTCAAAAATGGGTCATCGCAGGTTCGTAGATCGTGAGGGGCGCACCTGGGAGGTGCGTGCCAGTTCGCGCAGTGAGTGGGAGTTCGAGCCGCTTGGAGACAAACCCGAGCTACCGAGGATGGTCAAAGCACCTGGGTATGAGCGGGATCCGTTCGAGCTGAGCGTGGAGGAGTTGCAGCGCCTGCTTGACTCGACCCCGCCGCCACGAGGAAGGTCCAAGCCATCCCCATTCCTGGACTAGGCAAGCCGCAGTAATGAGGGGGGAGTCGCATGCAGGGGGTAGCTGTACGACTCAGCGCGCGACTCTCGTCCCCGCCCCCCCCCGCCGCTCAGAAGGCTGCCCCAACCAGCTGTGCGGTCTGCGCTGCCGCAGTGAGGGCAGGCAGGGTCGGCATGCCGCCAGCCAGGGACATTCCTCAGTAGGCAACCAAGCCCCTGTTGTGAGGGAAAGGCCGGCGCCCCGCCCGCGCCACCTGGTTGTCGTGGTGGTAGTTTTCTCTGGTCGACGATTCCTGATAAGAGAGCAGCACGGAGGACATGAGAATGCGTTCCACTTACAGTTTGTTCACCGCCGCGGTCTGCGCCGCGCTGTGCCTGCAAGTAGTAGTTGGATCGGGCGCATATGCCCAGCTGCCGCCGGATCGCTCACTGGTGCCGCCCTCGATTCGCGATGCGGTGCTGCAAGAGATATCCGGTGAACTCGCGCTGCAGCACGTCCAGCTGCTGGCCGCGAACCGGATTCGCTCCCCAACTGAGTACACCGACACCTTCTTCGAGACGTCCTACTTGCAGGAGATGGCCGAGCGGTACGGCCTGTCGGATGTGCGGGTGGACTACTTCCCTGCAGGTGAGATCTGGATGCCGGAGGAAGCCGACCTCTGGATGGTCGAACCGGCCCGCAAGAAGATCGCGGGTCTCACAGTGGTGCCGGCCGCTTTGGCAAATGGGAGCGCAAGCGCCGATCTGGAAGCTGAAGTCGTGTGGGTGGGGATGGGAGGCCCCGCCGACTACGAAGGCAAGGACCTGTCAGGCAAAATCGCACTCGGCGACGGCTCTGTAAGCGGGATATTCAACACCGCAGTGAGCAGGTATGGTGCGGCTGGCGTTCTCGGAACCGGTAGTGCCGGGGTCAACGGCAACTACCCTGGCTACACACTCGACCAAATCGGGTGGCAGCGGGTTTCAGGTGATGGAGGAGGGTTCGGCTTCGTGCTGTCGCTGCGGCAGTTCACCGAGATCCGGGATTACCTCGACCGTGGGGTTCGGGTCGTTATGCGTGCCCACGTGCGCTCGCGAACCGTGCCTTACCGAATGAACGTGATATCGGCGGCGATCCCGGGTACGGATTCGACGGCGGGAGAACTCATCCACGTGGCCCATGCCTTCGAGCGGATCCCGACACCCGGTGCCAACGACAATTGCAGCGGAGTGGCCACGGTTTTGGAGGTGGCTCGGACGTTGGCCACGTTGATAGCGCGAGGAGAGCTGCAACCGCCGCGCCGCACAATACGCTTTCTCTGGGTACCGGAGATCTCGGGGTCGAGGGCGTTCATGTATGCGAATCCCCAACTGGAGGATCGGCTCATTGCTGCAATGAACTATGATATGCCGGGTGAGGACTTGGAGCTGACCGACAGCTACCTGAGGATGAAGATGACGCCGGATTCACGTCCCAGTTATCTGAATGATCTACTTGCCAACCTGCTCACTTTCGTAGATCAGACGGACATCAGGACACAGACGGGCAACAACGCTCCGTTCAACTACAGGCTCGTGCCGTTTATCAGCGCCAGTGATCATGTCGTGTTCTTGAGTGCGGGAATTCCGGCGATGCAGTTCAACCACTGGACCGACAACTTCTATCACAGTAGCGGCGACCGGGTTGAGGTGTCCGACCCGACGGAGATGAAGCGGACTGGGTTCATGGGAGCGGCCGCCTTCTACTATCTGGCCAATGCCGGTGCGGCAGAGGCCCGCGATTTGGCGTGGGAAGCGGTGGCCAATGGTGAGAAGTGGATCGCTGAAGTGACGCGACAGAGCGTGCGGTTACTGGAGGTAGCTGCTCCGGAGATCCACGGGAGGTACAAAGCGGCGCATAACAAGGTGACAGGGGCCTTCAATCGCGCCCGCGGTGGTGTGGAATCGGTACTGGACCTCTCCGACGCACCCGAAGTGCGCGAACTTGTGGACCGTTTGTCGGCAAGTCTGGAACAGGTGCTACAGGCTCAGTCAGCCAAGCTGGAATTGGTGTACAACGAGCGCTGTAGGGAGCTAGGAGTTCGGCCGCAACGTATCACCCTGACCGAGCAAGAGCGCCGCTATGCCGGGATGGTTCCTCACATGAGGTACAACTACTACAGCGAGGAGTATCGAACGGCATCAGCGAGAGTGGACCAGTTCATAACGGCTGAGCGACGTTTGAGGGGTCTAGCCGCAACTGAGGTACCGTGGTCGATCGACGGTGAGCGCAGCATCCTTGGCATCTACAACCTGGTCCGTGCAGAGTACGGTAACGTGACCACCAACAACGGAGAGTGGAAGTTCGCCTATGTTGTGACTCCAGGGACCGACGACATCGACCTCGAGTCAGTCGCGGCCACGGTCCTCGCTATGGAGCAGGCAGGATTGGTGGAGATCACGAGACGGTAGTCATGTAGAGTGTGGCCCCGGGTGGCGGGCCGCAGGTCGAGTCGTGACGCTCGCCTAACTGACACGGCTCACAGCAATTGAGCACGACCTCCATTTTGTCGTCGGGTGCAAGGCAAATGACTACTAGAGAACAAACCGCTGAAGCCCCGCGGATGATCCAAAGGACCATCAGCAACATAGGCCGAGCCTGGAAAGACCTCACAGGTGCGACTCGCGTGCGGCTGACAGGGTCGGTGCGTCCGGAGCTACCGGAAGCGGACCGCAAGCGGCTCGCGCGTCAGATTGACGAGTGTCTGCTGGGAAGAGGCGGGGTGGTGTCCGAGCGGGCACGGGCTGCTGACCTGGGACACACTTATTCGGGTCTGGACGTGGTTGGCAGAAGGCGCTTCTTGGAATTGCTGGCCGCGGAGTATGGGGTGGACGAGAAGGCCCTGTCAGACGCGACGGCAGCCTGGACCGCACTGCAGCGAAGCGGCAATGGATGTGTTGGTGACATGCTGGCTCGGTGCCAAACGATACAGTCTGACATGAGGGCCGTGCTGACGCCACCGCGTGTACACTTGTTGTCCCGTTTCACCGCTCTGCCCAACGGAGTCAAGTTCCTGGTGGATATGCGTGCGGAATTGCTTCCACTTGCGCGCACGGACCCGCAACTGAAGGGGCTCGACGAAGACATGAAGCGTCTGTTCGCTTCTTGGTTCGACGTCGGATTTCTAGAGTTACGCTGCATCACCTGGGATGCTCCGGCATCACTGCTGGAAAAGCTGGCGCACTATGAAGCGGTTCATGCCATCGAGTCCTGGAGCGATATCAAGAACCGCTTGGCACCCGACAGACGTTGTTACGCTTTCTTCCATCCGCAGCTGCCCGAAGAGCCGTTGATCTACCTCTGGGTTGCTCTGGTAAAGGGGTTGTCGGGCAACGTCCAGGAACTGCTCGACGTGAGTGCACCGACAGGGAACCCGTCTGAGGCAGACACCGCCATCTTCTACTCGATATCGAATGCGCAGGCCGGGCTGGCCGGGATTAGCTTCGGCAGCTTCTTGATCAAGCGTGTAGTAGAAGACTTGATGCGAGACTTCAAGAACCTCAAGGCTTTCGCGACTTTGTCGCCCATCCCCGGGTTCACCGACTGGCTCAACGAGCAAATCGCGGAGCAAGGCGAGGCGTTGCTGAGGCCCTCCGAGCTGCGGAGGTTCTCAGAGTTGTCGCCCGACCCAGAGGGGCTCGACTTGCTGACAGCGATTCAACGTCAGGAAGGGCTGTTCAGGAAAGCGACGATCCAGGAAGCGACAAGAGCGCCCCTCATGCGCATGTGTGCTCAATACGTGACCAGTGCAAAACGAGGACAGTACGCGCGGGATCGCGTTGCTCATTTCCACCTGTCAAACGGGGCGCGGATCGAGCGGATCAACTGGCTGGCAGACACGTCCACCAATGGGATGCGCCAGTCGCTCGGCATGATGATCAATTACCTCTACAAGTCCCGCGACATAGAGGACAACCACGAGGCCTACTCGGCTGATGGGAGGATCAGGACCTCAAAGAGCGTCAAGGCGCTGCTCAAGCAAGGGGGCTGAGGATAGGGGTCGTTGCTTCAGACTCCTACTACCTGCTCAGCTGCTAGGCGGTCTACCTCGTCGGGGGAGTAGCCCAGTACGTCCTGCAAAATCTCTCTGGTGTGCTGGCCCAGAGCTGGCGGTGGTTCCTTTGCTATCTCAGGTGCTGAGGAGAGGTGAGGGGTGGACCTGGCGAAGGTGTACGTTCCGACCTCCGGGTCGTCGATATCCACCAGCATACCACGTTTCCTGAAATGGGGATCGGTGAATACGTCCTGCGCGGTGTACACCGGGCCAGTGGGCATTCCTGCGGCGTTCAGAGTGTCGACGACTTCCGTTCTGGTCTTGTCCTCCATCCACGCTTCGATGATCGGCTGCAGGAATTCCTCGTTGGCGGCACGACTGGTGCCGTCAGCACTGCGTGGGTCGTCAACTAGGTCCGGCCGCCCCACGGCGGTGGCCAGGCGGGCCCAGACGGTATCGTCTGGAACGTTCAGTGCCACATAGCCATCCTTGCACTTGAAGGCGCCGCGCGGCCAGAGATGCTCCAACTTTCCTCTCTGAGGTGCCTTGCCGGTCACCGAGTAGAGTGCGACCATCCGCTCGTTTAGCGCCAACATGTTGTCCGTCAGCGCGACATCCACCAACTGCCCGGTTCCAGTCCGTTCGCGCAGGAAGAGCGCTTGGAGAATGCCATAGGCCGCAATCATTCCGGAATAGACGTCCGCCAGGCCATACAGACTGAAGGTGGGCGGTTTGTCTGCGAACCCTATTAGATCCATGACCCCGCTCATGGCCTCCGCCACGATGTCGAATGCTGGGCGACTCGAGTAGTCGGTCTGATAGCCCGGGAGACGCCCGAACCCAGAAATCATTGCATAGATGATCCTGGGGTTGATAGCCCTGAGACCCTCGTAGTCCAGCCCGATCTTGCCCATTGCCCCTGGCCGCAGGTTCTCAACCACCACGTCAGAAGTCCCTGCTAGTTTGCGGAGAATTTCCTTGCCCAGTTCGCTCTGAACGTTCAAGGCCAGACTCTTTTTGTTGCGGTTGTAGGCCATGTATCCGAACGCTTTCTTCACTCCGTCTCGCTCCGCAAAAGGCGGGATGTAACGGCGGGGATCTCCCTTGCCCGGGCGTTCGATCTTGATGACCTCTGCACCGGCATCCGCCAGAAGCATGGTGCAGTAGGGGCCGCTCATGTACTGCTCCAGTCCGATGACGCGGATCCCCGTAAGAGGACGCTGCTGCTGGTTAGCCGACATCTGATCTCCTGCTTTGATTCACTTGCTCCCCGCTCTCGGCTCCCCGCTCCCCGCTCTCGGCTCCCCGCTCCCCGCTCCCTGACCTTCCCACTCAACCAGCGTGGAGACTCCCATTCCCACTCCCACGCAGAGCGTGGCGAGACCTAAGTAAGGTCGGGACTCCTGAGGAGCCCTTCGCCTCATCTCGTGGAGCAGGGTCACCAAGATTCTGGCGCCGGAGCAACCGGTGGGATGTCCGAGGGCAATGGCGCCTCCGTTGACATTGGTGATGTCGTGGCTGAGTCCCAGCTTACGCATCACACCGATGGCTTGGGCGGCGAAGGCCTCGTTCAGTTCGACCAGCCCGATTTGATCGACGGTGAGTCCCAACCGGCTCAGCAGTCTCTCGGTAGCCGGCACGGGACCGTACCCCATGACCCCGGGATCCACTCCCGCCACCGCCGAACCGATCCAGCGCGCCAGCGGGCGAATTCCCAACTGTTCGGCCTTGTCCCGGCTCATGAGGAGCACCGCCGCCGCACCATCGTTGATCCCACTGGAATTCCCGGCTGTTACCGTACCCCCGGCTCGGAAAGCCGGCTGCAACCGTGCGAGCTGCTCAACGCTCGTATCGAGGACAAGACCCGAGTTCTCAATCCGAAAGCGGGGGTGCTCGTCAGTATCCACTGTGACGGAGTTGCCTTTGCGTTGTGGCACTCGAATGGGGATGATCTCGTCCTTGAACTTGCCCGCGTTCATGGCCGTCACTGCCCGCCGGTGGCTCTCCACGGCGAACGCGTCTTGCTCCTCGCGAGAAATCCTCATCTCCTCGGCGATGTTCTCCGCAGTTTCCCCCAGGCTCACGATCGGATACAGGGCGTCCAGCTGAGGATTGTTGAAGCGCCAGCCCACCGTGGTGTCCCACATGGTCCAGTGGCCGACGGGTTGAGGTCGCTCTGGTTTTGGGATGGCCCAGGGAGCCCGGCTCATGCACTCGACCCCTGCACCGATGACCACGTCCGCTTCACCGGCCACGATGGCCTTCGCCGCCTGGTTCACCGCTTCCAGGGCCGAGGAGCAGTTGCGGTTTACCGTGACGCCAGGAACCTCCACGGGCCATCCCGCCAGAAGAACGGCCATGCGGGCCACGTCCCGGTTGTCTTCCCCGGCTTGGTTGCCACACCCCGCATAGACATCCTCGATGATCGACGGTGGGATCCCCACTCGCTCCACCAGTCCCTTGAGGACTTCGGCTAGGAGGTCGTCAGGGCGCACGCCGGAGAGACCACCATTGTGTCTTCCTACCGGGGACCGCACCCCGTCGACGATGACAACCTCTCGCATAGCAGTTCAGCCGGCGCTCTGGGGCCCGGTCCTAGATCGCCGCTAGTCCTGGCCAGCGCTCGGAAGCGCCGGAATCCTTCTCCAGGTCAGTGATGAACTCCCCGAATCGCTGGGCCACCATCTGGAGCCGGGGATGGTGATTCGCCACGAAGGTCTCCGGGTCGGAATTGTCGTAGAAAGCCGCCAGCAGAGCATCAGCCTTCTCGTCGGTCGCGGCGTCGATATAGCTGGAGGAAATCCGGAGGCAGAGGTCCTGTGCCGAATGGAAGGCACTGCCGGGGAGAGTGGCGATCTCATAGTCCTCGATGAGATGGAAGGCCAGATCCTCGTCATTGTGGACCCCCCGGGCAGCCAAGGGCTCCCGCCATTTCTCGAAGCATGGGTATACGTAGAAGGCCCCGGCGGGCTCCTCGCAAGGGATTCCCAGCCGCAGCATGGTCTGGTAGAGATAGCGGGTGCGGATAGCATGCATCCGGGCGCACAGATCGATGTATTCCTCGATCTCGGGATCGCCACCATAGGCAACGAGTGCGGCATATTGCACCGGCGCGGTCGTGCAGGTCCAGATGTTGGAGGCGATGTTCTCGAGGGCTTGGACCAGGGCCTTGCCGCCGTTCTCGCGGGGCAACACGGCCGTACCGATGCGCCAGCCTCCCAGTGGGAGGCTCTTGCTCAATCCCCCGAAGACGACGGTTCCCTCCGGATAGAACTTGGATATGGAGACATGAGGGATCTTGCTGAAAGCAGTCAGAGCATAGATCTCATCGCTCAGCACCATCAGCTCATGCTCCTTGGCGAATCCCGCTAGAGCCTCCACTTTCTCGGGGCGCATCATGGTCCCAGTCGGGTTCTTGGGGCTGTTGACGATGAAGACCTCCGGGTTGCCCCAATTCTGCCGTGATTCGTGGATCCGAGCCTCTAGGACATCCAACTCCAATTCGAAGTTCACCTCGGGCCGGGTCGGGATGAATGTGACAGGCTTGCCCAGAATGTGCGCTTGGGGTCCGTAAGAGACCCAGGAGGGCTGGGGAATGATGACTTCCTCACCGAGCGCCATTAGGGCGGCGTAGATCAAAGACTTGCTCCCGGGGCCCACCACCACCTGTTCGGGGCTTACGTCCAACTGGAACCGCCGCCGATAGTGTTCGGCGATCGCACGCCGCAGTTCCGGGATGCCAAGGGCGCTGGTGTAACTCCGCTTGTGAGCATTGGCAGCCAGAGCTGCAGCGATCTTGGGATGGATCGGGAATCGCGATTCTCCGAACGCGAGATGGTAGACGTTCTTGCCGGCGGCCCACATTTCCCGGACCCGGTCGTTGAGGGTGATCGTTGCGGATGCCTTGAGTCCACGAATGCCGGCGCGGGAGAACCGGATGGGCTTGAAGCGCTCAACCACTATTTCGCCTTTGAGAGGGAGTCAGATCGCGGGTCACAGTGTGATTGAAGAATCTTCAAAATATAGGCGGCGCTGGGAAATTCAATGACCTGTTAGCAGGGACCTACCTCGAGCTTCGTGGAGCCCTTTTGGCTGGCCTCCCACCGGCACGCGTACCATACTAGGTGGATACCGTCGCGGCGCTGCTTGTGAGCGTGATTCGCGCCGAGAAGAGGCCTATCCTGCGAATTGAACCGCTTGATCGTGAGCCCTGAGAACGAAGGAGAATCGAGATGGCGAACGTGCGTTCGGAAGCTATGAAACCACTGGGCTGCATCCGCCTCACATTGGCTACGGCCTTCCTGTTACTTGGGATGGCAGACTTGGTCTCAGCTCAGATGGTGGACCGTTACTCTCGGGCCGAGCAGCTGCTACCCTGGCATGCGTCGCTGCTGGTGTCGGGCGATGAAGTAGAACCACATTGGATGGAAGGCGGCAATCGGTTTTGGTACCGCAACAAGACAGCTACGGGGCATGAGTTCATCTTGGTGGATCCGGAGCTAAGCAGGAGGGCTCCGCTCTTCGAGCACTATCGGCTTGCAGCGGCCATGTCTCTGGCGGGAGACACGAGCTACGTACCGCATAAGCTGCCCTTCGACAGTTTCGAGTTCGTCGGGGATACCGAAACGGTCATCGAATTCGCCGCGAGCAGGAAGCGTTTCGAATGTGACATCCAGGCGTACCGCTGCACGGTCGGCGACACTGTCCCGAGCAAAGTTCCGTTCGTGGAATCACCCGACGGGAGATGGGAAGCCTTCGTAATCGCCCATGATCTCTACATCCGGTCACCGGAGACTGGTGACACCATCCGGCTCACCCATGACGGGGAAGAATTCTACGCCTACGGTCTCCGATACCCCCGACCCAACGAAGTCAGATCCAAAGCTCCGCGACGCCCGTCGGTAACGTGGTCTCCGGACTCCAAGAGACTGGTGGTCGAGCGGCGCGACGAGCGCAGCGTGGAGCACATGCACTACATCTCCTATACGCCGCAGCGACCGGTGCACTATTCCCAACCGTATGCTCTTCCCGGAGACAGTATCGTTCCTCTCCCTGGCTTCCATATCGTCGACATCGAGAGCAAGGTGAACTTGGATGTGGATCTCGAACCTCGCCCAAGCCAGCTCTCCATCAATGGATCGGCGATTGACTCCACTTGGGGCAAGGACTCGCAGAAGCTGTACGTTACTTGGCAAACCCGGGCGTCTAAGACCGCCTACCTGGCTGAGGTGGACGCCTTGACCGGCGACTACCGGATTCTTGCCAAAGACACCAGCAAGACGTTTGTCGAGCTCAGCCAGCGCGATCCTGTGAGCTGGTATGTCACGGACGCAGCCGACGATGTCTTCTGGTGGTCGGAGCGGGATGGCTGGGCACATATCTGGCGCTTCGGCGCACAAGGCAATGTGCGAAATCAAGTCACCTCCGGTCCCTGGGCGGTTGGAGCCATCCGCCACGTGGACGAAGTGCGACAGCATGTCTACTTCACAGCGTACGGCCGGGAGCCAGGACGGGTTCCTTACTATGGTCCTCTCTATCGCGTCGACTACGACGGTTCTAACCTCCGGCTCCTGACGCCAGAAGAGGGAAAGCACCAAATCGAATTCTCACCCAGCGGTCGTTTCTTTGTGGACACATACTCGACTATAGAGGTGCCTCCGGTTACGGTGTTGCGGGCAGCTCCGGACGGTCGCATCGTCCGCATGATCGAGGAAGCAGATGTGTCCCGGCTCGTGCAGGTCGGCTGGCAGCCGTCTCAGGTTTTCAGCGTGAAGGCTCGGGACGGGATCACAGAAATTTACGGAGTCGTCGACTTCCCACCCGATTTCGATCCCCAGCAGAAGTACCCAATAGTGGACCACATCTATCCCGGACCCCAAGTGGGGAGTGTCGGCGATTGGACCTTCAAGGCTGGAGGACGTGACGCAGCCATCGCACAGCTCGGGTTCGTCGTCGTGCAGATCGATCACCTCGGCACGCCTCAGCGCTCCAAGGCCTTCCACGACCACTATTACGGCAACTTCATCGACAACGGGATCGAGGATCACATCGCAGCGATAAAGCAACTCGCTGCCCGGTATCCCGCAATTGACATGGATCGGGTGGGCATATTCGGGGGATCCGGTGGTGGATTTGCCTCGACCGACGCTATCCTTCGCTTCCCTGACTTCTTCAAAGTCGCAGTATCCCGATCGGGGAACCACGACAACGCCAGCTACAACATCTACTGGGCGGAGAAGTACCAGGGTCTCATGGAACGCGACACTCTGCGGGGTACTGATAACTTCGCGAAGATGGCGAACAAGTACTACGCCGAGAATCTCACAGGGAAGCTGCTCCTGATCCATGGAGATCTGGACGACAATGTGCATCCCGCCATGACCGTCCAACTAGTGGATGCCTTGATCAAGGCAAACAAGAACTTCGACCTCATCTGGGGGCCGGATTATCCGCACGGGATGCTTACACCCTACTTCGTCCGCCGGCGCTGGGACTATTTCGTGGAGCATCTTCTGGGTGTGACACCCCCAGCAGGTTACGAGATCCTTCGACCGCAGAACTGAGGAAACCTGACATGACCCATATGCTCACTGCAAACACCCTGGCACTAACCCGGACCCGCTTAGCAGCCAGTGTCATGCTGCTGGTCCTGGGATTGGTCAGCTCGGCCGCCGGTCAGATGGCCGATCGGTACGCCCATGCCGAGCGCCTGCTGGCCTGGCACGTGGACCCGCTCATCGCTGGAGATCAGGTGAGTCCTCAATGGATGCGAGGCGGCAACCGATTCTGGTACAGGAACAAGACCGGCGACGGACACGAGTTCATCTTGGTCGATCCGGTCAGTAGCACGCGGGCTCCGCTGTTCGACCACTATCGGCTGGCAGCCGCAATGTCCCTGGCTGGGGACACCAGCTTCGTACTCAACAAGCTTCCTTTCAATACGTTCGAGTTCGCCAATGAAGCCGAGACGGTGATCTCCTTCCAAGCAAACAAGCAGCGCTTCGAGTGCGACATAAGGGCCTATGCCTGCACTGTGGGTGACACCATTCCCAGCAAGGTGCCGTTCGTGAAGTCACCTGACGGGAATTGGGAAGCGTTCATTCACGAGTACAATCTCTGGCTACGGCCTGCGGAGGGGGGGGACTCCGTTAAACTGACGACGGATGGAGAGCGCTTCTGGGCCTACGGGGTCACTGAGCCCCGCCCGGGCACGATCATCGCCAAGCGGCCGGTGCGACCGGTGCTCCAATGGTCGCCAGACTCGCGCAACATTGCCATCGAACGGATGGATGAGCGGCACGTGGCGATGTTGCCACTCTATTCGTCCACCAAGCAGCGACCGGAGTACTATCTGTATCCATACCCTCTTCCCGGGGACACCATCATCCCCCGGTTTGACATCCACATCGTGAACCTTGAGTCCAAGTCGAACGTTCGGGTGCAAATGGAACCTCAGCCGTACTTGACCTTCACCGCGACCGGCATGGTGGACTCCACTTGGATAGCCGTCAAGTGGAAGGGCGGAGGACAGCGGCTCTACTTCACGCATGCTGTCCGCGCGGCCAAGCGCATCCAACTGATGGAGGCGAGTCTGGCAACAGGGGAGGCCCGCTTCATCGTAAAGGATTCCCTGCCTACTCAGGTCGAGCTGAACCTCGATATCACGGGTGCCAAGCCCAACTGGGACGTGATCAACGATGGTCAGGACGTGATCTGGTTCTCGGAGCGCGATGGCTGGGGACATCTCTATCGATTCGATGGCGAGGGCAATCTCAAGAACCAGATCACGTCGGGACCCTGGACGGTGGGTGAGATCCTCTACATCGACGAAGCAGCCGACCGGATCTACTTTACGGCGCGTGGACGGGAGACGGGTCGGATCCCGGTCATGGCCGATCTCTATGTCGTCAGCATCGATGGTTCTGGTTTGACGCTGTTGGGTGGTGAGGATGCGGATCACACGATCGCGGTAGCACCCTCGGGTCGCTATTTCGTGGACAACTACTCCCGGCCGGAAATGCCTCCAGTAACGGTCCTGCGGGACCGGACGGGTCGGGTTGTTAGGGAGTTGGAGCGGGCCGATCTCGCGCGACTGGAGGAAATCGGCTGGT
>Ga0209536_100009523_pt1 | contig 14434 bp, 12 predicted proteins | sample DeeMarSeWOR28_12_FD_187461 | JGI IMG/M metagenome (GOLD analysis project Ga0209536, IMG submission 187461) | Marine sediment microbial communities from White Oak River estuary, North Carolina - WOR-2-8_12 (SPAdes) (version 2) | ecosystem: Environmental > Aquatic > Marine > Intertidal zone >...
CTGTTGATGATCCTGGCTGTCAGGTCCTTGTTGCTGGCTGATGACCCAGCGGTGATAACCACCATGTCGCACTCCAGGAGCGCCTGCGAAACGACCTTATGCAAAGGATCTTCCTGGTCAGGGAGGATGCCGAATTTACTTGCCCTTGCGCCAAAATCATTAATCAATGCTGCCAGGGTATAGGTATTGATATCGCGAACCTGTCCAGCTTTGAGATCGGCATCAGGTGGTACAACTTCATCCCCGCTGGAGATGATACCCACGATAGGTTTCCGGGCAACCCGGATCTGTGTGATACCCAATGCAAGCAAGCCTCCGATATCGGCAGCCTGAAGTATGCTCCCGGCCTGGATAACAACCTCTCCTTGTCGGATATCCTCGCCAATTTTGATCACATTCTCGCCAGGTGCTACTGAGCGAAGAATTTCAATCTCCCCTGCATGGGCAACCTGGGTGTTCTCCAGCATGACGACAGCATCGCAACTCTCTGGCAGCATTCCACCAGTATGGATCAACGCGCACTGGTTACCTGCCAAGGAAATTTCCGCGGCCTGCCCCATCAGCACCTCCCCGATGTGATCTATATAAACCGGTAGCGAATCAGACGCGCCGCGGGTATCAACCGAGCGAACTGCATAGCCATCGACTGTGCTACGGTTGAATATCGGCAATGGATGTGGGGCAAGGATTTGGTCGCTCGCCACCCGTCCCTCTCCATCCCAGGTGAGAATACCCTCGCTTGCAGGCTGGCTGGTAAGGTGTTCCAGGAGCTGCTTGAGAGCGATTTGTGGCGGCAGGAGGTCGATAAACTCGGGCATTATTCTCCTCTATCACTTTCACCGGGTCCAATAGGTGAATGCCAGGAGGTACGTCACGCTTCCCATCAGAACAAGAGCGGTGAAAGCCATGGTGGTCCAATTCGGTTTTCCTCCGCCTGCAATACGCCGCATCTGCCAAATTTGCAACAATCCAATGGGAAGGGGAATTAACGCCGGGAGCACGATGGCCAGCGGCAAGTCAAAAACTGCAGCCAGCCCCAGAAGTAAGAATGCAGTCAAAACCAGTAAGTTATGCAGCACCATGCCCCGTTCCCAGCCGACCCTGACAAGCAAGTTTAATTTCTGGTATTTCAGGTCGTTAAGATAATCAGGAAATTCAAATACGATCATCATCGCCAGGTGTAACGCAGTCAACGGAAAGGTGGACATCACGAGCAGGCGGTGCAATTCTCCGGTTTGGAGTGCAAATGCAAACATGGGCACCAGGTTGGCGACCAGGATTGATGTGGTTAACTCGCCATAGCCCGAAGATACCAAGCGGATAGGTGGTGTTGAATAGAAAAAACTACCTACGAATGCCAGCACGACAATTCCAACGAGTAGAGGTGTTAATGAAACCACGCTGATCAACAAAACAGTCAAGGAAGCCAGGATCGTCAGCGTAGTTAGCGCAGCCCACATCACGGTTTCCTTGGAAAGCTTGCCTTCACCAACCGCTCCGCTGCCTCCTGAAAAAGGAGTTCTGCGGGGATTATCCTGGTCAGCCTGGGCATCGAAATACTCGTTCAGATATTGGGCGCTGAGCTGCATGGTAGTTACATATGCTTGACCCATCAGGTAAAGGCTCCAGTCAATGGGGGTTCCCAGGTAGCGGGCGATTCCGACGCCTAGTGCATACAGGAGAGCACCACCTAGCAGGAACAATGGCCGTGAGAGCTGGAAGATCAGCCGAACCTGTTGCATCATCACAAACCTACCTCAGGGAGATATCGGGAAACCAGCATCTTGCCAGGCCTGCAATCCCCCTTGAAGAGGGTTAACATTTGAAAATCCATTCTCCAGTAGGATAAATGCCGCACGGGCACTTGTCTCTTCCGCTGGTCAGGTACAGTAAAGGATGATCCAATCATCCCTGTTCAGCTCTCCAAGCCTCGATTCGATCTCACCAAGTGGAATAGACGATGCACCGTTGATGTGCGCTTCTTCATAATAGACCCGATCGCGTACATCGACAATGACTGCCTGCCTTTCATCAAGGGCATTCTTTGCTGATGCAACATCGATTCGGGGTATTTGAGCGAAGGGGATCTGCTGATCTGAAGTATCAATGGCAGCGTCTTGATCTCCCGAAGGTATTAGGTAGATGCTGGCAAGCGCGCCAATCAACACGATCAGACCGGCAGCAATAAGAAAAATTGGTCCAAGCGATCGTTTAGTTGAACGTCCCAAGTGGTTCTCCTCGATGAATCAATATTCCGCAGGGAATTAATTTTACCCCTTGAAGTGTTCATTTATCGGCTTCTTATATTAACATTTTATATATATTTCCTGCGTAAAGGTAAATAACAATTAAACACAGGGTATTAGAACCCTTTTTCATCCCTTTTGTGTCAAGGTTAACAGTTATTTATAATTCACTCGCGGCACCATCAGGATGTGATATATTTTCGTTTGATGAAAAGCCGAACTTTCCCAGCCCTGCGCTGGATATCGCTCTTCCTTATATTGGCAGCTGTAGCATTATTTGCCCTGCAACTTATCAGGTTCAGCAGGCTGCGAGCCAATTTCCCAGCAGGTATGGAGATTGCAGAAATACCAGTCGGGGGATTGGACCGCGCTGCCAGTGCTCAACGACTGCTGGAGGTTTATTCCACCACCCCTGTCGAGCTGCATTATGGGGAGGAGATTATCCACCTGCCACCGGCAGCAGCTGACTTTGAAATTGACCTGGAAGCCATGCTGGCAGCCGCGGACCTGGAACGAAGTCAACAACCATTCTGGGTTGAGTTCTGGAATTTCCTCTGGGGACGCACAGCTCCCCCGGCTTCGATCCCGCTGATCGCCTCAATGTCTGAACCAAGTCTGGAGAATTACCTGGAAAATGAGATCGCCCAGCGTTATAACCAGCCCCCGGTACCGGCACTGCCAGCCGTTGGGACGGTCAACTTTCAACCTGGGATAAAGGGTACAACGTTGGATGTAACCCGCTCTGTGGATTTAATCGAATCCGCCTTGCGCTCTCCATCCAAAAGGGTCGTTGACCTGCCGCTTTCTACCACCAGTCCCCCAAGACCTTCAATCGCCAACCTGGAGATCATGTTAAAACAGATCGTGGACATTACTGAATTTGATGGCCTTGTCGGCTTGTATCTGTCAGATTTACAGACCGGGGAGGAGTTAAGTTTTGCCTACAGCCAGGGAGAGGATTTTTCAACCAATCCGGATGTTGCGTTTACCTCGGCCAGCATCATCAAGATCCCGATCATGGTCTCGGCATTCCGCCGGCTGCAAGAGGATCCGGATTCTGAAACCACGCGCTTGATCAAGGAAATGATCGAGAAATCAGGTAACGACCCGGCAGACTGGCTGATGGAACGTGTCATCGATCCTTTCTCCGGTCCTCTAGATGTTACCGATGATATGCGAACCCTGGGATTAGAGAATACCTTCCTGGCCGGGCAGTTTTACCCCGGGGCTCCCCTTCTCCAGGCTTTTCAAACTCCAGCCAACCAGCGCACAGATCTCAATACCGATCCAGATATATACAATCAAACAACACCTTCAGATATCGGGATGCTGATGGAGGATATTTACCAGTGTACACAGCGCGGGGAAGGGAACCTGCTGGCCGTTTTCCCCGAGGAATTCACTCAGGAAGAATGCCAGGCAATGATCAATTACCTGGCAAATAACAAGATCGGTATCTTGATTGAAGCTGGTGTACCAGACGGCACTCCGGTAGCTCACAAACACGGCTGGGTCACCTATTTCGGGGTCATGAACACCCTGGGAGACGCGGGTATCGTTTACACACCTGGGGGAAATTACGTACTGTCAGTTTTTATCCATCACCCGGATCAGCTGATTTGGGAACCGGCATCGGAGCTGGTCGCGGAAATCTCCGAAGCGATATACAATTATTTCAACCAGGTATCTGGCTGATCGATCTAATTATTATCACTTGTTTGTAGAGTTACCTCGGAGAGACGTCTCTACCTAGGGGAGGGATCTCGATAAAAGGGATGACCTATTCGATATCCTGGTAAGCTATGAACGAGCGATGCAACCAGGCTGGAAACCTGCTGACAACTATCCTTTAATGTGAGGCGATATTGAGCGATAAAGAGATGACCATTGGTCTACCAAGAATGCACCTGGAGCCTGGGGAGCGGCGTGTTTTTCTCCCAGAATTTGTGGCTGCACTGGTAGATATGGGGTACACGGTCATACTGGAAGAAGATTATGGTACCAGCATCTCTCTCACTGAAGAGGATTACCGCACGGTAGCTCCTTCGATCCAATTCGCAGGTTTAGAAGCGGTTTACCAGCAGGACCACGTGCTCGTTCTGCGGTTCCCGGGAGATGAACTGGTCAAAACCATGAAACCAGGAGCCTGCCTGATCTCGATGCTCCACTACCCGACGCGCCCACGCAGGGTGGATTTACTGGAGAGTGCATCACTCCAGGCCATATCCCTGGATACGATCATGGATGGTTCCAGGCAGCGCTTGGTAGAAAACCTGGCCTCGGTGGCTTGGAACGGACTTCACATTTCGTTCGCTGAACTGAGAAAAACCTACCCACAACCAGGTTTTGACAATCCGGGACGCCCACCAGTCCGGGTGACATTGCTTGGGGCTGGTGCCGTTGGCAAGCACGTCATCCAGGCCGCCGTGGCATATGGTGATCCCGAGCTACGAGACGATCTGCTCGCCAAAGGAGTGCCCGGAGTAATGGTGCAGGTTGTGGATTATGACCTGACAGGTCATAGCGGGATCATGCAGGAGATTTTTACCCAGACGGATATCCTGGTAGACGCCACCCAGAGACCAGACCCATCCCAACCGGTGATTCCCAACGAATGGATCTCCTGGCTGCCATCCCATGCGATCATCACCGACCTCTCGGTGGACCCCTATTTACTGGACAACACGCCCCCTGTGGTGCGAGGTATCGAGGGTATCCCCCAGGGTAGCCTGGATAAATATGTTTTCACACCCGAGGACCCTGATTGGGATGTGACGGTTCCCCATGGGATCGCATCGAGCGAACGACGCACAGTCGTTACCTGTTATTCATGGCCAGGTATCTTCCCAAAAAGATGTATGGCTCACTATGGAAAGCAGCTGAAACCGCTGCTGCGGAGGCTGCGGAGGAAAATGTATGGTGGGTTATCGATGCAAGGTGATTTCTTCGAGCGAGCACTTTATCGGGGAACGCTGAAATACTGGCTGGCATCACAGTCCTACGCCGCCTGAGACGCATCCTTACAGCACCGGTGAATTACCAGCTCTCCAAGTTGTTCACGGATCTGCATACCCACCTTGGTGGATAACTCGGATTGTTGTATTTCCCGGGTGCAGCAAAGCACATTTTAATTTCTTGTGATTATCTCAAGGAGTCGCTGGAACCCGCAGTAGCACACCTACCCCGTAGCCGATCAATGCACTGATCGTGCCGATCAACGCCATCTCAAGGCCGCTCTTCCCGGCATGTCCCACGGTCATGCGGGCCTTAATAACACCAACCACAAACAAAACCAGCGCGGATAAGACGATGGACAGTATGATAGCAAGAGACACTGGCACAAAAAGGAATGGGACAAGGGGAATCAAGGAACCGATAATTGCTGCGATGCCGACGATGATCGAGGATCGCAGTGCGATCCTGCGGTTGACGGGACGCAGCTGCAGCTCCTCAGACATCATGACCGCCACCCAAACATCTGGATTTGCAGTAATGGTGTTTACAATGCGTTCAAGCAAGTCGCCTTTAAATCCCTTATCCCGGTAGATAGTGCGGATCTCTTCTTTCTCAAGATTGGGCACTTCCTGGATGTGGCGGTACTCCCTTTCACGCTCAGATTCGTAATAATCTGCATCCGCCAAGGTTGAGGTATATGCCACGGCAGCCATGGAGACCGATTCAGCAAAAGTAGCTGCCAACCCGGCAACCATGATCACATATGGGTCACCAGTGGCTGCTGCCAATCCCAATATGATGCCCAGGACGTTGACCAGGCCATCCTGGCCTCCCAGGATGATATCTGATAGGGCTGAGGCCTGCTGGTGGGGATCGGTTGAATTGTGATGATCGATCTCGTCTGCATGGATATTGGCTTGTGTAAAATCGAATTCTTTCAAGATTGGTTCCCTTCAAATTTCAATGTTTAGTTGAGAATGTTTGCAAAAGCTTTCTGTCAGCATGATCCAGTTTTGAGAGTTGTGCTGGATCCAGGCTGTCGTAAACTCGTTGTGCAAATAACTCCATCCACACGAACTGCCGGGTGATCAGGACCAGGTTTTTGTTGGTAGTCACGGTGGCACGCATATCCTGGTCTAAATCAGCAATCAGGCATTCCTGGCTATCAATCACAACCACCAGCATATTTCCAAGACCCTGGATCTCGCTCTCTTCAGGGGGATGGTATGAAACCTGTTCGCATTCAAGCTCTCCCTGTCCTGTTAATAATGCACCAACCTTTGCACCATTTTCACAAGAAACCAAAATATCCTCACGGAGCTGGAACAGGGCTGCATCATTCATCACCAGGTAAATTTCTTCGGCTGCGCTCCTGATCAATTGGGCTGCATAGGAGTAGATCGCGGTTTCCCCGCGGATTGACCACAAAGCCTCTTCTTGAGGTGATGCATAGATATCAGCCAGGCTCCCCTGGAGATTTGTGATCAGCTGCCGGTGCTGGCGGTCGTACCTTTCCAGCAACTGATGCGGTGGCAGAGGGCGGTAAATCATACTGCGACTGGTACCAGATTTCATGACCGCCCCGCGCGCATGCAAACGTCCCAAAGCCTCATAAACCATGGAGCGTGGCACCCCGGTATTCTTGCTGATCTGGTAACCGTTGGCGGGATTCTCTTTCAACAGCGCCAGGTAAATCTTCGCTTCGTATTCAGTTAAACCCAGCGCCATCAAATCAGATAAGATTGTCATGTAATAGTAATCCGATACCGAACTACTATTAATTTTATTTGATTATTCCCTTTAAGTCAAATATTCTGGAGGGATTGTTTCGTGATCAGTTCCTGGTACAGGTCGCGGATTTGACGGGCAATGATTTCCCAGCTGAAATCCTGGGCTGATTGCGCTGCCTGCCCACCCAACCTGTCACGCAGCAATTTATCCTGGAGCAGGTCCCGCAGGCGGTTCGCAAGGGCTGGCATATCGTTGGAAGGCACTGTGTAACCCGTGACACCATCCTGCACCAGGTAGGCCAAACCACCCACCTGGGAGGCAACGACTGGGGTCCCACAAGCCATGGCTTCCAGTGCTACCATTCCAAATGACTCGTAATGCGACGGCACCACGACCGCCTCTGCAGCGGAATAATAATAGGGCAACAGGTCCTGGTCCCTTTTGCCAAGGAATGCAACCAGGTCATCCAGGCCATTCAGGTTGCATAGCTCTTTGAGGCGTTTCATCTCGGCTGTCTGGTTGTCTGGAAGCGAATGTGGGTCGCCCCCGATCACGGCCAGGCAGAAGGGCAGGTCAGGTTCGCTCGTGTGCATATAAGCGATGGCTTCGATCAGCGTGTCAATGCCCTTCAAAGGTTCGATGCGCCCAACATACAGCAGCACCTGGTCGCAGGGCGGGATGCCAATCACTTCCTTGGCTTCATCTTCTGGGATGGGATAAAAGCGACTTAAATCAACCCCGGGCGGGATGATACCGATCTTTTCCACATCCGCCTGGTAGAGCCATTGGATCTGAGCCTTCTCGGCTGGTGTGGCGGCGATCACGCAATCCGCTTCCCGGAGCAGGCGCTTCTCACCAACCAGGCGGTAATCGCCGTCCACCTCTTCATCCGGGCGTGCGACGCGCTGGCGCATTAACCCCAACGTGTGGAACATCTGGATCACCGGCAGCTCCCATTGGGACTTCAATTCCAATGCTGCCAAACCGGACATCCAGTAATGGCTGTGGATCAGATCGTAATGAAGTTCTTTGGTGCTGGTAAATTCCTCGATCCCGGCCGTGAATTCTGGTATATGCGAAAGCAGTTCTTCTTTGGGTAGAGGTACTTCTGGTCCGGCTTTTATATGCACCACGCGGTTGCCGTAACCCAGGTCATGCAGAACATAGGGTACGTGTTCATCCTGGGAGCGGGTGAATACATCCACGTGCACACCAAGCGCACCCAGCATGCGGGTCAGATCGCGCACGTATACATTCATCCCCCCGGTGTCCTTTCCGCCCAGGGTGGCTAAAGGACAGGTGTGGTAAGAAAGCATGGCGATCTTCAATGGAACCTCATTTCCTTGCCAGTAGTGAGTTTAGCCTGTATAATTTCCGCCGGAGAATTAACCGCCACCGTAGCTCAGTCGGCAGAGCAGTCGCTTCGTAAGCGACGGGTCAAGGGTTCGAATCCCTTCGGTGGCTTTTAATTTTAACCTATGCCGAGAGCTGGCAAAACATTCATTCTAAAAAGAAAAAAATCCTGATTTTCTAAGAAGAGATCAATCGAAATTTCTTTGCCAGGGCAATCCCTCATTTAGGTATATCCCTGACCAGGGAATATCGAAGAAATACCTCTTTACCCGCCAGGTATCTTCCTTAAGACCTGCTGAATATCAATCCAGCGGGCGCTTGAAATAGAGGAAATGACCCGCTGCGAAAACCGAACCGCAGCCGACCATCTCCCATCCTTCTTCACCGAGCCGGGCAAGCACTGCAGCCACCTCGTTTTGTGCGTCCTTGAGCGAACTTTCTCCGTTTAGGTCAATCCCCTCCTCCTTGACTCCTTTCCTTGTGAAGACGATCCTGGCTGGCTCATTGGGCACCCATTTCCAAGTGGTGGATGAATACTCAACGGGTCCTAATGTACAATATTCCCACTTCTGCATGCAAACTCTCCTTTGCGTAGTTCGACCCTGATCCAGTCTACACGCACCTAAATGACCAGTCAAGATTGATCGCTGTGAAAATCTACTGATCCAGTTTCCTTCCGGTATAATTCAGCTATGGAAGAAAGGAAAACGCCGCTCGCAATCGGCATTGCCGGTGGCACCGGATCGGGTAAGACCACCATCGCCAACGTTATTCTAGGACGGGTCGGCACCCAGCACATTGCTTACTTGCCCCATGATGCCTATTACAAAGATCTGCAGGATTTACCCATCGCTCAAAGGGAAATCATCAATTTTGACCATCCTGAATCACTGGACACCGAGTTACTAATTGAACATATTAAGCAGCTTAAACGGTGGCAGCCGATCCAGATGCCGGTTTATGATTTCAAGACCCATACGCGCACACCGCGCTCGCTCACGGTGCAGCCACAATCTGTGGTCATCATCGAGGGCATCCTGATCTTTGCCGAACCAGAACTGCGGGACCAGTTCGATGTGAAGATCTTTGTTGATACCGATCCGGATATCCGTTTCATCCGCCGCTTGCAAAGGGACATTGCCGAACGGGGACGGACCACCGACTCGGTGATCGAGCAATACCAGAAGACTGTGCGGCCCATGCACCTGGAATTCGTCGATCCCTCCAAGCGTTACGCGGATGTTATCATCCCCGAGGGGGGGCTGAACACTGTGGCAATGGACATGGTGGTAGCACGTCTGCGCGACCTGCTGCGGGGAGAACAGGATTAAGGGATGGTCTCGAATTCAAGAGGCGAGTCCCAGACTGGATTACAGCGCGTAGTAAAGCGTTCGATCGAATTTTTTCGTTCCCTATTAACCCCTCAACGACGCCTGAGATTGGCACGTATCATGGCGCTGTTTGTGGTGGTCGCTCTGAGCATCTTAATTTTCAGCATCCGTGACCAGGCTGAAGAGCTGGCTGTTTACGGTTATCCGGGCATTTTCGTGCTTTCCTTCATGGCGTATGCCACAGTCCTTCTGCCAGCGCCCGGGGTAGCGGTGGTTTTCACCATGGGAAGCGTGTTCAACCCGATCGGGGTCGCCCTAGCTGCTGGCACCGGTGCTGCACTTGGGGAACTTTCCGGTTACCTGGCTGGCTTCAGCGGTCAGGCGGTGGTTGAACGGGCTGATGTCTACGAACGCCTGACACGCTGGATGAAGAAGAATGGTCCTTTAACCATTTTTTTACTGGCTGCGATACCCAACCCATTTTTCGATCTGGCAGGCCTGGCTGCAGGATCACTCAAGATGCCGGTCGGTCGTTTTTTAATTTTCTGCTGGATGGGAGAAGTGGTCAAGATGGGTATTTTTGCCTTCGCTGGAGCCAGCGCATTGAACATTCTATTCTAAGGAGCAGCTATTCATGAAAGACTATACGCAGATAAAGGAATACTTGAATACCAATCTAGACCGCAGCCTGGCAGAACTGGCCAAGCTGTGCGCCCAACCAAGCATCGCTGCACAGAACTTGGGCATGCAGGAGTGCGCCGAATTGGTCGCTGAAATGCTGAAAGTGCGCGGATTTGAAGTCGAGATCATGCCCACAGAGGGTGCCCCGGTGGTGTATGCAGAGCGCAAGGGCAAGGCGGACAAAACCCTCATGTTTTACAACCACTATGACGTCCAACCCCCGGAACCACTCGAGGAATGGGACTCGCCGCCCTTTGAACCGGCCATCCGGGATGGCAAAATGTATGCCCGCGGCGTCGCGGACGATAAAGGCCACATCGTCAGCCGGCTGCACGCAATCGATGCTATCCTCGACCAGGATGGTGAGCTGCCCTGTAATATCAAGTTCGTGATCGAGGGCGAAGAAGAGACCAGTAGTGTACACCTGCATGAATTCATCGAAGTCCACCAGGCCAAGCTGGCCGCGGATGCCTGCGTGTGGGAATTCGGTGGGGTCGACCACCGCGAGGTTCCTATCCAGTACCTCGGTCTGCGCGGCATCTGCTACGTCGAACTATCCGTGCGCACCGCCAGCATAGACGCCCACTCTGGCTTAGGCGGCTCGATCTTCCCCAACGCAGCATGGCGCCTGATCTGGGCCTTGCAATCAATTAAAGGTACCGATGAAATCATCCGCCTGCCAGGGCATTACGATGCTGTTATCCCGCCCAGCGCCCGGGATATGGAGCTGCTGGAGGCTTTACCTGAGGTTTCGAAAGAGTACCGGGAGCGCTATGGTGTAGAGAACTTCCTGAAAGACCTGACAGGTGGTGTTGAACTGCGCAAGGAAGAGGTCTTCGTGCCCACCTGCACGATTTGTGGATTCAACTCGGGCTACCAGGGGGAAGGTGCCAAGACCGTCCTGCCTGCATTCGCTTCTGCCAAGGTGGATTTCAGGCTGGTGCCTAACCAGAAACCCGAGGATGTACTGCTCAGCCTGAGAAAATTCCTGGATGAGAATGGTTTTAATGATATTGAGATCACCTATCTTGGCGGTGAACCGCCTGCCCGCACCGATCCTGATGATCCCTTTGTCAAGCTGGTAGTGGATGCAGCTGAACCGGTTTATGGCGTACCGATGCAGATCGCCCCCATGATCGGTGGTTCAGGCCCGAATTACCCATTCGTGCACACCCTTGGGCTGCCGGTGGTAACTGCTGGTGTGGGATACCCGGGTTCGCAAGCCCATGCCCCCAATGAGAACATGCGCATTGACCTGTACCTGAAAGGAGCAGAGCATATCGCCCGCATTATCAAGGAGTTCAGCACCAACTGAGTTAGGATTTCCGCCCATCACTCAGAAAACTCGTTCCTGGTCTATCCCTGGAACGAGTTCATTTTTATGGGATACTGACGGTTGTTTGGTGTTGAATAAGGCAATAATATTGCAGATCGCCCAATGATGGAGGCTCCAGTTTAACTGGATTCTAGATTTTACCTGGTCTTTGCCAGCTGGCTGCGTTTCTCCTGTCCAAGTTTGTTCACATTCTCCCAGGCATTTTCAACCTGCTCGATTTCCTCGTTCGTCTCCGGTATTTCTCCATAGCGGACTCGCAGGTAAGCAGCCGTGATCAGCCGCACATCATCCCTGGCATCCGGCAGCATCTCCTCCAGGACTGGCTGGAACTCAAGCGGCGTACTGGCCGGGGGACGGGGCTGATTCATCTGTTGGGCTAGTTCCATCATCCGGGCATATATGCGTCGGATTTTTGCTGCCGCCAACCAGCGCTGTCCACCTGCAAGCCTTGCTCGGTCGCGCAGGAAGCCTTCTAGGTTATCCAGGCGATCTTGAATCACCCTGCGCAGCAAGTCCAACACGTCCCCAAGTTCGACCATCCCTTCAACTTCCTCCATCTGTGCACGCCGCTCCTTGACCAACCAGCGCGAGATGCTAAAAATGATCACCAGGGATATTGCTACCACGAACCCCCATAACAGGAAAGGTTTCAACATCTGCATCCAGTTAAGCAGGCTGGGGATGTTGAACAGGTTGAAAAGGTTGTTGGCGACATTCCCAAACGTGTTACGTAGGTCCTCGAGGACATCCATCACTGATTCCAGGCCACCAGAAACCTGGGGGATTGATCCGGCAAGTCTCTCCAAGATAAAGATCAAGGGGCTGATCAAAACCAGCATCACCACACCAAAAATGCCTAATGCCAAGCCGCTGAGGCCACCGACGATCGAAGTACGGTCCGAAGCCACCCAGGCGATCAAACCTGCCAGGGCGACTATCACCAGCGAGGTGACCAGGATGCCAAGGAACCAGCGCAGGTCGAAGGGGTTGCGCGCCCCGCCACGCAGCTGCGTAATCGTAAATATGCGCGCTGCCCCCATTGCAATCAGCCCAGAAACAAAGAAGGTGTACAGCATCGGTCCCGGTGTTTCACCTGTGATCAAGGTGTTAAACAGGATATAAGCCACGAACATCCCCAATCCCAGGTAAAAATTGGAACGCACTGACATCGGATCGATATACTTGGAAGCCAGCGATAAGCCACGCCAAAAAACCAGCAATACCACAACGATGACCAGGAACTCGTCGGGGATCAAACCACGCACATCGCTCATTGCCTGGAAGGGCCTTGTGAAGAGGGCATCAAAGCTCAGCGGTTCGGTTTCGTACAACAACAATTTCAAACCCGCAAAAACCATCACTACGAGGACCACAAGCGTCACGATGCGCTGTATTCGCAGCTTCAGGTCGAGGAAGTTCATCAGCCTCGTGTTGAGATTGGCGACCAGCATAATTGCCAGCAGTACGATAAAAACACGCCAGATGCCGACCGCATAAGTAGCAGGTGTAAGCGAGCGATACCAGGGCACTACCCACGATATCTCCATGACCATTAACCCCAAGACCGCCAGTTCCCGCCAATAGCGGATTTCAGGCAGACGCAGGGAGGTGAATTCTTGGCTGGTCATGTTCAAATTACCTGTTCCGGCATGAACGGCTGGTGAATCATACGTACGCCGGGTACTACCTGGGGCGGTTCCTGGGCATACGAAAGCAGCGTGATGCGGCGCCCATGATGTTTGAGCTGCACCAGGGTTTCGAAAAGCTCCGGGTTGGTAACACCGGTAACAATCAACAAGGTTGCCCCATAAGCCACGCGCGGCACCTGCTTGATTAGGAAATTCTCAAATGGGCCGGTCATCACAGGCGTGACACCAGCCAGCGCTTCAAGCAGCGAGGCAAGCTGCTTGGGAGAACGCCCTGGTGGGATGCGGAAAGGTTGATCGGCATGTGCCAGGCAGCCATTGGCAATCAATCCAACCCGGTAACCATCTTCGATGCCCTTGGTGACCAGCGTGGCAGCGATCCGGATCACGTGTTCAAATAGTTCCGGGTTGGTTCCCTCCCAATGCCGGGCAAAGGTCGCCACATTAAGGCAGACGACCATGATATTGGCCGAAGTGGGCTGGAAGACCTTCACCTGCAGCTGTCCGGTGTGTGCCGTGGCAGGCCAGTGTACCTTGCGGAAAGAATCCTCCGGCAGGTAGTCGCGCACACCGATTGGTTGGTTGGGATCTTCGTACAATCTACGCCGGGAACGCTGGTCCCCGAAGGGATCATCGGCAGGCAGCCGCAGGTCAGCGAAGGGCACAAGCTCAGGAAAGACTGTCAGCAGCTGCGGTGATTTTCCCTCCTTTGACTTCTCAAAGATGCCAAACAGGTCACCGGACTCAAAGCGTACCGGTCCAACCTGGTAAACACCGCGCTTGCGGAATTTCAGGGTGTAATGCCTGCGAGCACGCTCATACCAGCGCAGGCTGAAAACATGCGTCAGCAGCCCCTTATCCGGCAGGTGGGTTGGCGCGAGGATGTCCTCGTCCTCGGGCCCTACAGCTTTCGGCCAGGGGTCCTGGACCCGCAACCAGGTGAGCGGCAATAGCTTGTGATTTTCAATTTCTACCCGCAGGGGCACCGTTTCGCCTGGAAATGCGCGCCTGAAATGCGGTTTGCGCAGATAATTAACACCGTCCAGGGAGCGCCGCTGCCACCAGGTTGCCAGGCTGAGTATGATCAGCAACATGACCAGGAAGCTCACCAGCAGGTCGACGCGCATCACCACCCCCAGCACGATCCCTGCGACA
>Ga0209536_100009524_pt1 | contig 14433 bp, 14 predicted proteins | sample DeeMarSeWOR28_12_FD_187461 | JGI IMG/M metagenome (GOLD analysis project Ga0209536, IMG submission 187461) | Marine sediment microbial communities from White Oak River estuary, North Carolina - WOR-2-8_12 (SPAdes) (version 2) | ecosystem: Environmental > Aquatic > Marine > Intertidal zone >...
CAGCTCATCGGCAAGGGTCTTCAGTTGTTCTATTTCCCCATCCTTAAGGATGAGCAACTCCTGGAAGCCCTCCACCTTATCCCTGAGTGATGCGATCTGCCGGTCAGAATACCGACGGTTTTCCTGGAGTTTTTCCTTTTCTTCTTCCAGTTCGGCTACGACGGCCTTGAGGTCCTCGACATCACCCCCCAGGCTTTCAATTTCAACCATCCGCTGGTTGATCTCGTGTTCCATGATGGTAATCTCTTCCTTGGCTTTTTCAATCTCTGCATTATAGGCTTTGTCAGACCGCAGCTTGATAAAAAGATTTACTGCCTGGACAATAACGAGTACAACTACAACCGCGATAATTATATCCCTTCGATATCTTTTCTTGCTTGGTCCCTGCTTGGCATTACCAGGTGTACCGGGAGTATTTATATCAGTCATTTCTTGGAATATTAAAAAAGATACTGCAAAAATAGGGTATATTTAGCTAATATCAAGCGTTAAATTTGAATTAATACAATTCTGGAGGGACTTTTCAATATTCGAATCTCAGCTTGCCGGGCTGGATCTTATCATCGAACAGGAGTATACCGCACTGGTAAATGTCTATACAGGTGGCCTTTTCAGCCATGGAGGTAATCTCATGCCAGGCCCGGGTCATTTCCCACGACCAGTTGATGTCATCGATAACCACCACAGCCCTTGCAGACAGATTTTTTTGTAGTTGTTCAAAATAAGCCATAGTCGCAGCATAGGTATGATTGGCATCGATAAAAGCGAAATCGACCAGTGTCCCCTTCCCAAGAAATTCCGGTAGCGTGGCATCAATATTCCCATGAAGGATCGTGATGTTGTGGTACCCCGCTTCGTTAAAAGCCTTCCGGGCGATCTCCGAAACCGCATGCCAGGCCTCGAAGGTCCAGACCTTAACCTCCGGATCGGAAGCAGCCAGGTAGAGCGTATTGATCCCTAGTGCGGTACCCAGCTCCACAATGGTGCGGTGGTCAAAATACCTTATCAGGTGCTGGAAAAGCCTGGAATATTTATGCCGGGTGATCCCACCCCTGGCAATTGAACGGACCGTGCGCACAGGATTTCCTGATATTCTGGAGCCGGCCCCTAAATCATCCACTGATAAAGTTCTTTCATCCTTCCTGAAGGCTGCCCTTAAGCCTTCAATGACCGGATCACCCGCCTGCTGCCTGGCGTCATCAAAACATTCCTGGTACAATTGATACAGGGAAGGGCTGTGCAAGGAATGGGCATTGATCTCAAAAAGCTTGTGTTTGATATAGGAAGAAATAGGATGAAGTGCTGACACCCTGCTAATTTAGCAAAACAGGAGCAATCATGACGAACTCCGGAATGTTTACCTTGAATGTTTTGCCATCCACGATCCTTTCCATCAGGTAGGTTCCGAACATTTTACCGATGCCGGATTTCAGATTGCACCCCGAGACATAGTTGTGCGACTCACCGGGTTCTAGCACCGGGGTCTGGCCAACAACGCCTTCCCCTTCTACTTCCTTACAGGTAAACGGCCCGTCGTAAATGAACCAGTGCCGTCGCTGCAGTTGAATGGTGTATTCGGAGTTGTTCTCAATGGTTACTTTGTAGGTGAACACGTAGTGGAACTGTTCAGGGATGGAGAATTCCTGCTGATACTCCTGAGTTACACTCACTTTGATGCCCTTTGTTATTTCTGTAACCATTGATAAAGGATACAATCCCCTGAACTTGTAACTTATAAAAGTAATCGTTTAGATTTACATTTTGTGAAATTTATCATGAAATATTTTTTTATTTGTTTATGGATGTCAGAATAGAATCAACATGGAAATCCCGGCTCACAAGGGAATTCGAAAAGCCGTATTTTGGACAGCTGACATCTTTCGTCAGGGATGAATATAAGAAACACAGGATCTATCCGCCGGGCAAGGATATTTTCCGGGCTTTCGACCACTGTCCGTTTGACAATGTTAAAGTGGTAATTATCGGGCAGGATCCATATCATGGGCCCAGGCAGGCAAATGGACTCTGTTTCTCCGTAAATCCCGGCATCCAGATGCCCCCATCGCTGGTAAATATATTTAAGGAGATAAAGAACGATCTGGGCAAAGACATGCCTGCAGATGGATCCCTCGACCGTTGGGCGGAACAGGGCGTATTGCTCCTAAACGCTACCCTGACCGTCAGGGCGAACCAGGCGGGATCGCACCAGAATAAGGGTTGGGAAGATTTTACAGACGCCGTTATCAGGACTTTGGCAGAAGAAAGAGAGCACCTAGTATTTATGCTGTGGGGTTCTTATGCCCAGAGAAAAGGTGAAGTGATCGATGCTGCCCGGCATTGCGTGCTTAAATCGGTACATCCTTCCCCATTGTCTGCCAATCGCGGCTTTTTTGGCAACAGGCATTTCAGCACGGCGAATGCCTACCTGAGGTCGAAGGGAAAAGCGGAAATCGACTGGTAATTGGTGTGCAGTAAAGGTTAACCGGTCAACAGCGATGTGCAGCAGACCGGATATTCAGCAGACCGGAGTTCAGCATATCAGTGGATGAGCGAGAATAGCCTCGACCACCTGATCTTGCTGAAGAATCCTTCATTCTTGTCGATGGAAAGCCAAATGAAGAGTGCTTTGCCCACCACATGATCTTCAGGAACGAATCCCCAGAAGCGGGAATCTTCGGAATTGTGGCGGTTATCTCCCATCATGAAGTAATAGTTCTGTTTAAAGGTGTAGCTGCTCTGTTCGGCTCCGTCGATGATTAACCTGCCATCAGTGATCTCTACTTCGTCGTGGCCTTCATAGTACCGGATCAGGTCCCCGTATTTTGTCAGGTTATCCGAATTGATGTCTATAGTCTGTCCTTTTGCCGGCACTTCGAGTGGTCCGAAGAAGTCTTCGTTCCAGGGAAATACGCTGGCATCCGGGTAGATCCTGGGATTAACCTGCTCTTCCGTATTTTTAGTCAGGACTGCATCCTTAACAAAAGGCAGTGATTTCAATTCATCAGCGGTTTTCGGACTAGTCATCACATAATATCCTCCCTGTGACCGGTAAAATTCTGATATATCATGTTGCTTGAACACCCTGTCATTGATGATCTCATCGGTGAATAAATAGTATCTGAACTGCATCTTCGGTGGGTTTTCGAAAACCTCCCCGCTGACAAACACCTGGGTATCCCTGATCTCCACGACATCCCCCGGAACGCCGACACACCGTTTTATATAGTTCGTTTTAAGGTCTACGGGATGCTCAAATTCGGGTGGGTAGTTGAATACAACCACATCATTTCTTTTGATCTTGGAAAATCCGGGTATTCTAACCTGCGGCAATTGTATCCAATCCACATAGGAAGGGATATTGGTGCCCCAGATGGTCTGATGGGTGAGTGGAAGCTGCAAAGGAGTCTTTGGTGTACGGGCTCCATAGTGAACCTTACTTACAAAAAGAAAATCACCAACCAGCAGGGATTTCTCCATAGAGGCGGTGGGTATGGTGAAGGCTTCCAGGAACAGCCAACGGATTATGGTAGCGGCAATAACAGCAAATATGATGGCGTCAAACCACTCCCGCACGGCGGACTTCTTCACCTTTTCTTTTTTTTCTCCTTTGGTCTTTTTAAAGAATTTTAAATCCATGGATAATAATTTTCCTCACGTTTTAACAGTTGGCAAAAGTAATGGATTGTGATGAATCAAGGGTTAATTTTCCAGAAAATCGTTCATGTCGAGCATCCCTTCCTTGTCTTTCAACCATTCCGCCACAAGTACTGCACCCAGGGCAAAACCTTTCCTGCTGAAGGCTTCATGCTTGATTTCGATCTGGTCGATATCCGAAACGTAGGTCACGATATGGGTGCCGGGCACCTTGCCAATCCGTTCACTTGTAATGCTTAACGATTCCGGTTTCCCCACGTTGCTGTTTTCCCATTTTTTAACATTTGGATTTTGCGCGATGATGTCCTCTGCCAGCGTGATGGCGGTACCGCTGGGAGCGTCTTTCTTTTCAGTATGGTGTATTTCAGTCATTCCGGCCCTGTATTGCGGATACTCGCCAATAAGGCCCGCCAGGTATTTATTGACCTTGAAAAACAAGTTAACCCCAATACTGTAATTCGATGCATAGAAAAAGGTACCCTTATGTTTTTCGCAGAGTTGAACCACATCTTCTTTCTTTTCCAGCCATCCGGTAGTTCCCGAAAGGATTTTAATTCCTCTTTCCAGGCATATCCTGATATTGTCAAAAGCAGCATCGGGCTGGCTGAACTCTATGGCGGCATCGACGGCTTCCGGATCGATATTCTGGAGGGTATCGATGTTGTCTACATCTATTATTCCGGCAATCTGATGGCCTCTTTCCCTGGCTATTGTCTCAATGGACCGACCCATCTTGCCATATCCTATGATCATCAGGTTCATACAAGTCTAGTTAAAATTCAATGTCAGTTTCAATCCATATTGCCTGGAAGTCCACAGGCTTTGCGATTCAAATCCGGGTTCTATTCTGAAGGTAAGGTCTTCTGTTACATCGAATTCCATTAGGTGTGCATCAATATGGGCATCGAGTACCTGGAGGACGTACACGCCTACCAGCAGGATCATCAACAGGTCGCGGTTCCTTCGATAGTAATCCAGTCCCCGTTTCAGGTTGTCCTCGCTGATCTCTATGGCCAGTGGGTCATCCAGTTCCTCAACGGGGAAGGATTTCTTCAGTAGGTAGGCATTTCTGTACTGCTGGTACTTGTTGTTGTTCCATCCAATAAAATAACCTACCGTGCCAAATGCACCGTATATGATGGGTATCTTCCAGTACCGGCCGTTATAGGCCTGGCCCAGTCCCGGCAATACGGCAGAATAAAACCCAGCGGTTTTTGGACGGCTGAATACTGCCTCGTCGACATAGATGGAATCTATCTGAAGGTTCATCCCTGTTGTATCCATACCCGGTTGTAGTATAATCGGTTCTGCTTCCACTTGTTGCTCGGGAACCGCATCCTGCTCTTCCGGTTTATCCTGGGCAAGAGTGATTCCCGTGGTCATCAAAACCAGCAAAACGCGCACAAGCAACCTGAATAAGTTCATTACAACTGGATTTCGAGTATCTCCAGAATTCTGTTCAAATCATCGACAGATAAAAACGGGATTTTAATATCCCCTTTCTCCTCACTCTTCTGATGTATCTCAACCTTTGTGCCAAAGTGAGAGGATAATACGGTTTGAAGGTTTTTTAATTCGGTGGAAAGTTCTTTTACAGTGGGTTTTTTGTCTTTTTGTCCGATGCCAGCCTTACTTACTTTGCGCACCAGGTCTTCGGTTTTTCTCACAGAAAGATCATCTTTAAGGATCTTCTGAAAAATCATCAGCTGGACATCGATGTTCTCAATATTGATCAAAGCCCTGGCATGACCCATGGAGACTTTGTCCTCGCGAATGGCCTCCTGGATGACCGGAGGCAATTTAAGCAGCCTGAGATAATTGGTCACTGTGGCCCGTTTCTTTCCAACCCTGTCGCCAAGTTCTTCCTGTTTGAGGTTACATTCAGTCAGCAGTTTCTGATAGCTTGTGGCGATCTCAATGGCATTCAGGTTTTCCCTCTGAATATTTTCTATCAACGCCATTTCAAGCATCTGCTGATCATTGGCTTCGCGGATATAGGCAGGAATCGATTTAAGATTTGCCTTTTTCGATGCGATAAGCCGGCGTTCGCCACTAATAAGCTGGTATTCCTCATCATTGACCCTTCTCACGGTAATGGGCTGTATGATCCCCTGCGTGACAATGGAATCGGCCAACTCGGAAAGGGCTTCTTCATTGAAATCAGTCCGTGGCTGGAAAGGATTAGATTTTATGTATTTCAGGGGGATCTCATTGATCAGGGGTTGACGGACCGAATCGGATACCAGTTTCGGTTTCTGATCAAGTACTGAGTCATCAAGCAGAGCCCCCAATCCGCGGCCCAGAGCACTTCTTTTCTTCACTGACTTCTTTTTATTCATGTTGTGTCAATTATACCAGTTCATTTTTGCCGACTATCTCCCGGGCAAGGTTCAGGTAACTGATCGCCCCTTTACTTACGGCATCATAGAACAAAGCAGGTTTCCCATAGCTTGGCGCCTCACTCAGCTTTATATTTCTCGGTATGATCGTGTCAAATACCATTTGCTTGAAGTGTGTGGTGACCTCCTCAACCACCTGGTTGGAAAGATTCAGCCGGACATCGTACATGGTCAGCAAAATGCCCTCGATCTCCAGGTTGGTATTCAACCGTGACTGGATGATCTTTATGGTGTTCAAGAGTTTACCAAGACCTTCCAATGCAAAATACTCACATTGTACCGGTATGATCACTGAATTCGCTGCAGTTAAAGCGTTGATTGTGATCAGTCCCAGAGAGGGAGAGCAATCGATGATGATAAAATCATAATCATCGGCTATGGGCAGAAGACTATCCCGCATTTTCTCTTCCCGGTGATCCAGGTTTACCATCTCCACCTCGGCACCAACAAGGTCGATGTGTGAAGGCAAAACATACAGATAGTCTATTTCAGTAGGTACCACAGCATCCCTGGCATCCACATGACCCAGCATACATTCGTAAATGCTGTGGTTAATATCCTTGGGATTGATGCCCAGTCCGGAAGTGGAATTTGCCTGTGGATCCGCATCAACGACAAGGGTTTTGAATTCCAGGGCAGCGAAACTGGCTGACAAATTTATGGCTGTCGTGGTTTTGCCTACACCACCTTTCTGGTTTGCTATTGAGATTATCTTACCCATTCGTTGAACAATTATACCAAGTGTTGAATTTAAGCGACATTAAATTTTCGAGTACAAATATAAAAGTTTCAATTACAAAATCGCTATAAACCGCCTATGTCTAAAGCAAAATTAATAAATATGTACTGGTGAATATCCTCCCCGGCAGGATACGTCAGAATTATGTATTTTACCGTTTCTTTTTCTTTCCGGTAGTGCCTTCTTCCCTGGCTTTCATGGCCTCCTCCAATTTGAGCTGGAACTTTGATTTTTTCTTTGATACATTCTTTATCCTGTTCTCGTCGAGGATCCTTTTGATCTTCTCCTCATCCACGAATTTTCGGATAAGCGCCTGCTGACCGAATGTGATAAGGTTGGATACGAAATAGTAAAAACTCAGCGCAGCAGGAAAGCTGTTCAATACAAACATAAATACCACAGGCATCATGTATTGCATGGATTTCATAGGACCCTGTACCGTCGTCACCTGGCTGTTGGACCAGGTATACAGGATTGTGGACAGGGTCATCAGTATGGTAAACAGGCTCACATGATCGCCATAGGCTGGAATGGTAAATGGCAGGCTCAGCACGGAATCGTAGGTCGACAGGTCATCGGCCCAGAGGAAAGCTTCCTGTCTGAGCTCTATAGAATTCGGAAAGAAATAAAACATGGAAAACAGGATGGGCATCTGCAAGAGGAGAGGAATACATCCGCTGATAGGATTTCCCCCCACCTGCCGGTACAGTTGCATCTGCTCCGCCTGGGCTTTCTGCATGTCTCCCTCATGTTTTTCCTTGATGGCGTCCAGCTCCGGCTTCAGCACCTTTGTTTTTGCCATCGAGATATAGGACTTATAGGTAAGTGGGAACAGCAGGATCTTGATGAAGATCACCAGCAGGATGATAATGAAACCATAATTCGAAATATAGGTATCCAGGAAGTTGAAGATCGGTATGATCAGGAACTTATTGACCAGGTTAACCGGTGGCCAGCCCAGGTAGATATTCTTAGAAAATCCCGGAGCTACCTTCTTCAGGACCTGGAAATTATTTGGCCCGTAGTAATAGCTGTTTATGGCGACATTACCATCCAGCGGTATGTTGGTCTTGATCAATCCGGCCTTTACCGTAGCGGTATCCAGGTTGTTCGGGTCCGTCATCACCGTGGCGCCCAACAAGGGTTTACCGCCGATCAAACCGGTGGTGAAGAATTTCTGTTTGAAAGAGATCCAACTCAGCGGTTCATTCAGGGTTTCTTCTTCCAGGTCGGAGGAAGATTCACTGAGGTCATCAAAATCACCATTGGCGGTGTAATAATTGATGGTCGTCTTCATCTGGCTGGTTTTAAGATCTTTCTCGAATTTCTTCAGGTTGTTGGCCCAGGTGAAGCTGATCCTGTCATTCCTTAGCTGATTCTTCATCCCGTCGAGGGAAATGGTTTGCTGTATCGTATAGCTGTCACCCGGGATCCTGTAGGACTTGATCACCAGATCCCGATTGCTGTCCCTTGCCACGAACCGTATCGCCAGGGTGTCCTTGCCGGAAACGTTTACTGTCGAATATTCAGCCTCGTAAAACACGTTGTTGATATCCAGGCTGCCCATCTGCGTTTCTACATATTCGGAGATGGTGCTGCTTTTTTTGTCTAGAAGTATCAGGGGTTGCTTGAATGCCGTCTCAAATTCTTTGAGCTGAACACTTGAGATGCTGCCTCCCAGGGTAGAAAAGGTAAACCGGGCCACCTCGTTTTCTATGGTCACCTCAGTTTCTTCACCATCCATGATCCCTGCAAAAGGCCCTTCCGGTGATGTTTGTGTGGTATCCTGTATCTCCTCTTCACCGACAACAGCCTGCGCGGGTAGTTCCTCCATCTGCTCCGGCAGCTCTGCAACCTCCTGCGGGTCTGGTGAGACCATCTCCACCGGTTCTTCCCCTTCCTGCCGTTCCTTCGGTTTAGGCGCGAAAAAATAAAAATAAACGAGTAAAAGCACTGATATTAGTACTAAACCCGTTACTTGGTTTTTATCCATCATCAGGTATTGATTAATTTGCCATTTTCAACTCTGGTTTTTTTATATTTCAGAGATGCGGCTACAAATTTAACAAATAATGGGTGAGGATTTAGCACTGCGCTTTTTAATTCTGGATGAAATTGTGTTCCGATGTACCAGGGGTGGTCGGCGAGCTCTATGATCTCCACCAGATTGGAATCCGGATTGATTCCGGAAAAGATCATACCATGCTCTTCAAATTGTTCAAAATACTTATTGTTGAACTCATACCGGTGCCTGTGTCTTTCACTGATATTTTCTTTTTTATAAATGGAATGCACCTTAGTGTTGGGCGTGATAGTACAGGGATAGGCACCCAGTCGCATGGTGCCGCCTTTCATGGTTATGCTTTTCTGTTCTTCCATGAGATCGATCACCGGATCCGGGGTTTTTGCATTTACTTCCGTAGAAGCCGCCTCCTTCAACCCCAATACATTCTTCGCGAATTCGATAACGGCACATTGCATGCCCAGGCATATCCCGAAGAATGGTACCTTATTTTCCCTGGCGAACCGTGCTGCCTCGATCTTTCCGGGTATTCCACGCTCGCCAAATCCAGGGGCGATCAGCATCCCGTCAAGGTGGCTGAGCTTTTCTTCAACATCTGAGGGATTAAGCGTTTCTGAACTTATCCATTCAATGTTCACCTTGCATTCGTTCACTGCCCCTGCGTGGATGAATGATTCATTGATCGATTTATAGGCATCATGCAATTCCACGTATTTACCGATCAGGCCGATGGTTATTTCTTCCTGCGGGTTTTTGAGTTTGCCGAGAAATTCTTTCCACTGGTCCAGGTTCGGGTCCTTGAAATTATTGATATTGAGCTTTTCCAGCACCCTTTCATCGAGTTTCTCCTTACGGAGCTTGATGGGCACATCGTAAATGGTCTCCACGTCGATGGATTCTATGACGGAATTTATCGACACGTTACAGAAAAGTGCGATCTTTCTGCGGATATCGGTGGGAAGCGGGTATTCTGTGCGGCAAACCAGTATGTCCGGCTGGACCCCTGCCTCCAGCAGTTGTTTTACGGAATGCTGTGTTGGTTTTGTCTTTAGCTCTCCCGAAGATTTCAAATAGGGTACCAGGGTGAGGTGTATCACCAGGTGGTTGTGGGGACCCAGGTCGAGTCGTGCCTGCCTGACGGCTTCAATAAATGGAAGGGACTCGATATCGCCGACGCATCCCCCGATCTCGGTGATGATCACATCGTAATCGCCAGTCTCTCCCAGAAGGTAGAAATTCCTTTTTATTTCATCGGTGATGTGTGGAATGACCTGCACCGTCTTGCCCAGAAATTCTCCCTGCCTTTCTTTGGTGATCACATTGTGATAGATCCTGCCCGTGGTTACATTGTTGGCCTGTGAGGTGAATACATTCAAAAACCTTTCATAATGTCCCAGGTCGAGGTCTGTTTCCGCACCGTCTTCCGTTACGTAACACTCGCCATGCTCATAGGGATTCAATGTGCCCGGATCCACGTTTATGTATGGATCGAATTTCTGTATGGTGACTGATAATCCTCTGGCACGCAACAATTTACCCAATGATGCGGATACGATTCCTTTTCCTAATGATGATGTCACGCCTCCGGTGACAAAGATGTATTTTGTGGGACCCATAAGCAAAAAATTAATTTAGTACCTATGGGATACAAATTTATGATTAATAAATGAATAAATTGAAGGGGTCTCGCTAAAATTGCAATAATTTTTTATTAGGGCATAATTATTGATAAATTATAAATAATCACACTGTTTTGGTGCAGATTTTAAAAATTCCGTACAAAAAATTTATTCGTAAATTTGTGGGCAAAATTAACCGTTTGCAGTAACAATGAACTATCACGTGGTATTGGATCAGAATCCTGTATTCAGGCAAATCGGGACAATTGCCGATGAAATGGGTGTGGAGACCTATGTGGTCGGCGGATTTGTGCGTGATTTTTTTCTGCAAAGAAAAGACGAGTACTACGATATCGATATCGTGACGGTAGGCAGCGGAATACAGCTGGCCAAAAATGTGGCCGCGCAGTATGGTAAAGAAAAGAACCTGCACGTATTTAAAAACTTTGGGACGGCCATGTTTCGCCTGAAAGATACGGAGATCGAATTTGTAGGAGCACGGAAAGAATCTTACAGGCGGGATTCCAGAAAACCGGTGGTTGAAGATGGTACGCTTCAGGATGACCAGAATAGAAGGGATTTCACCATAAATACTATGGCCTTCGGGTTAAACCAGGAAAATTACGGGGACCTGATCGATCCTTTTGACGGCATGCAGGATCTGAAGAAAAAGCAGATACGGACACCGCTTGATCCGGATGTCACCTTTTCCGACGACCCGCTCAGGATGATGCGGGGCATACGGTTTGCCGCGCAGTTGAATTTTGACATAATGCCGGACACATTCGATGCCATCATCAAAAATGCGGAACGGATAAAGATCGTCTCCCAGGAGCGGATTACCGGGGAACTTGAAAAGATCATCATGACCCGGAAACCATCCTATGGATTCAAACTGTTATACCATTCCGGCCTTTTAAAGTACATTTTCCCCGAAATGGTCGACCTTCATGGGGTGGAGAAAGTAAGTGGTAAAGCCCATAAAGACAATTTCTACCACACCCTGCAGGTGCTGGACAATGTATCCCGGAGATCTGATGATATCTGGCTCAGGTGGGCGGCTATTATGCACGACATAGCAAAACCCGCTACCAAGCGTTATGACGAAAAAGCCGGCTGGACTTTCCACGGTCATGAGGAGTTAGGGGCACGCATGGTCCCCAGGTTGTTCCGGAAACTTAAATTACCTATGCAGGAAAACATGCGTTTCGTGCAGAAACTGGTAAGGCTGCACCTCAGGCCCATCGCCCTGGTAAGCAGCGACATTACGGATTCGGCGGTAAGAAGACTGGTTTTTGAAGCAGGTGACGACATAGACAAGCTGATGCTGCTTTGCAAGGCCGATATTACATCGAAGAATCCGGAAAAGGTTAACCGTTATCTGAATAACTTTGCAAAGGTGGAGCAGAAGATCGAGGAGGTAGAAGAAAAGGATAAGGTACGCAATTTTCAACCTCCGGTTCGCGGAGAGGAAATAATGGAGATCTTTAACCTGCCACCGGGCAGGAAGGTAGGCATAATAAAAAACGAAATAAAAGAAGCGATACTTGACGGGAAGATCGAGAATAACCATTCCGAAGCAATAAAATTTATGCTGGAATTGGGAAAAAGATTAGGTTTGAAGACAGAAAGTAAACAATAAAAGGATGAATATTATGAAAAAGGTAATTTTTGGACTGAGTGTATGGTTTGTATTGATGCTGGTGATGTCATCTGTAAATGCTCAGAATGAGCAGCAGCCACCACAATCTCAGAATATCCGGCAGTCCACAATGTACAGGATGCAGCGAGGGATATACCAGCGGGCGTTGAAATACAGCGATATCAATACGGCGATCAATGCATTGTACAACATATGTGTTATGGAGCCGCAAAATGATTCCATTCTTTTTTCGCTGGCCTATCTGTATTTCGAAAACCAGCGATATTTCTCGGCCACGCTGACCTTGAATGACGTGATGATGCTGAACCCCAATAATGTTCAGGCACTCGAAATGCGGGCGGTGTCACTGGAACAGGTAGGGGCCATTGACAAATCCCTGGAAGACTATGAATCCCTGTATCTCAGGACGAATAATATAAATTTCCTCTATAAAACAGCCATTCTTCAATATCAGATGAAGCGGTACAAGGAAAGTAAGACCAATATTGACATCCTCCTCAGCAAAAAAGAGTCCGATGAGATCAAAATATATTTTCCCGATGAGAATGACCAGGAACAGGAAGTGGTGCTGCGCGCCAGCCTGCATAATATCAAAGGACTTATCGCCAAAGAAGAAGGCAACATAACCGAGGCTAGAAAACAATTCGGCATAGCCCTGGAGGTACAGCCGGAGTTTTACCTGGCCAGAAAGAACATCGAGGATCTATCAAACCAATAATCGGGAACAGTATTTTGTCCCGCCTTTTGCAACAGGGTCGCAGGAATAATGCTTTTTTGTGCATAGACTGCAACCCTTCACATTTTTTACTGTCTTTAGGGTGACATTTAATTAAACGGGATTGGAACTTGCTAAACAGAATGTATTGATCAAAGCGTGTATCAACGGCGACAGATCTGCCCAGTATGCGCTTTATAAACAATATTCGAAGGCAATGTACAATATTTGTTACCGGATTACCAATGACCCTGACGATGCCAAAGACGTGTTGCAGGAAGCCTTTTTAAGTGCGTTCAAGAACTTAGGCGCTTTTAAAGGCGAATCCTCATTTGGGGCCTGGCTGAAGCGGATCGTGGTTAATTCATCGATTAATCATGTCAAGAAGAATAAAATAATGTACACCTCACTGGAAGGTCATGAAGTAGAACAGGAGGCCCCGATACAGGATCATGAGATCATCCTTGAGATAGACAGGATCAGAGAGGCACTGCAGCACCTTCCGGATGGTTTCAGAACGGTGCTATCACTTTACCTGTTTGAAGGCTATGATCACCGTGAGATCGCCGAAATCCTGGACATCACAGAATCGACCTCAAAATCGCAGTACAACCGGGCTAAAAAACGGTTGAAGGAAATACTTAAGGAAAGAGTTTACGCAAATGGATAAACTGGAAAAATATATCAGGGACAACCGGGCAGGATTCGATGATAAACATCCCCCTGCAGAAGTCTGGCACAATATCAATGATCAGCTGGACGATCATAAGATACGGAAGATGCCGATAGGCACCTATATGTGGCGGGCAGCAGCCATAGTACTTTTTGCTGTGGTAATCTGGCTGCTTGTCGATCGGTCGGAACAACAGGATGTGATGGTTCAGTCGAACGGGTATGTTGGCGAGAATGAAATAGACTTCCAAGATGTGGAAGCTTTCTATATTCGGGAGATCGAACAGAAGCAAAAGATGATCGTACAGTTTGTGTCGGATTATCCCGAACTGGATAAGGACTTGCTTATGGAGATCGATCAATTGGACTCCACCTATCAGATACTTAAGTCAACCGCAGCAAAAGGGCACAGTGAAAAGATACTGGATGCCATGGTCGTGAATCTGCAGATGAGGATCGACATATTGAATCAGCAAATCGAAGTATTGGAAAAAATTAAAAGTATAAAAGAAAATGAAAACATTAGCATCTAGACCGCTGGTATATTATTGCCTGGCCTTTCTGTTTTTCTTCGCCAGCTCATTCGCTCTTGCGGATAGTGAAAAACGAAGGTCCATCGATAAATCCTATAAGGTCAGTGGTTCAACCATGATCAAGCTTTCCAATTCATTTGGGAAAATGCATGTGGAAACCTGGGACAAAAATGAAGTTACGGTAAATATTGAGATTATTGCCCGTGCTTCGAGTGACGACAGGGCCCAGGACCTGCTGGATAAGATCGAAATAGACATTGATGACGATAATCCGTCGAGCAGCCTTTCCTTCGTCACCTCGATCGGTAACAATAAATCCGGAAGGAATACCTCCTTCGAGATCAATTATGAGGTGAGTATGCCGAAATCCAATACACTGGATCTTAAAAACAGTTTCGGCGATGCCTATATAGGAG
>Ga0209536_100009525_pt1 | contig 14433 bp, 8 predicted proteins | sample DeeMarSeWOR28_12_FD_187461 | JGI IMG/M metagenome (GOLD analysis project Ga0209536, IMG submission 187461) | Marine sediment microbial communities from White Oak River estuary, North Carolina - WOR-2-8_12 (SPAdes) (version 2) | ecosystem: Environmental > Aquatic > Marine > Intertidal zone >...
ACCACGGGCCAGACCGGCCTTATCAACATGCCCGATGCCCGCGTCGCAGAGGACGGCACGCTGCGCTTCGGCGTCAGTTATTTCCGCCCCTATCTGCCGGTCTGGGCCAGCGTGACACTGCTGCCACGCTGGGAGACGTCGTTTCGCTACACAACCATCCGCGATTTGCCAAGCAATCTGGGCAAGGGCTTCGGGGACTTCAAGGACAAGGCCTTCGATACCAAGCTGGTGTTGGTGCGCGAGGATGGCTGGTGGCCTGACATCAGCGTCGGTGTGCAGGATGTCTTCGGAACCGAGCTGTTTTCTTCCAAGTATGCGGTGGTCAGCAAAGCGGTAAGACACAGCGACTATACCCTGGGCTACGGAACTGAGCGGATCGACGGTTTTTTTGGCGGCGTTCGCTACCGGCCGCCCTGGGCCCGGGCGTTTGCCTTCGTCGCGGAGTACGACGCGAATGACTATGCGAATGACTTCGGTGCGGCCGAATCAGGGGCGGATACCCGCGACGGTGAGTGGACCTACGGGCTGGAGTACAAGAAGGGCTGGTTCGGGGTTCAGCTGGCCGCGCAGGGTGATGACCTGGGCGTAAACACCCATTTGGACATCCCGCTCATGGACAAGGAGTTCGTGCCCAAGATTCACGAGCCCGACCCCTACACCGCCGAGGTGCCGCAGGTCGCGCTCGATCAGTGGATGGCCGATACCGGCTACGCCGCGCGCCTGGCCCGAGCCCTGGAGAAGCGGGACTACAAGAACATCCGGCTGGCGTTCGACGGGCACACCTTGAGCGCCACCCTGACCAACACGCGGATTTCATTGATCGGCCGAGCTGTAGGGCGTGCGGCCCGCATTCTGCTCGCATTGGGTCCCGAAGATACCCAGTCGATTCGGATTACCTATACGGTCGACGGTCTACCAGCGCTCACCTATGACTTTTCTGACGCTCACAAGCTCGAGCGCTACTTCGATGGGCTGCTGTCGCGCCGGCAGCTGGATCAGTACCTCGATGTGAGCTATGCCCAGCCTCAGGCGCGCGGTGCCGTGTCGGCAAAAACGCTGGAATTCTCATTCGAGGAAGACACCATCAACTCTGGCAAACTGCGGACAGATGAGGGACACGTTCTCAGCTTCAGGACGGAAGCTAGTGACCTGAGCACCTTCCAGTTCGTACCGATGAATCTGGCGCTGTTCATGAATGATCCCAACGGTGCGGCGCGCTTTAACGTATTCGCTACGGCAATTTACAGCAAACAGATCGGGGCGGCGCGTTTTCTCGAAGGTGGCGTGCGTTTCACGCTGTGGGAAGACGTGAGCAAGGTTTCACAGCCGTCCAACAGTACCCTGCCACATGTGCGTTCAGATATCGCCCAGTACAGTCGCAACGGCGGGCGACTGAAACTGGACAGGCTGCTGGTAAATCAGTACCTGCAGCCAGCCGAACGCGTGTATGCGCGGCTGAGCGCGGGCTACTATGAGCAGATGTTTGCGGGTACCGGTGGACAGCTGTTGTATTTGCCGGAGCAGAAGCCCTGGGCCCTCGATCTCTCCGTTGACTGGCTAAGACAACGCTCGACAGATGGTGGTTTCGGATTCCGCTCCTACAACACGGTGACTGCACTGGGCGCGTTCCACTACCGCCTGCCAGTCTGGGGACTGACCGCGACGGCTCGGATTGGACGCTTCCTGGCCAAGGACAATGGCGTGCGCTTCGAGTTGCAGCGGCGTTTCCGCTCCGGTATTTCGCTGGGCTTCTGGTACACGCGCACCGATGGTGACGATATCACGCCACCCGGCAGCCCGGGCGACCCGTATTACGACAAGGGCGTATTCGCCTCCATTCCGCTGGGCCCCATGCTCACCCGCGACACGCAGGCGCGCGCCGGATTTTCCCTGTCGCCCTGGACGCGCGACGTCGGGCAGATGGTAGTTTCGCCGGGCGATCTGTACACGCGGTTCGAGCGCGAATTGATGCTCAACAACAGCGACGACGGTCCCGGGAGTCAGTTAGGACAGTGATTGTCAGGGTTTTCCGTATGCGGCCGCGGCGGGGGCTGGCGCGCATGCCGGGATGTGGGCGACAATGCACGCCTGACAAGCGACCGGGGGCCCAGCTTAGGGCGCGAAACAGATCGCTGGTTGAGGCGCACAGGTCCGAGATGTTGGGAAATGAAGGGATGATGAGGTGGCGTGAGTGGATTCTTGCCGGCTGTCTGTTTGCCGGCATGGTGACGTCGCTGTCCGCGCAGCCTCCCCAGGTGCCCAGCGCCGAGCAGGCAGAGCAGCTGGAACAGCTCGACCCTGAGCAGCGCAAGGCTTTGTTCGAGGCCTTGGGATCGACGCAACGGCCTGAGGTCAGCGAGGAGCCGCCGGCGGAGCCGGTACTGGTAACGCCGCTGGACACGTCGGTCGAACCCGAGGATGTGGACGCAGCCGAGCCGCTGACCGAGGAGCTGCCCCAGCTCGAAGTCGAGGACCGGGCGAAGCGCAGCGGCGCGCGGGACAGGGAACTTAGCAGTTTCGGCTACGACCTGTTTGCCGGCGTGCCGACAACCTTTGCGCCGGCCACCGATATCCCGGTTGGTGCTGACTATGTGATCGGCCCCGGGGACACGGTACAGGTCCAGGTGTTTGGCAAGGAACCGGCGCAGTACAAGCTGGTGGTCAGCCGCGAGGGTACACTGCAGTTTCCCGGAATTGGGCCGGTGTCCGTCGCCGGATTGAGCTTCGCTGACATGGAGGGCGTCATCAGGGCGCATATCGAAGAGCAGACCATCGGTAACAGGGTCAGCATCAGTATGGGGGCGCTGCGCTCCATACGGGTCTTCATCCTCGGTGACGCCAATCGACCAGGGTCTTATACGGTCAGCGCTCTGACGACCATGACCAATGCTCTGTTCGTCAGCGGCGGCATTAAACCGATCGGGTCGTTGCGCGACATCCAGCTCAAGCGGCGTGGCAGAATCGTCGCGCGACTGGATCTCTACGACCTGCTGCTGCGCGGTGATACCAGCGGAGATGCGCGCCTGCAGCCGGGCGACGTGATATTCATCCCCCCGGTGGGAGCCTCGGTAGGCGTGGCAGGCGAGGTGCGCCGCCCGGCAATCTATGAGCTGCGCAAGGAAAACACCGTTGAACAGGTGGTGAAGCTGGCGGGTGGCCTGTTGCCAACGGCGTATCCTCAGGCGACCCAGATCGAGCGCATCAACGAACGCGGCGAACGTACGCTGGTCGATCTGGATATCAGCAAACAGGCGGGTCTTCGCGCCAGGCTGCACGAGGGCGACGTGCTGCACGTCTACTCGGTGCTCGAGAAAATGGAGGATATCGTACTGCTCAGCGGGCACGTCGAACGACCGGGCGGCTACCAGTGGCGCAAAGGAATGCGGGTCTCGCATCTGATTCCGTCGATTGAAACCGATCTGCTGCCGCGGCCGGATCTGGACTATGCGCTGATCCGGCGCGAGCTGCGCCCGGACCGGCGTGTCGAGCTGTTGTCGGTGCGTCTCGGAGAAGCCCTGCAAAACCCGGCAGGGCCGGACGACAGGCTGCTGGAAGCGCGGGACGAACTCATTGTGTTCGGGTTCAACGAGAATCGCAGCGATACCATCGAGCCACTGGTCGAGGAGCTCAGACAGAGCGCAACTTTTCACCGGCCTGCGCGGGTTGTCAGGGTCGGCGGCCTGGTGCGCCTGTCGGGCGACTACCCGCTCGAGCCGGGTATGCGGGTCAGCGATCTGATCAGGGCGGGCGGCGGACTGGCGGAAGCGGCTTACGCGCTGGGCGCCGAACTGACCCGTTACGAGGTTGTCGATGGCAGCTATCGCGAGGTGGGGCATGTGGATGTCGATCTGGCGCAGATTCTCAAGGGGGACAGCGCCGCGGATTTGCTACTTCAGCCGCACGACACCCTGCACATCAAACGCCTGCCGGAATGGGCAACTGCCGACACCGTGGAGATCGTCGGCGAGGTTCAGTTCCCCGGGATTTACCCGATCGCCCGCGGTGAGCAGCTCAGCAAGCTTCTGGAGCGAGCCGGGGGAGTCACCGACATGGCCTTCCCGGAGGGGGCGTTCTTCGTGCGAGAGGAGCTGCGTGAGCGGGAAAAGCAGCGCCTCGAGGAGTTGAGTCGAAATCTGGAGGTCGATCTGGCGTCGCTGGCCCTCCAGCTGGCCCAGGAGGATAGTAAACAGCAGCAGTCCCTGGAAGTCGTGCGGGGTCTGGCGGATCAGCTGCGCGGTGTCGAGCCGACCGGGCGCCTGGTCATCGATCTGCCCAAGCTGATCAATGATACCCGCGGCGGCAGACGCAGCGAATTCGACGTGACCCTGATGGACGGTGACAAGCTGTACATTCCGCCGGTCACCCAGGAAGTGACGGTCACGGGTGAGGTGTTCTATCCCACCTCGCACCTGTATAAGAGGGGGATGGACCGCGAGGATTACGTAAGCATGAGCGGTGGTGCGACCAAGAAAGCGGACGACCGGCGTATTTATGTGGTGAGGGCCAATGGTAGCGTGGTGAGCCGCGATGCCAGGGCTTCATGGTTCGAGGCGGCCGATCCCCATGAGATCCAGCCGGGCGACACCATTGTGGTACCGCTGGACGTGGAACGGGTTAGACCGATCAGCCTGTGGACCAACGTCAGCCAGATCATTTACCAGCTCGCGATTGCCGCTGCGAGCGCCAAGGCGGTCGGTGTCTTCTAAGTAATGAGTTCCGGGAGTCAGAAACGACGCGCGGCCGCGGTCCCCGCTCCCTTGCGGACTGGTAGCCCGGCGCGCGCGCCCGAAGCGCTACCACGTGGCGAGCATGCCACCGTGGCCGGCGGTGATTCCGTGCCCGCCGGCGATGAGGAGCTGATCAGTCTGCTGGATATCTGGCGCGTGTTGACGCGCTACAAATGGATGGTGCTGGCCGTGACGGTAGCGGGCGTTCTGGCGAGTACCACTGCCGCTCTCCTGATGACGCCGCTGTACCGGGCAGAAGTGGTGCTGGCTCCGGTGGCCGACAACGAGGGCGTCGGCCGCTACGCCGCCCAGCTCGAAAGGTTCGGCGGCATCGCTGCGCTGGCCGGGGTGGAGTTCTCCCAGCACGGGAGCCGGAAAAACGAAGCCATCGCGACACTCAAATCGAGACTGCTCACCGAACAGTTCATCCGCGATGAAAAACTGTTGCCGGTACTTTTCCAGGATGCCTGGGACGCAAGCAACGGGCGCTGGAATGTGCGCGACCCCGAGGACATACCGACCCTCTGGGATGCCTACGCTCTGTTCGATGAAAAGGTGCGCAGGATTTCGCAGGACAAGAGAAACGGTCTGGTCGTGCTGGCGATAGACTGGCACGACCCGCAGCTGGCCGCTCAATGGGGCAATGAACTGGTGCGCAGGGTCAACGTTATGCTTCGCGACAGAACCGCAGAAGAGTCACAGAAAGCCATAGACTATCTGCGTGGGCAACTCTCCCAGACCAGTGCGGTGGAGCTGAAACAGGTACTGCACAGGCTCATCGAATCGGAGATGAAGGAAATCATCCTGGCGAATGTCAATGAAGAGTTCGCTTTTCGTGTCATTGATCCGGCGACAGCTCCCGGGGAAGCGTTTCGGCCGCGGCCGGTGCAGATGGCCATAATTGCGGGCGTACTGGCCCTCACAGCCGGCATGATCCTGGCGCTGCTGCTGGATTTTGCCCGACGAGAACGTAGCTCGACACGTCGAAATCGGGACGTGTCGGGTTGAGTTGGCTGAGCGGCAGGCCCCGGCGCGGACCGGCTCAGGGGTTAATGAGAGGTGCTGCTGCCACCCCCGCCCCCGGCGAGAGCGGCCAGCGCGCCGGCCACCAGTGCGCCGATGCCGATTGCCACGCCATATTCGCGGGCTTTGCTGGGTTCTTCCTGCGGCGGCTCGGTCTGCGCGGTCTGTACCTCGGGTTCTTCTGTCCGGGCGGGAGGCGCGGGCTGTGGGATCTCGATTTCTACCGGTGCACTGTCGATCTCAATCTCGATGGCTTCCTGGGCGTACAGGGGCGAATTCAGTGCCAGAGCGGCAACCAGAGTCTGGACAAGCGGTTTTTTCACGATTTTCAGCCCTCCTGGGCCATACGTGCGATTCCTGAAGGCGATTTCCATAAGACCCGTGGAAACGTGAGAAGAATCCGGAATAAGGGCGCGGAAGTCAAGTGTTTCAATGCGGGCTCTGAGCAGGCCTGAGAGGGGCTGCTCGGGGGGCAGCCTTTAACGGGGGGCGGAACGCTGGTGCCCCCGCGATGTCTTCATAAACCGCAAGTTGGGTCGATATCAGCGGGGGGGCGGGAAGATTAGCCGTTAATTTTGAAGAATATGTTAGTATAAAGCATTGCAAAAGGGCCCCTTTGCTCAGCTGACCGGAACGGCGTTTTCGGGGCGGGGAATGCGGGGTCAGTTGAGCGGAGTGTGGCGATTTGCCACGGGGGCAGACGGTCACCGGTATTGACCGCGAGTTGTCAACGGAATGGTCGACCTCAATGTATTACGATACTTATTACAAACTAACTGCCGACCCCTTCCGACTGAGCCCAGATCATCGCTTCGTCTTCGGCCATGCCAGTTATGCCGAGGCGCGGGCCTACCTCGAATATGCGCTCTACCGCGGTGAAGGATTTATTATCATCACCGGGGGACCAGGAACGGGTAAGACCACCCTGATCAACGAAATCCTGGCCGGTATCGATAGCAGAACGCACCTGAACGTCGCTATCCTGAACAGCACCCAGCTGGAGGGGAGCGACCTGTTGCAGATGGTGGCGGCAGCCTTTGGCTTGCGCTACTCGGAAAAGAACAAGGCGGCCGTCTTGCTCGAAATCCAGCAGTTTCTGACTCAGCAGGGCCACAAAGGCCGCCGCTCGGTGCTGATCGTGGACGAAGCGCAGGGCCTGTCCACCAGCGCCGTAGAGGAATTGCGTCAGCTTGCCAATCTGCAACTGAAAGATCGCCTGTTGCTGCAAGTTTTCCTGGTCGGGCAAGAGGCGCTCAGGGAGCTGGTGCGCGCACCGGGCATGGAACACCTCAGCCAGCGCATTGTCGCGGCGTCACATCTCGAACCGCTGGATCTAAACGACACCGTGGCCTACATCGAACACCGGCTGAAGCGGGTCGGCTGGCGCGGGGATCCAAAGCTCAGCGGTGCCGTGCTGCGCCTGATTTATCGATTCAGCGCTGGCATTCCGCGCCGGATCAACCTGATCTGCAGCCGTCTGTTCCTTCACGGCGGTATGGGAGGCAAGCACGAACTCGACGCCGAGGATGCACAGAGTGTCATCGAGGACCTGCAGCGAGAGTATTTGCTGGCTCCGGAAGGTGCCGAATCAGCTGAACCGTTAGTCGCGGCCGCTGCGCCGGCAGACGAGGCCCACGAGGATGATCTCGCCCTGCCGCGTAGCAAGGGCACACCCGAAGGTGAAACGGCCGGCGACGCAGCGTCGCAGCGGGAAGCGCAGGAACCCCTGGTCGACGACGTTAGCGCGCAGACTGGACCGGGTGGCCAGAGGTCGGTGCGGTGGCAGGAGAACGCCAGTCCGGCTCCGGAGCCCAAGCTGCGTGAAACCCTGGGCCGGGTGATTGACACGCTCGAGCAGGAGGGTGACTCCCTGACTTTGCCGCCGCTGGGCGCAGGGCACCATAAAACCCAGGCAGCCCCAGCCAAGCGGCGAGGTGCTAGCCAAACGGCACCCGGGCGAGTGCGCAAAGGTGCCAGGATTGCCGACAACAAGGTCCGGAAAAGAAACCCGCCGCGAGAATCAGTGCGAAGCCGGTCGAATGAGGCGTCGCAGCCACTGCCGCCGGCGCCCGAAGCGCGGCTGAAAGGGGGACGCTGGGCCGCAATTGCATTGGTTGCTGTGGTGGGGGGGCTGGCTGTTGCGATCAGCAATGGCGTGTTCGATCTCGATCGTGAGGGCTCGATGCAGGCGCTCACGAAGCGCGTCGATGACGCCATCGGGCGGGTTTCGGGGCAGCTCGACCCAGCGTTGCCTGCCGAGGAGACGCCGGCCCTCAATGGCGACTCCCAGACACCGGCGGACGGGCGGGAGACGGCAAGCAGTGCGGAAGGGGCTGCGTCGTTCGATGCGAGTGGAGAAGCAGACCGGCTACAGGTCGAACCCGGACTCGAAGCAACGGCTGGTAACGCTGGCGGTCAGACTGGAATCCCGGCGGGGCTGGCCGATGACGGGGGCGACGAGCCCGTCGCGGCAACGGAGAGATCCGTGGAATCGCCGGTAGTCGAAACGCATACCGTGGGTCAGATTGCGCGTCATTCATTAGACGAAGAGACCGCGGACGAGCCGCTAACGGTGAGCGAAACCCCGCGGCGGGATGAGGTGCAAACGGTGTTGGAGCCATCCGCGGTGGATCCCGCAACGGCGCCTGTGCAGCCGGTGTCGGCCGCCGCGCTAACGGAAGAGTCGCAGTCGCAGGCTGACCTGGAAGCGGAGCGCGAGCGTCTGGCGCTCGCAGCGAAGCAGCGTTTTGCTCAGCGCCTTGAGCGAGTGGAGCCCGAGACTGAGACAGTGCGCGCCGCAACGCCCCCCGCGTCGAAAGCCCCGGAGCCGGTTGCAGCTGTGACCAGGCAAGAAGCCGTGCCCGATGAAGTCAAGACGTCGGTACCGAGAATTCCGCGCGCAACCCAGGCGCCGGTTGCGGTAAGGGCGCGACAACCGGTTCGAGCTGAGCGCGCCGATAATACCGTGCCGGCAGAGGTCAGGCCATCGCGACCCAAGATCACTCCGGCCCCCACGGTTGTGGCCAGCGCGCCTGCGATTGTACCGCAGGAGACCGTCAGCCGGCGCGACCGCCTCAAGACGGCATTACTTGGAGGTGCCTGGAATAGCCAGGGAAAACCGGCCTCCCTGCTGCCGTCCGATATCACGCTGTGCAAGCGCGAGCGTTCGAATATCAGTTGCCAGAGCGTGCCCCAGAATGTCAACACTAAATATGGGGAGGCGGTTTACAAAGTCGAGGCGACGCTCAAGGACTTTTCTGAGGGAGGAGAGTTCCTGGTGTCTTACCGCACGCTGGTGAGACTTCTGAAAGGGGGGGGCGACAAAGCAGCAGAGAACAGCGGCAGCGGGGGTTGGCAGGTTTCGGAACACGCCATGAGTTGTCGGTTGATTAATGCGGAAAACGTGTCTTGCCGTGACCAGAAGGGTGCCACGCGCGACTATAACCGCTAGCCCGCTTTGTCGTGACCGGTGACACGTATTTGGGGAAACCCCAGCCCAAGGTGAGGAACTGGCCGGTAATGCGAGAGGCCAGAGATCGCTCTCGGCCTTGCCGCGCGACTCAGAGTCGCGGGATGTTTGTGTCGAGTCGTGGGTGAAATCGAAATCTGGATAGAGTGATGACTGAGATTACAAGTGACTTCCTGGTCATCGGTGGTGGCGTCATCGGTGTAAACCTGGCTCTGCAGGCCAAGCATCGGTTCCCCGATGCCGATGTGGTGCTGGTTGAGAAAGAAGCGGATTGTGGCGAACACGCAAGCGGACGTAACAGCGGGGTCCTGCATGCGGGTTTTTATTATTCGGCAGACAGTCTGAAAGCGCGACTGACCAAAGAGGGGAATCGGCAACTCGCGGACTATTGCGCAGAGCATGGTTTGGGCATCAACCGCTGCGGTAAGCTGGTTGTGGCGAAAAACCGCGATGAGCTACCGGTCCTCGATGAGCTGCTTAGCAGGGCCAAGCGCAACGGGGTCGACCTCCAGGCGATCACGGAACAGGAAGCCAAAGAGATCGAGCCACGTGTGCTTACTTTCGAGCGGGCGCTGTTCTCTCCGAATACCGCGAGTGTAGATCCCACGGAAGTCATGGGATCATTTGTGGCGCATGCAAAGCGGGCAGGTATCCGCATCCTCACCAGCACCCGGTACCTGGGCAACAGAAACGGGGTCGTGAGCACTACCCAGGGAGATATACATGCGGGCTATGTCGTTAACGCGGCGGGTCTGTACGCCGACCGGATCGCACAGGACTACGGGTTTTCCGAGCACTACCGGATCCTCCCGTTCAAGGGGCTGTACTTATATGCGAATGAGAACTCAGAGCCGTTGCGAACCAACATTTATCCGGTTCCCGATCTGCGCAATCCCTTTCTCGGTGTCCACCACACAGTAACGCTCGACGGACATACCAAGATCGGTCCGACTGCCATACCTTGTTTCTGGAGAGAACACTACAATGGATTCGGGAATTTTCGCTTAGGGGAGTTCCTGGAAGTCATAGGACGGGAAACAGAGCTTTTCATACGCAACGATTTCGACTTCAGAAAGCTGGCGTGGGAAGAGATGCAGAAAATATATCGTCCACGTATTGTGGCGCTTGCCGCCGAACTGATAAGCGGCATGCGGCCTGAGTATTACACAAGGTGGGGCGCGCCTGGTATACGTGCACAATTATTGGACACGCGCACGCGTAAACTGGAGATGGATTTCAAAATGGAAGGGGATGACAGATCGTTCCATATACTCAATGCCGTCTCGCCGGCATTTACTTGTGCCATGTCGTTCAGTGAATACGCGTTTGAGCAGATCGACGCGCTGATCAACTAACCGACCCAAACGTCGGCACCCGGATCCGAATTGCCCAAGAAACCACGCTACAAAGCAAAGTACGAAAGGAGAGCCATCCATGGCTGTTGAGGAAAGAAATTGTCGTTTCTGCGGCAATTCGCTGCATCTGTCGGTCGCGGACCTGGGTATGTCGCCGGTATCGAACGACAATATCAAGTCGGAAAAGCTCAGTGCAATGGAACCGTTCTATCCGCTGCACGCCTATGTGTGTGAGCATTGCTGGCTGGTGCAGCTCGAGCAGTTCCAGGCGGCGGACGAGATCTTCAGCGACGAATATGCCTATTTTTCCTCTTATTCAAAGAGCTGGCTCGAACACGCGCGCCAGTATGCAGTGAAAGTCACGGAGCGCTTCAATATCGGTTCGGACTCTCAGGTTGTTGAGATTGCCAGCAACGACGGATACCTGTTGAAGAACTTCGTGGAACGCGGTGTCAAGGTTCTCGGTGTCGAGCCTTGCGCGAATGTGGCAAGAGCAGCCGAAGAAATCGGTATCCCGTCGCTGGTGAAGTTTTTCGGTGTAAATACGGCAGAAGAGATGGTAGAGGACGGCATCCGGGCCGATCTGCTGGTCGGGAACAATGTCCTCGCGCACGTCCCCGCCCTTAATGATTTTGTACAGGGAATGAAGATTCTTCTGGCACCGGGCGGCGTTATAACAATGGAGTTTCCCCACCTGAAAAAGCTGATCGAGCTCAATCAGTTTGACACCATTTATCACGAGCATTTTTCCTATTTCTCGCTGGTGACCGTCGAAAAGGTGTTTGCCGCGTTCGGTCTGGTTATCTTCGATGTGGAAGAAATCCCGACCCACGGTGGATCGTTACGCATCTACGCCAGACACGACTCCGATACCAGTAAGCCGGTACTCGAGGCTGTCAACACGCTGCGCGACCAGGAGACTGAGGCGGGATTTACCGGTGTGGACATTTACAGAAGCTATGCCGAAAAGGTGAAAGAGACCAAGCGCAGGCTGCTGTCGTTCCTCATCGAGGTAAAAGGGCAGGGCAAGACCATCGTCGGGTACGGTGCGCCGGCCAAGGGCAACACACTGCTCAACTATTGCGGGATCCGCAACGACTTCGTCGACTACACAGTGGATCTGAGCCCGCATAAGCAGGGTCTTTTCCTGCCCGGTACGCATTTGCCGATTTTCTCACCCGACATGATAAGTGAGACGAAGCCGGACTATGTCCTGATCCTACCGTGGAACCTGAAAGAAGAGATCATGCAACAGATGGATCATATCAGGGAATGGGGCGGTCAGTTTGTCGTGCCTATTCCCGAACTGCAGGTCTTCAAGTAACCCGGACAGGAGCAACCGCGAAGCGGTGCCCTCAATCTGCGTTCCCTGACGTTAGAGGTGGCCAATGTATGGCGAGGCGACATCCCCGGGATCAGAGCACCCCGGGGGCCAGATGTATGACTTGATCAAGGAACTGTATCCGGTATGCAGGAGCATAACCGGCAACGGCGTGCGGTACACGCTCGAACGTATAGCCCAGAGAATCCCGCTCACCGTCCACGAAGTGCCGAGTGGAACACCGGTATTTGACTGGGCCGTGCCGCGAGAGTGGAACATCGAGGACGCTTACATAGTCACGCCGACGGGTGAGAAGATCGCGGAGTTCAAGGCAAACAATCTTCACGTGCTCAATTACAGCGTCCCCGTCCACAAAAAGGTGATGCTCGATGAGCTTCGCAAGCACCTGTTCAGCCTGCCGGCGCATCCGGACTGGATCCCTTACCGTACCTCCTACTATAAGGAGAACTGGGGATTCTGCATTACCCATAATCAACTGGAGTCCCTGCCGGACGGCGAGTACGAGGTATTCATCGACTCCACCCTGGAGCCTGGACATTTGACCTATGGCGAACTCTTTATTCCGGGGAAAACGGACGAAGAAGTGCTTCTGTCCTGCCACGTGTGTCATCCGTCGCTGTGTAACGATAATCTCTCGGGGATTGCTCTGACAACCCAGCTGGCTGATTACCTGCGAGGCCGCCGATCGCGGTACTCCTATCGGTTCCTTTTCATCCCGGGAACCATTGGATCCATTACCTGGCTGGCGCTGAATGAAGCAAGAGCCAGTAATATACGACACGGCTTTGTCGTCACCTGTGTAGGGGACGGGGGACCGTTCACCTACAAGAAGAGTCGCCGCGGAACAGCGGAAATCGACCGTGCGGTTTTGCACGTGCTCCGGCATTCACGGCAGGGTTTTCGCGAAGTCGACTTCTATCCCTATGGCTATGATGAACGCCAGTACTGCTCGCCGGGCTTCGATCTGGCGGTTGGCAGCCTGTCACGCAGCAGTCATGGGCAGTATCCGGAATACCATACCTCGGCCGACAATCTGGAACTGGTAAAACCCGAGTATCTGGCGGAATCCTTGCAGACCTTCACCGACGTCATCGACGTGCTGGAAAACAACAGAACCTATCTCAACCTGAATCCTAAATGCGAGCCGCAGCTTGGAAAACGGGGTCTTTACAGCAACGTCGGCGCCACAGCCGGATCAAAACTGAAGGAAATGGCGCTGCTCTGGGTGCTCAATCTTTCGGACGGGCAGCATGATCTGCTGCAGATTGCGGAACGCTCCGGTGAGCCCTTTGCGGAAATCCGGGATGCCGCGCGCGCCCTCCAGCGCTGTGAGCTGCTAAAGGAACTTAGCCCTGGTTCAGGGGCCTGAGCAGGAACTGCAACAATGTCCAGTGACGCCTTTTTCAGTGGACGCACAGTGTTGGTCACCGGCGCAAGCGGGTTCATCGGCTCACGCCTTTGCGATCGGCTGAAAGGATTGGGTGCATTTGTGCACGGCGTGTCCCGCACGCCGCGCGAAGATCAGGGGGGGCTCCGCTGGTGGCAGGCAAACCTGGATGATGAAAGGGCCACAAGGCAGCTGGTCCAGTCTGTCGCACCGGAGTTCATTTTCCACCTTGCCAGCTTCGTTTCGGGTAAACGCGACATGGAGTTTGTACTGCCGGCGTTGCGCAGCAACCTGCTGAGCACCGTAAATCTGCTGGTCAGCGCGACCGAGGTGCGCTGTCCCAAAGTGGTGCTCACGGGCTCGCTCGAAGAGCCCGAAGGCGATGCAGCAACGGCCACGCCCGTGTCACCGTATGCTGCCGCGAAGGGGGCGGCCAGCAGCTACGCACGCATGTTCCATGCGCTCTACGGGACGCGCGTGGTCACAGCCCGGTTGTTCATGGTATACGGGCCTAACCAGCAGGATCACAGCAAACTGATTCCTTATGTGACGCTTTCGCTGTTGCGCGGTCAGCTGCCACAATTGATGAGCGGCACGCGTGAAGTGGACTGGGTATATGTTGACGACGTGGTCGATGCCTACCTGTCGCTGGCTCAGAGGGATGGGATAGAGGGAGAAACCATGGACGTAGGGTCAGGAGGCCTGACCTCGGTACGCAGGGTTGTCCAACAGATCGTCGATATTGTCGAACCGGGTGCGCAGCCTGGATTCGGTGCTGTTGGAGACCGGCCTTTGGAGCGCGTGCGGGTGGCGGACGTCGCGCGAGCATTCGAGCTGACGGGCTGGAAACCAAGAACGCCGCTGCGCGAAGGGCTGAAAAAGACAGTAAATTGGTATCGCAACCATGTTGTTGATACCCAATCCAAGTGACAGAAGAATTTTCCGGGGTACGGTATGAATGAGCTTGTCTCCTACATCAAGTCTGGAATCCGGGCAGTGTTACCCGAGCGGCTGAAGCAGCGGATCCAATTTCAGAGGGCCCTGAGAAGAACCGATGTATTCCTGGTGGGACATCCGAAGTCCGGCAATACCTGGCTGGCATACATGCTGGCAATACTTGTCAATAAAGA
>Ga0209536_100009526_pt1 | contig 14432 bp, 17 predicted proteins | sample DeeMarSeWOR28_12_FD_187461 | JGI IMG/M metagenome (GOLD analysis project Ga0209536, IMG submission 187461) | Marine sediment microbial communities from White Oak River estuary, North Carolina - WOR-2-8_12 (SPAdes) (version 2) | ecosystem: Environmental > Aquatic > Marine > Intertidal zone >...
CACCATCCTCTTGAAACTCTCTGAAAAAACTGGCGCTGGAAACTCAGAATACCGGCAGATAGACTTTCCCCTTACCCGCAAGGAGATTGCAGATATGGTGGGTACTTCCACTGAAACATGCATCCGGATAATGAGCAAACTGCAGAAATTCGGGCTGGTTCGATCATCAAGAAACAGGATTCTTGTCAAGGCCGGTGCACTGAAAGCATTTCTGGATCAATAGCCTCTCAGCAGCCGCACTCGCTGATCATACACATTTTCCATCACTTGTCGCGGAGCATCTCGAGCGATACAAGGATGGAAACGTCCTTCCCGGTGACGCCCATCTTATAATATTTGCCGCTGCCAACGTGATACGCAAGGCGGTCAATAATGATGCCGGTTTCAAAACCGGCCACGATCTCCCCTTCTTTTAAAGGATTGTCTTTCGTTCCAAAATATTTCATGTCAAGCACAACTTCCTGCGTAACGTCCTTGATCGCAAAGTCGCCGGTAACTTCATACCGATCGCCCCCCTTATGCGTAATGTGTTTACTCCTGAATGTTATCAGGGGATACGTGCTGACAGCGAAAAAATCATGCGACCTGAGGTGGTCATCCCGCTTCCGGATATTTGTATTAATGCTGTCTGCCTTGATCTCAATATCGATCCGGCTTTCAGCAAGATTATCGGGATCAAATGCAAACGTGCCGGAAAAATCCTCAAAGAAGCCGATGACCTTTGCGAATATATGATCGATTGTAAAATAAAAGCGGGAGTGGGCTGTATCGAATTTCCATTCCTTTTCCGCAGCATGCACATACTGAACTCCTGAGATTATCAGCATAAAGAGCATCACCCCGACAAATAATATTTTTTTCATGAGATGCCTCCTTCGTTTTTTTATTCCTTCCCATTGCATTGTTTATTTTCCATTTGTCCTTACATAAAAAAATACACTTTTTGGTCCGAGTCGTCAAACTTCACATTTTCTTCAAATAAACATTTTACATTTAAAGCAAGAAAGGTGAGTGAGCTATGAGAGAACGATCAAAATCATATACCTTTGACGATTACAGAGACAATCAGATTGAAAAGGCAACCACAGATGATTTGCTGCTGCTGGTAGCAAAAGAGCTGGTAAAGGCAAAAGATCAAGACGGTGTAAACCTGTTCTGGGACAACGAGGAAGAAAGCTTCATGCGCAAGTACATTTTATACACTGAGGACAGTGTCTGTTGTTAGCAGGCGGGAGGGACACATCGACTCCTGATGTGTCCCTCCCCCGGATCAAGAGTTTAATCCTTCCCTCTTCCTTTATCATAAATTTTGCCTTTTCGACTAAAATTTTATAATATATATCATTGCAATTTCTTAAGAATCCGCGAATCATAACCTTTTATTTTTTAACCAAAGAGGTCACGTATGATCAAAGTCGGCATAATCGGAGGCTCCGGGCTTGATAACCCGGATATTTTAAAGGATGCAAAAGAGACCGGTGTTGAAACACCATACGGACCGCCAACATCTGCCTTGACCTGCGGTGCGATCGAAGGCACAGATGTTGTGATTATCGCACGGCACGGGAAGGACCATTCCATCTATCCAAGCAAAGTCAACTTCAGGGCAAACATATGGGCGCTCAGGGAACAGGGCTGCACCCACATTCTCGCGTCAACCGCTGTTGGTTCGCTCAGGGAAGAAATAGCCCCCGGACACCTTGTGTTCCCGAATCAGTTTATTGATCATACCCGCAAACGAGCGGTGACTTTTTTTGACGAAAGTGAGGTTGTTCACACTTCGATGGCAGATCCTTTTTGCCGGAACCTCATAGCGTTACTCTGTTCGTCTGCAGATGGCTTAGGACTGAAATACCATAAAGATAAAACGGTCATTACCATAGAAGGTCCCCGTTTTTCGACACGGGCTGAAAGCCACATGTTCAGAAGCTGGAATGCCGACGTCATCAATATGAGCACGGTCCCTGAGGTCTGCCTCGCGCGGGAAAAGAAGATGCATTACGCGGCGATCGCCATGTCAACGGATTACGACTGCTGGCATGAAGAAGAAGAACCGGTAACCTGGCAAATGATTGTGGAGACAATGAAGAAAAATGCGGACAATGTGATAAAACTTTTCTTACAGGTCATTCCAAAGCTTAAAGATTATGATGACATATGCATTGAATAGCAATATAAAAAATGTCAAAGCTCAAGTGCCGGGTATTTTGACGGACGACGAGCCGCGAGTTTCTCATTTGGTTTTGAAATCTGGAATTTCAGAGTGCCGTTAGCACGGTGACATAAAAACAGAAAATCTGCCTGTGATGGAAAACATCATTGTCAAAGGAGGAGCTTTATGCCCATCAAATCGAGAATAAGGACCATCCCCGACCATCCCAAAAAAGGAATAATGTTCAGGGACATTACCACCCTTATCAAGGACCCGGTCGGATTCAGGCTCATAATTGATAATTTTACGCAGCGATACATAACCGGTGAAATTCAATTTGACCAGATAGTCGGCATTGAGGCACGGGGGTTCATTATTGGAGGTGCATTATCCTACACCCTCGGGAAAGGGTTTGTCCCGGTCAGAAAAGTCGGGAAGCTTCCGGGAGATGTTGTTCGGCATGAATACGAACTCGAATATGGCACCGATACCATCGAGATTCATAAAGACGCTTTGGATAAAGGTTCAAAGGTTCTCCTCGTTGACGACCTTCTCGCTACAGGCGGAACAGCATTGGCCGCAGCATCACTCATTGAAAAACTGGGCGGAACAATTGCGGAAATCTGCTTTATTGTGAATTTACCGGATGTCGGAGGAGAAAAGAAGTTAGTGGAGAAAGGGTATAGGGTATACTGCCTGACCGAATTTGAGGGTGATTAATCGCCGGGAATGTATGGATTCTCCGGACAGCGAAAGTATCCATCAGAAAGTGCGTGCTTCTGCTTAACCGCTGTCACCATTCAGGCGAGAAAAATATGCGGCAGTGAATGTGATATTTTTATCGCTACTGACAGAGACTATCTCCTGTACAGCTAACACTCCATCGCTGTTTTCTGTACTTCCATATAGTTGAGTATGCCTTCAGGGTCACATGAAATGCACAGGTCAATACCCTGAATGATCTGCATATCTTCACACTCTGTATATGCCTGCTTCAGCTCAAAATTGTCGATTTTTTCAAGAACCAGCTTCTTGGGCCTGAGATAAACCTTGCCGCAGCTCATGCATATCCATATAAAATTATGCTTTGCAGATTCGAGGCAATCATTGCACACATAGATTTTTACACCAGGCATCACTTCCGTATGAATTGATGTATATTCCTTTTTGCAAATAGTACATTGCTCCTGCCTGTTGTCAATATCTGCCATTGTATCCTCCTTCCGTTAAAGTCCCTGCTTTCATTTGACTGTCGATACCTCCTTTCCTTAAATTTTCGACATTTATGTCTTAATAATTAAATAAGCAAAATTTATGCCATGCTTTTAATCGATTAAATACAGTAAAATTGGCACTGGAATAAAGCTCAAACCTGCGGTAATTAAAAAGTTTATGCTCGGATTTTACAGGGCGCGGTGATTGTCGGGATCAGAGAAGATCTTGATTTATATTGGTGATTTGAACACATTTTACATATGTTGCGTCAATTCCCTGTCATCAGACTCACCCCTGTTCATTTTTTTCGTTGCTCTTTCCTGACATAAATTCTCTTCACACTCTGTATGGCTAAAATTATTTTTACGATATAAAATAGCTCTGTTATGCAAATGTCGGTTGTTCCCCTGAAAGAATGGGGCATGCCTATAAAAGACCTGTTCCTTGGCGCAGGGCCATGCAGTGCAGAGTCAGAGGAGCAGATCCTTGAAGCGGCATCAGGCCTCGCTGATGCCGGAGTATCTTTTTTCAGGGCAGGTATCTGGAAACCGCGAACGCATCCCGGTTCCTTCGAAGGGGTCGGGGAAAAAGGGCTCAAATGGCTGACCCGGGTCCGTGAGGAATTCAGCTTGCCTGTCGGGACCGAAGCTGCAAATGCCGCACATGTCCGTGCATGCCTGAATCACAATATCGATGTAATCTGGATCGGCGCACGAACAACACCGAATCCTTTTGCCATCCAGGAGATTGCTGATGCATTAAGAGGGTCGAATATGCCGGTGCTTGTAAAAAATCCTGTCAGCCCTGACCTCGATCTCTGGATCGGCGCTATCAAACGTCTCCATAATGCAGGGCTGAAAAAAATAGCGGCCATCCACAGAGGATTCAGCAGCTCAAAAAAAGTTTTATACCGGAACACGCCAAACTGGAAAATACCGATTGAGCTGAAACGCCAGCTGCCGGGTCTCCCCATTCTCTGCGACCCCAGCCATATTTGCGGCAAATCAGAGCTCATTTTCTCAATTGCCCAGGAAGCCCTGGACCTGCTCTACGACGGCCTCATGATCGAGGTGCATCCGAACCCGGCTCAGGCATTAAGCGATTCCGGACAGCAGATTACCCCTGCCGAGTTCAAATCATTAATCAGGCGATTAACACTCAAAAGCGAAATCAGTGACAGCAATGAGTATCAGACGAGGATTAATGAGCTCCGGCTCGAAGTGGACTCTCTTGATGAGCATATTATCGAGCTGTTAGGCAAACGCATGGAAATCGCTAAAAAAATGGGGGATCTGAAGAGGAGAAATAATGTTTCAATCCTTCAGCCTGAACGATGGCAAGAGATTATAGAGAGCAGAATTGCCATGGGAAGTGAAGAGAAACTGTCCGGAGAATTTATCTTTCAGCTCTTTCAGGCCATCCATGAAGAAGCCATTCAGCAGCAGGAGAAGGACCTCCGGAAGGAAGGTCCTCCGGGTTAAAAAAAGAGGGTCAATTTCTCATTTCCCGCACTTAATGTTTACACGAAAAAAGCCGATAAACAAGTAACCCTTAGCAGGGTCAGGGAGCTTTAGGGGTACAGGGAGTTTCTCAGGAAGCTTCCTGTAGTCCCTAAAACTAATGCCTGATACCTTCCGCGATGCAGCAATCCGGCCCGCTACCGTACTTGCAATGACATTATTCAGAAGCTGCATTGAACTATACTCAATTTTCGGCTAATGGAAAAAAAGATAGGCAACACCTATTGATGCGGCGATGCCAAAGAAATCCGCAATCAGACCGCAGGTCACGGCATAGCGGGTATTTCGTATGCCAACGGAACCGAAATAGACTGCAATGATATAAAAGGTCGTATCCGTCGCTCCCTGTACAACCGAAGCAACCCTGCCCACGAATGAATCCGCGCCATGCGTATTCATTGCATCCACCATCATGCCCCGTGCCCCGCTCCCGCTCAGCGGTTTCATAAATGCCGTCGGCAGGGCAGCGGTAAAATCAGTATCAACATTCAATATACCGAGCCCCTGCTGAATCAACGTTACGGTCATGTCCATCGCCCCGGAAGCCCTGAATACACCGACCGCAACCAGGATCGCTATCAGATAGGGAATAATCCTGACCGCAACACGAAACCCGTCTCTGGCCCCCTCAATAAACGCTTCGTACACATTGACCTTTTTTACGACTGCCATGAGGATAAAACTTATAATGACAGAAAACAGCAGCAGGTTTGCCGCAACGGTCGACACCGTCGAAATTTCTTCTCTGCCCAGGCGTGACAAAAAAAATAACGTCATGCCGATCAGGACAATGAACCCTCCAAGATACGCTCCGATTACTTTATCCAGCAGATTGATCCGCTGGTACAGGGCGACGCTGACAAGACCGGCAAGCGTTGAAAAGGAGGTCGCTATTAAAATAGGGAGAAAAATATCCGAAGGATCGGCAGCCCCGAGCTGGTAACGATACACCATAATCGTTACAGGGATGAGGGTAAGTCCGGATGTGTTGAGGACAAGAAACATGATCATCGGATCTGAGGCTGTGCCTCTGTTCGGGTTTGTATTCTGCATCTCTTTCATCGCCTTCAGGCCGAGCGGCGTCGCCGCGTTATCAAGCCCCAGCATATTTGCAGCGATATTCATTATTATCGGACCGACTGCAGGATGGTCTTTGCCGAGTTCAGGGAACAGCCGATGGAAAAAGGGACCGAGGGCCCTCGAGAAAATCCGGACCACCCCGCCCTTCTCGCCTATTTTCATCAATCCCAGCCAGAGTGTCAGGACCCCCGTAAGCCCCAAAGAGATATCAAATCCTGTCTTCGCATACTCAAACGTGGCATTCATTATCCGGGTGAAGACCTCCAGATCATGGAAGATGACGAGCTTCATGAGCCCGACACTAAAGGCAATCAAAAAGAAGCCGATCCAGATGTAATTCAGTACCATGCAGTATAGTACCACAGGATATCAGTTCAAAAAACGGGAAGATGAACTGATTTGAGAATCACCCGAAAAATGAATGGCAAATAATGCAGGCGTTGTAAAAGAAATTATTGTCGATACATTAAACGCAATTTTAATGGGTCGAACATGCATATTTTTGTTCAAAGTCTTAAGCGCACTTTAATAATAAAATTATCGATTTAATAATTAGAGGCGTGCCTCAATCTAAGGAACAGATATTGTTTCATAGCTCTTCCTGGAAGAGCGCACATTTAATTGAGCAATGTCTGCATTATTTGGGTTTATGAATGCGGGAGACGATCAGATATTTCAGAATGTCTGGGGATATGAAAGAACGCGTCGTTTAAACTGAGGCGGAATAAAATGTACCTTTGGAGGATTTAAACGTCACCTTCAGGAATTCAGCGCCAACAGTATAGTATATTTTTTCATTGAGCACTGTCTCCCGGGAATTAACGACCTTTACAAGCGCCTTGAGAATCGGGCTCTTTATTCTGACTCTTGATTCCTCTTTTAACGCTTCAGAGCACAAAAAGCGAACTCCCCTGGGTGAAAGGTCGAGCATATCAGCTTTTCGCTCGGAGGTGAGCCATGAAAATGAATAATGGAGTTTTCCATTTTTTTTGATTCTGTTGTATGAACGTTGATTATCCCTGCAACCCGTTTTTTTCGGACGAATTGACTTCATTTTATTTATATAGTGAGCGTAACTCTCGACAGGCCGCATTTTGAGTCTTTTGTCATATTCCGCACGTCTGTCACTGTCGCTCAGGGTTTCATATGCTTCATTTATCAAATACGCTGAAGCGTGTTCCCCTCCGACGTCAGGATGGGCCTTCAGCTCTTTCATGAGCGTACGATAACTTGCACGGATTATTTCCAGCGGAGCATCGGGCTGGACCTGTAGTATGCGGTAATAGTTTCGTCTGTTATTCATGGCTCTTCTTTATAATAACGCAATTCCCATGCCAAATTCCAAATATCTCATTTCATACCAGTTGTTCTGAAATGTACATGAAAATAATCCTTTTCATTGATGAGGGGCATGTAAAATGTATCCATCTCATGACAGCTGCAAAAACCCTTTTGTAATCATCATGTCTTCTATTTTGTCTTTATGTATTTTCTCGGCCATGAGTATTTTCTGGGTCAACGATTCATGACTCGTCGCCAGTACATTTGCAATTAAATGGTTTGCAAAGATTTCAACCATTGTCTCTTCCAGGTGCAGCGCAAGTTTCAGGGCCTCTTCAAGACTGACAGGACTCGACCTGAGGTGGCGGCTTTTGTTTTCAGCAAACTTCAGGCTGTTATCAATGAGTTCCTTTGTGGGAAGAATTTCCGTAGACGGCAGTAAATCAATCATTTCAAAAAAGTTTACATTGCTTAACCATGATGCATGTTCCTGTTCGTCCCGGACAAGGTCTTCCCAGAATACTTTTTCCTCCGGGAAGAATTGCACAAATGTCTTGTATATATTTGCAACAACCCGTTCCATCGTTATACAGCCTTTTATTATTTCGTAGAGTTCCATGATTATTCCATGAATCAAATTATACCGGAAAAACCACCTCACATCCAGAAAGTTATAGTTCAGCATGTATCTGGATTCCGGAATTGACGGGCCATACGTATCGATTCCGGTGCTACGATGTGATATATTTAAAGACAAATGAACGATGACAGAAAATTCAGAATCCTTGCAGTATTGTCGACCATCCTTGTAGTCAGCATCATGTCATTCAATGTCTTTGAGGGATATTTCTCAACAGAAATAGGCAGTTACCTCAAAAGACGCATCTACTATGAAAAAGTGATCTCCGGCAAAAACCTGAAGCTTCATGACGCCAGACATTGGAAAAAACTGGAGAAATAATTGATGGCAGTCGATCTCTCATAAATTTCTTTTCCCTTCGCCTTTTTGCCTTTCTCCCTTTTCCCTTTCCCCTGCTGTTTCTCCCTTGAACCCTCTTTCAAAGAGTACTATAATTAAATGATGAGCACGAAGGTGAAGTGCGAACTCTGTCCTACCGAATGTGAGCTTGAAAATTATCAGATCGGCGGATGCAAAGTTCGCATTAACAAGGACGGTGTACTGTACAGCCTTGTGTATGGAAATCCATGTTCGGTCGCCATAGACCCGATTGAAAAGAAACCGTTCTTCCACGTCCTCCCGGCAAGCAAGGCCTTTTCAGTAGCCACCGTCGGCTGCGTCCTTGGATGCAAATTCTGTCAGAACTGGCAGATATCTCAGGCACGTCCTGAAGAAGCCGACAGTCACGACCTGTCACCGGATGATCTCGTCAGACAGTCATTATATTATGATTGCAAAAGTATCGCATATACCTATACTGAACCGACAGTTTTTTATGAGTACATGTATGACACGGCGGTTATCGCCCAGAAATATGGAATAAAAAATACGGTCCATACCTGCGGTTACATCAATGAAAAACCGCTGCGCGAACTTTCAAGGCATCTCGACGCGGCATGCGTTGATCTGAAGGCCTTCACCGAAGAGTTTTACGCCAAGCTGTGCGGCGGGAGGCTCAAGCCCGTCCTGGATGCGCTGGTTGTCCTGAAAGATGAAGGCGTATGGATAGAAATAACAAACCTTGTCATACCGACACATAATGATGATATGAAAAAGGTATCGCAGATGTGTCAATGGATCGTCAGGGAGCTTGGACCGGATGTACCGATACACTTTTCGCGTTTTTTCCCCCACTACAAACTGAAGAACCTTCCTCCAACGCCCTTTGAGACACTGAAGAACGCACGCCAAATAGCGCTTGACGCAGGTGTTCGGTTTCCTTATATCGGCAATATCAGAAGTTCAGCCGAAAACACGTACTGTCCAAACTGCGCCAGGCTTCTTGTAGAGAGAATCGGTTATCATACAAAACAGGTGAACATTGCGAGCGGTCAGTGCAGATACTGCGGCGAACCAATAGCAGGTCTGTGGGAGGTCTGACATGACGAGAAGGGATTTTTTCAGATTTTTTGTAATTGGCGGTGCTGTCGGAATTGCTGTAAAAAAGCTCAGGATCAAATCGAGGCAGAAAAAAGCGCGGTTCTGGAAAAAGCTAAAACAGGATTGATAAGGGCCTCAGTGTAATCGATCAGGAACAATAGCTTTCTATAAAATAATATTTATGAAATCATCCGGAAGTCCAACTGTCCAGCCTGTTATTCTTTCCATTCTTGTCTTATTATTGGTTTTCACAATACCCGGATGCTCTGAAACACCGGTCAAAGAGCCTGCTGTTGCCGGTTCTTTTTATCCTTCTGATAGTGGAAAACTCTCAACCATGGTCAATGGGTATCTCTCAAATGCGCAAGAGAGCCCGGTCAACGGCAGACTGATAGCGCTCATAGCGCCGCATGCAGGATATATCTATTCCGGAGCGGTTGCAGGCTACTCGTACAGACACCTGCAGAATAAAAAAATAAAGACCGTCATCCTCATAGGCCCGAGCCACCATGCATCGTTTAAAGGAGTATCCGTGTACGAAAAAGGACGGTTGAAAACGCCGCTCGGTCTCGTAAAAATCAATTCCGGCATTGCCTCTTCGCTGATCAGGAAGGAAGCAGATGTCACATTTTATCCTGAGGCCTTTGAGAAAGAGCATTCGCTCGAAGTTCAACTCCCGTTTATCCAGCGGGTGTTTAAGGGAAAGGCCTCAATCGTTCCTGTCCTCATCGGGACACCAACCGCTGAATCATATAGCTTCCTCACCTCGAGACTGACCGAGATTCTCAGGAAACACGAGGATGTGATTATTATCGCGAGCACAGACCTGTCTCATTATTATCCCTATGATACTGCGGTCGGGAAGGATTCGAAGACCATTGACGCAATTGAACGGATGTCGCTGGAGGATGTGCAACAGCTCCTGGCTGCGCGTGAAGGAGAGATGTGCGGCGGGAATCCGGTCCTTTTTACCATGACCGTAGCGAGAAATCTTGGCGCAACAAACGGGGTTCTTTATAACTATGCAAATTCAGGGGACGTCTCCGGGGACCGCTCCCGCGTCGTCGGATATGCGGCGCTCGGGCTCTATAAAAGCCCGCTGGCAGAATCAGAAAAATCAGAGCTCCTCAGGTTCGCCAGAGATACTGTTGTCAGCTATGTGAGGGATAAAAAGATACCCCGGCCTGATATAGCAGACAAGAGGCTGCGGGCAAATGGGGCGACTTTTGTAACGATAAAAACCGGCGGCGGAATGCTTCGGGGATGCATGGGAAATATTATGCCCACTATGCCACTCTATGAATCAGTAATCACCAATGCCGTGAACGCCACCTCAAAGGACCCGCGATTTCAGCCCATGAATGAAGCAGAACTGCATGATATCAATATTGAGGTTACCGTCCTCTCTCCACTGGAATCGATGAGCGACAAAAAGGACTTTGAGATCGGCAAACACGGCCTGTACATAGTAAAAGGGTACAACAGGGGCATACTCCTTCCCCAGGTGCCGGTTGAATTCGGATGGGACGGAGACACCTTTCTGAAGCAGGTCTGCAGAAAAGCGGGACTTCCTGAAGATGCCTGGAAGGAGTCATCACTCTACAGATTCACCGCAGAAATCATCGATTGATCTTCCTCAGCGTTTCAGTGCTGGTCCGGATGTGTACCCAATTCATACCTCAACAATGCGCACTTGAAATATAAGTATGATAGTATAATGAGGAATAGTTAAATCTCCAAGCATCGAATGATATTAAGAAACAGCATTTCCCGGCACATCAGTATGTCTTCACACAAAACTTTCTGCATCCGGCTTATCACAGCACTCATCATTTTTAGTGTAATTTCGCTTTCAGGCCTCTCTGTTGTTTATGCAATTACCATGAAGGAGGGTGATGCGGCTCCTGATTTTACCCTCAATTCATTAAAGGACGAAGCGATCACGTCAAGCAAATACAGGGGCTCAATCGTGTTCCTGCTCTATTTAAATACAGAACAGGTGCGTTCTCTGCACGCACTGAAAAATATCCAGAGCCTTTACGAAAACTACAGGAGCAAGGGTATTCAGGTTCTGGGTGTAACAGCGGACGCCGGAGAAAGGGAATCCATTCTAAAAATCGTGAAGGAGAACAAGCTCGATTTCCCGATTCTGGTAGACAGCAAACGGGACGTTTACGGTAATTTCGCCATCCGGGTCTATCCGTCAACAGTCATTATCGACAGGGGAAGCAACGTCGCATACGGAATTCCGGGCCACTCACTTTCTTATAAGGTAAAAATGGACGGAAGGTTCCGGTACCTGCTGGGAGAGATCAGCGCAGAAGAACTGCAAGCCGTCATGTCTCCGCAACGGGAAGTCAGTGATGAAGCATTGATCAACGCAGAGAGGCGGTACAACCCTGCGTTGACATTTACACGTTCCCGCCTGAATGATCAGGCAGTCATGACAGTAAAACAGTCGATAACGGCAAAACCTGATTTCTCAAAGTCATACATTCTTCTCGGCTTTCTGCTCCTGGAAGACGGAGAAGCCGATGAGTCCCATGATGCGTTCACGAAAGCCCTGACTCTTGATCCGGACTCAAAAGATGCCAAGACAGGTCTTGGCGGTGCACTTGTCGAAAAAGGGGAACTGGACAGGGCAGTTACAGTCCTCGCCGAGGCCACTTCGTTAAATCCCCGAGCCCATCGTGCATTCTATGAACTCGGCAGGGCCTACAGCCTGAAGGGTGATGTGTCAAAGTCAGCAGAGATGTATAAAAGAAGATCATTCACAAGCCATCCTTCCCTCTGCACTGTCCAGGTGCGAATAACAGATATCCTGTGCCGATGCGGGTGAACACTTCAATTATCCATTTCGTTTTGTTATAGTTGAGACGTCAACTCATACAAAATATCCACCGGAGGGAAAACATGAAAGAAATTAAAATAGAAATAATAGACCGCGACAGACCGGCAAGAATGATGACATGGAACAAGGCGGAAAAAACACTGGAAGCGCTTGTTAACGCAGGATGGGACATAACCTCCATAGCTTCTTACTGTGAAAGCTCTGCCATTGTAATCCTTCAGAGAGAAAAACAATAAACCGGTGGAGTCCCGCATCAGGTTTTGCAGTGGTTAGCCGCATTGTTTTAAGAATCTGCCAGAAAGACAAAGCCGCCCGCATATATCCGGGATTTTGCCATTCCTGAATGAGATTGGTGGTGTTGGGCCTGCATTGTTCAGATGCAGGCCCGGGACATTACGCGTCTTCTATGTTTGCACCGACAATAGCGGCCATCTGCATCATGTTGATCGTCTGGCCTTCTTTCATATTCGTAAGATCCGTGACTTTGCCGGACTTACTGGTGGATTTTGTGTTTCTGAAGATCGGGAGCAGTTTGGCATCAGCAACAATGAACTTGCCTGCATTCTCGGGCTTTCCATTTTCAGTCTTTGTCTGAAGTTTATTCGCTTTAATATAGTCCCATAGTTTTTTGGTGATCTCTGTCCTGGGAAGTTCTGCTGCTCCCAGAAAATCCGCCAGTTCTTTTTTCATCTTTACCGGTTTACTCAATCCTTTTGCTTCTGCCATTTGTCGACTCCTTCTTATTTAGATTTAAATAAAATTATTTCCCGGGTCAAATCTTCTGACCATTTTATTTCTTCAAAATGTTTATTAAGATTCACAGGCCGATTAATTATTACATTTTTGAGTTTTTTTTTCAGGGAGAACGCCTATGTGTATGAATTGCCTGCCTTCTCAGTGTGTAAAGCTCCAACCTGTTATCCTCTATTCATGCTTATGCCACCGGCAAAGCATCAAGCGAAAGGGCCTATTCCACCAACCCTGCTTCCCTCAGCATCAGCATCCTGCCGTGCGGACATACGGGAATGCACTGCCCGCAGAAGGTATATCCAACACCCGGCACCTCCATATACCTGAGCGTGTTTCTATGGCACTTATCAAGGTCGACAGCCTCATCGCGGCTTGCATAATGAAAATCCGTATTGACATTCCTGATGGCCCCGGCCGGGCATGCCTCGGTGCATTTGGTGCAATTGCCGCAGCGGTTCTTAACAGGAGCATCGACCTTGAGGGGCATATCGGTCAGCACTGATGAGAGCCTGACCCTCGGTCCATATTTTGACGTAACCAGAAGAAGGCTCTTGCCCTGCCACCCCAACCCGGCCATTACCGCGATTGCCTTATGTGATATGCTCCCCTCGGTGCCTCCCTCAACGAGCTTCTTTGAAGCGGGCACTGCCTCTGCCCTGTAGCCGAGGCTTTCGATACGCCTGACAATCGCCTCAGTTATGGCATTAAGCCTTGCGTTAAGGTCTCTGCAATCGGATGCATACGCAGGCGTTGGCTCCCCTCTCATGGCCGCAACTGCGCTCATATCCAGCGGTAAAGAAATTGAGACAGCTACGGTGTAAGTCTCCATAAGATCCGGGGGATCGGTCTTAAGCCCTGCCTTAAGCGGCCCCAGATCAGCAACTCCCACGATCGCTGCGCCCTTTTGAATGCAGAACTCCTTGATATCGGCGGTCAATCCCGGCGTTTGCTCGCTTTTACGCTTCATTTAAAATCTTCCTGAACGATATGCCAGTGATGAAGACCTGAACAGTCATTATAGACATTACTATAGTTGGCTTAAAAAAACCGATAAAAAAGAAGAGGTCGCACCACCGGAAACGGAAATGCGCCCTCGACACATGGTGAAATATCTCATGTCCACACCGGGAGTGGACACGGGCGCTGTTTACTTCTTCTTATCCGGAGACGATGACTTGAACCTCAGCTCTCCGGTGTAGACAGGAAGCGCGAACTTTAAAAAGAGCGTGAAAAAGAGCGCACCAAAGGCCCATATCCCGAGCGCGACTCTCTTTTCGAGTCCTGACGGGGCGTACTCAAAGATCTCCCCGAGCGTGTCCGGAATAAATCCCGGGATGATGAGTCCCATTCCCTTTTCGATATACACACCGGTGATAATCAATACACAGGCGAGGTTCAGGGTAAAGTAGTTCTCCCTGGTTTTTGGTCTGAGAAAAATAAAGAAGGCTGTCAGGTTAAAGATAAAGGCCATCCACATCCAGGCAACCAGGTTGTTGTGGCCGTGTAATCCGAAGTACAGGTATT
>Ga0209536_100009527_pt1 | contig 14432 bp, 16 predicted proteins | sample DeeMarSeWOR28_12_FD_187461 | JGI IMG/M metagenome (GOLD analysis project Ga0209536, IMG submission 187461) | Marine sediment microbial communities from White Oak River estuary, North Carolina - WOR-2-8_12 (SPAdes) (version 2) | ecosystem: Environmental > Aquatic > Marine > Intertidal zone >...
TATTGAGTTTTGATGACGCCAGAATTCAAGGTGTGGGTACCGACCTGTTTTTAAGGGGCGCTCTGCCTCTTGACGACAGTCCGACACTCAAGCTGGACCTCGAAGGCAGCTTGGATCTGGAAGTCCTTACCGGAATAAGGGAGAAACTTGATTTGTCGGGAAATGCAGATGTGAATATCCGCGCAACAGGATCGAAGCAGGATCCTCTGTTCATCGGCCAGGTTTCCCTGAAAGATGCCAGGCTGGAGTACGAGGGTGTTCCGTTCCCTGTTTCCGACATTCAGGGGGACATAGTACTGTCCCAAAATGTTGCGAGGTTCGAGAATATTCGTGGCAGGGCGACTTCCGGATTGGTTGGGTTATCCGGCGCATATGAACACACAGAAGGCGTCATGCAGTCGATAAATCTCGAAATATCGGTTCAGCAAGCGCGTTTGCCGTATCCCAAAGACTTCCGTTCTACTGTTGACGCAAAACTGCGTTTGAGCGGGGATAGCGACCTGCAGATTCTTTCGGGAGGGGTTGATGTAATCCGCACGGAATATGTTCGTGATTTTAACCTGCTGGAACAGCTTGCCCGTAATCGTGGGACACAATCGGGCTTGTTGGCCCAGGAACCGGGACTGCAAAACCTTCGGTTAAATATCGATATCCGTTCCAATAATGGATTGGTAATCGACAATGAACTGGCCCGGGTAAACGGGAGTTTTCGACTGACCCTGCGCGGAACACCCGCCTATCCTTCTTTGACAGGACGGGCGGAGGCCGGGGATGGAACTATTTTCTTTCGCGGAAACCGGTTTGTCATTTCCCATGCATACGCCGATTTTATAGACAGAAACCGGATAAATCCCGCGTTGGATATCCGTGCGGAAGCGGATGTGAAAACGTATCGGTTGATTCTCGATGCTACAGGGACTCTTGATAATTTCAAGCTCAATATCACTTCCGATCCTCCGATGTCTACGGTTGATATCCTTTCGCTTTTGACTACGGGATTGACGGATACGGGGAGCCCGAACGCGGAGCGTGAATCTCAGATGGCGGGAATGAGTGCCGCAAGCGTCCTGTCGGAAAACCTAACGGGCGTGATCGGCAAGAGAGTTCAGCGTATTTTCGGATTGGAGAGCTTCCGCGTGGATCCCTACCTGGCAGGTGCGGAAAACAATCCCACAGCCCGCATTACCATCAGTGAGCGTATTTCCCCTGAGTTGGTCGTGACCTTTTCCCGGAATCTTTCAACAAACGAAGAGCAGGTCGTTGTCATCGAATACGATGTTGGAAAAGATCTCTCCATAATCGGTACCCGGGATGAAGACGGAAAATTCGGCATCGATTTCCGTCTTCGCAAACGCTTTTAAAATAGTTCTGAGTTCTGAGTTCTAAGTTCTGGGTTCCGGATTCCGAGAATTCCAGGGATTGGGGAAATGAAAAAAACGGTGAAGCAGGCCAGACAGAAAAGTCCGGATTTGATTAAACGGGTGATGATTGCGCCCTGCGGGATGAACTGCACGCTCTGTATAGGATACCGTAGGGATAAAAACCGGTGCGGCGGGTGCGTGCCAGGGGGCGCAAGTACGCCCAACTATACCAGGAAGTGTATTATCCGGAACTGCAATGAACTTAAGAAAGCAAGACGGCCGTACTGCTTCGATTGTGATATCTATCCCTGTAAACGATTGAAGCAGCTGGATAAGCGCTATCGGACTAAATACGGCATGAGCATGATCGAAAATCTTGAGAGTATCAGGCAATCCGGAATCCGGAAGTTCATTTCCGCAGAAAGGAAACGGTGGATCTGCCGGCAGTGCGGATCTATAGTATGCGTTCACCGGCCGGACTGCCTCTTCTGCGGCCTGCAAAAAAGTCCATCCCAGCGTCGGTTCAAACCTGATCTTCGCGCCAAAACTCAGGAACCCAGAACTCAGAACTCAGAATTTTGAATTCTGAACGGGGAACCGGAAACCGGGAACGGGAAACGGTTTTAACATTTGTTATTGCCTTTTTTGCCGCTTCTTGGTTAAATCATATATTTCGCCTTGGAGGTGATATTGTGTACGCAGTTATAATGAGCGGCGGAAAGCAGTACCGGGTTGCTGAAGGTGAAGTGGTTTGCGTGGAAAAGCTTGAAGCCGAATCGGAGGCACCTGTGGAGTTCAAGGAAGTGCTTCTGATAAAAACCGAAGACAAGACATATATCGGCGAACCTCTGATTGAGGGAGCCTCCGTCACGGGCGTATTGAAATCCCAGGGGAAGAGCGATAAAGTCCTGGTTTTCAAATACAAAAAGAAAAAACAGTACCGCCGGACGCGCGGGCATCGTCAGCCCTATTCGGAAGTGCTTATAGAGAAAATCAATGTAGCGGGCTAAGGAGTTTTACCATGGCACATAAAAAGGGAGTAGGAAGTTCCAGGAACGGCAGAGACAGCCAGTCCAAGAGGCTTGGAATAAAGCGTTTTTCCGGTCAGCTCGTAAACGGCGGAACGATTATAGTACGGCAGAGGGGAACAAAGTATAAACCCGGCCTGAATGTAGGGATTGGAAGCGACGATACGTTATTTGCCAAGATATCTGGAGTTGTAGAATTTCAGGACCGAGGTCGTCTCGGAAAGTATGTTCATATTCAGGCAAAAGCCTCATGAACGACCGCGCATCTCAAATGCTTTAAGGACCCCGGTGCGGGTCCTTTTTTTTTGTGTGCTCCAGGGTAGGTTGCACTTTTCAGGCATTTTGCCTGACTGGAAAAAGCGCGAGGTCGCTGGAAACGTCGGCATCCCGGCGGTACTAATGTCGGCTTGTCGGGCGTAGCCTGGCCGAATCTTCGATTCGGCTGACTGGCGCTTCCATGATGGGCAATCAAATAAAATGTACTGAAGGAACAACCTGCTGGAGCGCACATCACCAAATCCATCGATTCGGGATAATATATGGATTTAGCAATGTTGCAACCGGAGTGAGGCAGGTTTGTTTATAGATCGTGCAAAAATTCAGGTGATCGCCGGTAAAGGAGGAGACGGTTGTGTCGCTTTCCGAAGGGAGAAGTTCGTTCCAAAGGGAGGTCCAAGCGGAGGGGATGGTGGAGACGGCGGAAGCGTATACATGGAATGCTCCGACAGGGTGAACACGCTTCTGCATTTCCAGTACAAGAGAATTTTCAAGGCACAGCGGGGGCGGCACGGAGAAGGATCCAACCGGCACGGCAAAGACGGCTCTGATATTACCATCCTGGTTCCTCCGGGAACTCAGTTGTACAGGGAACCTGAGCATATCCTGGTTCATGATTTTGCAAGCGCGGGGGAGCGGCTGGTAATCGCCCAGGGAGGACGAGGCGGTAGAGGGAATGCCCGGTTTGCGACACCGACTAACCAGGCTCCCCGGCATTTTGAACCTGGAAGGCCTGGGGAGGAAGCAGCGCTGTCACTGAACCTGAAGCTGATTGCAGATGTCGGCCTGATCGGATTTCCGAACGTAGGCAAATCAACCCTCATTTCGCGTATTAGTGCGGCAAAGTCAAAAATTGCGGCCTACCCCTTTACGACCCTGGAACCTCACCTTGGAGTGGTGCAGGTAGACGAATTCCGTAGTTTTGTAGTCGCGGATATCCCTGGACTGGTTCAAGGCGCCCATGAAGGCCAGGGACTTGGAGATCAATTTTTAAAACATGTAGAACGGACAAGAGTACTGGTCCACATGATTGATGTTTCTCATGAGGGTCGCGATCCGATTGAAGGGTATGAGACCATTAAACAGGAACTTTGCCTATTCAACAGCGAACTGTTGGACAGAAAACAGCTAATTGTAGCCTCAAAAATAGATGTCCTCTCCGATCCCCAAAAGGTGTCCCGCCTTGAAGAGATGTGCGAACGTGAGAATCTGCCGTTTCTCTCAATCTCTGCGGTAACGGGGCAGGGAATCAGTGAATTGATCGGGATTATTGGGAATATTTTGCATTTATAATTATATAATTTGATGGAATAAAATAGTTTTTGGAAGGGAGTGCTGATTGGGCATTTTCAGATTGGGAGTACTTGGCGGAACATTCAATCCGATTCATCTGGGGCATCTGCATATCGCTCGTTCCATTCAGAAACTTTTCTCAATGTCGGAAATCCGGTTTGTTATATCCGCCATACCTCCTCATAAGTCTCAAAAAAAGCTGATTGCACTGACGCACCGATATGCAATGGTCAGTCTTGCAACTTCCGAAGAACCTTCATTCGTCCCCTCCCTGATTGAACTGGAACCTCACGCCAGCTCCTATTCCGTGGATACAATGCGGAAGATTACCCGATCCATGGATCGGAACAAAGGAGAGGTTTATTTTATCGCCGGAGGCGATTCTCTATGCGAAGTCAAATCCTGGCGGGAGAGTGAAAAACTGCTGACAACGTACAACTTTATTTTTGTCCTTCGCCCCGGGTTTGACACCGGTAATTTAAAGGACTATTTGCCCGAAAAGGCCAGAGAACGTGTTTGCGACTGTTCCGGATCCGGCCGAACTCGGATTAAAAAACTGATAGAAGACGACCGGCCCGGAAAGAGTCGAGTGTTTATTGTAGATACCGATGCTCCGGATATTTCTGCAACACGGATCCGGAACCTTGCGGCTGCGGGGAAAAATTTTCGTAGTTTTATTCCCGCACCTGTGTACGCCTATATTCAGAAACTGCACTTGTATGGTGGTAGATAATGGATGCTTTGAAAATTGCACTAAAAGCGGCAGAAGATAAAAAAGCCCAGGATATCCTGGCTCTGGACATTTCCAAGATCGCATCATTCGCCAATTATTTCCTTTTCTGCACAGGAGACTCTTCCCGGCAGATGCAGGCGATTGCGGATGAAATCCAGAAGCGGTTGAAGAAATCGGGCATCCAATCGTCTCATATCGAGGGGTATCAGAATTCTGAATGGATCCTTATGGATTATTTTGATCTGGTGATTCATATATTCTCGAAAGAGGCGCGTGCGTTCTATGACCTGGAGAGGCTGTGGAGAGACGGCAAAAAACTTGATTCAGAAAAGCTGATTAAGGATAAGAGTAAGAAAGTAGTGGCCCATAAGCAGTAAAGAGTTAATAGTTAACAGTTAATAGTTGACTGTTAAAAGTAGGCACTCATAACAGCTTTTGACATTTGACATTTGACATTCGACGTTCGACCTTTGACATTTGACGTTCGACCTTTGACTTTCGACTTTTTGTATGCGCCTGAGATTTCTCTGGATTGGAAAGACTAAAAACCCTTTCATCAGCGGACTGATATCGGACTATCTGGATAGGATCCGGCACATGGTTCCTTGTGATGTTGTTGAAATTCGCGACCTCTCCAAAAAACGGTCTTTAAAGGCTGCCGCACTGGTCGAAGGGGAAGCGGAAGAATTCGCCAGACATATGCAGTCATCCGGCACGGTGGTTGCCCTGGATGAAAAGGGGAAACAAATCTCCTCTTCCGAATTTTCACGCTGGCTGGAATCCGAACTGAACGGGGGAGGCCGCTCAATCACTTTTATAATAGGCGGCCCGGAAGGCCTGAGCCGTAAAATATCCGAACGGGCCCGTATGGTTTTGTCGATAGGGAAGATGACCTGGACCCATGAAATGTGCCGGGCGCTTTTACTTGAGCAGGTCTATCGTGCCCTATGTATCGTGCGTGGGATCCCGTATCATAAGGGCTGAGATTAAAGGACTGCCCATTTTATCCATAAACGTGTAAGAAATCTGAATAATAATTTTGAATCACATCCTGGGACTAAGCATTGTTATAGATGGAGAATGAAGAATAGATAATGGATGCGAAAAAGCTCGAATACTTCAAGGACAAGTTATTACAGAAACAGCTCTCTTTGACGGATATGGTACACAAGACCGAAGGATATGGGCGCGAAAAGGACTCGGATATTCAGGATATAGCGGATAAGGCTGTCGAATCCTACACAAAAGAATTCATATACGGGAAGAGTGCGGGAGATCGTCAGATTCTCCAGCTGATAAGCGAGGCGCTTGAACGTATTGAGGATCAAACTTTCGGGATCTGTGCTCACTGCGAGAACCCGATCCAGCGCAAGAGGCTGGAGGCGGTTCCCTGGGCCAGGTGCTGTATTCAATGCCAGGCACTTGTGGAGAAAGGACTTTTAGAATAATCATCTTTCTGTTTTTTTAATTGATGGACTCAAAAAGTGAACATCCGGTCTCATTCCTTGATCAAATCCTCGACAGTCTGTTGAACCTTTTTTATCCGGAAGCATGTTTTATCTGTGCGGGTCCGATCGTACATAGAAAAGAACGCGGTGTCTGTACGAAATGCCTGAATAAGGCCCGTGATCTGCAATTGCAGCCTCCTGTATGCTCTTCCTGTGGATTGCCTATGCCGAATTTCGAATCCGGTGCAGATGTTCTGTGCGGCAACTGTGTTGTACAACCACCGGCTTATTCCGGCGCCCGTTCCTTCGGATATTACAGCGGTGAACTGGGCCTGCTTATCCAAGGGTTGAAATTCAATAACAGGAGAAATCTGGTTGCACTTCTGGTCCCGTTCATGATCCAAGCTTATTATGGATCGTGGGACAGGGATGATTTCGATCTCGTAGTTCCAATACCTCTCCATCACAAACGCAGGCGCAGTCGCGGCTATAACCAGTCTGAACTGCTTGCCCGGTTGCTGGCACGCCGGACAGGAATTCCTTTTAGTAAGAGGTCATTAATTCGTAAGCGTTCAACCCTTCCACAGGTTGGTTTGACCGATGCCCAGCGGCGGGAAAATGTCCGCAATGCTTTCCATTGTATTAATTCAAGACAGATATCCGGCCGGAGAATTCTCCTGATAGATGATGTAATGACTACGGGCGCCACCGTGTCCAGTGGATCCGCAGCCCTGATGAAAGGCGGGGCTTTGCGCGTTTCCGTGCTGACGCTGGCTCGGACGGAATAAGAATTGAAGGTTGACAATCGAGGTTTAAGGTTCAGTCCGGGTTATTTCTCCTGGGGTTCGGGGAATGGAGGAACCTGAAATTTACGGAGAAATTCCTCGTAGCGCGCCCTCTGGTCCTCACGAAGTATATCTTTGATTTTCTGCTCGGTTTCTTTGTAGATGGTTTGATACTGGGGCCAGATTTCCTGGGAGAGTGCGATGCTGCGTTCGATGCTTTCATCGAAGATGCTTCGAAGGGATTCGGTCTGTTGAGCGTCGAGTTCCAGTTCCTTTGCGAGTCCTGCAACGATATCTACAGGTTGAGAATTGGCCTTAAAGAAAGCCGCTTTCAGGTATTCCTGGTATAGAGAGTGGGAAACTGCTCCTGCAATGGCACCCAACAGAAAAATCACGATTCCCAATAGAACGATGCTGGCCTTGGATTTCATTGTATTCGTATCGATAAAAATTTAATTTGATGGTTGCCTGTATTTTAGTTCGAAACCGGTATTTTGCTGCATTGCCTGATTGGCAATTGCATTGAGTATGCTGGCGTCGGTTATGCCCCTTCGTTCCACAACCATTCTATGAAGAGGCAGGTCCTCTCCGATAAACACCTCTTCATAAGCCGCATGCAAATCGTCTCGTGGATTGCGCAAGTGGAGGTATGCGAATACGGAAAGCAAAGCCAGAGTAACAGTAATCATAGAGGGGATGACTCTACGCGCTGAACTGTCGAACAACTGTAAGACGGCGGCACCCTGAGCTTCATCTTCAATACGGACTTTTACTTTTTGGGAAAAGTAGCGCGAGGGCTCAGGAGGAGTTATTTCCCGTGCGATCCGACTGGGAATAGTCAATAAACCGTATTCACGGGCACAGTCTGCACATTGCTCCAGGTGCGAGTCCAGAATCCAGTTGTCGGATTCCGACAATTCACTATCGATCTTTCTTAATATCAGGTCATGTATCGCAGTGCATTTCATGATTGCACACTCCATTTCCGATACTTATTACTACGACTGCAATACAGGGATATTTCGTTTGATATGCATTTATTGCAAGGTTTTGCGGAGATTGGATGCCCTATTCTTACCTTGGTAGTTTCCATGTCTCTAATCTGCCTCCGGGCCTACCGCTGCTGTAGGAAATCTTGCTGGAAATACCGGGTAAAATGCAGCCCTTTGTTTAGCATACACATGGAAATCAATCAACAACAAGTTCCCTGTATTCTACACCTTAATTCATCGATCCATCGCCCCTGAAACCTCAAGAATAGTTTTGAGTTCTGAGTTCTAAGTTCTGAGTTTAAAGTGCAGGGACGGTGCCACAAGCCCCAGAACTCAGAACTTAGAACTCAGAACTTTTTTAAAGGATCAGCATACAGTCCCCGTAACTGAAAAAACGATAGTTTTCAGCGATAGCTTCACGATAGCAATCCAGCATTAAATCCCGATCGGCAAAAGCACAAACAAGCATAAACAGAGTCGATCGGGGCAAGTGGAAATTAGTGATCATGCCGTCCAGTGCTTTGAATTTGTATCCGGGATAGATGAAAAGGTTGCATTCCCCTTCGGATGCGATCTTCGGGGAATTGTCATTGCAGGCCAGGAACTCAAGACACCGTGTTGTGGTTGTACCGACGGCGATTAAGCGGCGTCCTTCAGTTTTATATTTTAGGATCTGCTTTAGAGTTTCTGCGTCCACCCTGTAATATTCCGATTCCATGCGGTGGTCTTCAATATTTTCACATCGCACGGGTTGAAAAGTTCCATACCCGACATGAAGCAGGATTTCGCATACGGGGATGTTTCGATCTTTAAGACGCTTGAAGATATCGTGTGTGAAGTGAAGCCCGGCTGTCGGGGCGGCAATCGATCCTGTGTTCTGTGCGTAAACTGTCTGATACCTTAATTTGTCCTCTGAAAAATTGTGCTCTTTGGATCGATGGATGTAGTGAGGAAGAGGCGGTTCCCCTATTCTTTCGATATCTTTCATTAAATCCGGTCGTGAGTCGAAGCGCAATATCCGGCCGCCGGACCCGGTAAATTCAAGAACATGTGCTGCCAATTCTCTGATTCTCAATTCCTGTCCGACAGGTGCTTTGCGGGCAGGTTTTACCAGCGCCGACCATTCACCCGGGTGTCGTTCCCTGAGTAGCAGGATTTCGATTTCTTCCTCTCTGCCCGGTCGTGTGGCTTTCAGGCGTGCAGGAAAAACCCGGGTGTTGTTTCTTACAAGGAAACAGCCGGGACTCAGGATTTCAGGGAGCTCTTTGAATATATGATGTTCCCTCTTGCCGGTTTTCCTCCAGACTACCATCATCCTTGAATGAGAGCGATCTACAACCGGGTGTTGTGCAATAAGACTTTCCGGCAAATCAAAATCAAAGTCGTCCAGTTTCATAACAAAAAGCTGTTATTTCAATTCAATATGTGAATTTACATGTTATCAGGAGCCAGAACTCAGAACTCAGAACTCAGAACTCAGAACTCAGAACTATTAACTCTAATCTCCCCTCTATAAATAAATGAATATGCTAATATAAAAACTCCGTTTGTTAGAGATATTTCCAGGGGTATTTGATGCCCGTTACAGGGCTTTACGGGGTAAAGAATGAAGGAATATATTCGTAAAATTATTGAAGAAATTGGAGAAGATCCGGACCGCCAAGGGCTGGAAGGCACACCGGAACGCGTGGATAAAGCCCTGCGCTTTCTTACAAGCGGGTACAGGGTCGACCCGGATGAACTTTTGAACAATGCATTGTTCGATGTTCAGTACGATGAAATGGTTATCGTGTCGAATATAGATTTTTTCAGCATGTGCGAGCATCACCTTTTGCCTTTTTTCGGCAAATGTCATGTGGGATACCTGCCGGACCAGAAAGTCATCGGTATCAGCAAGATCGTACGTCTCGTAGAGATGTACAGCCGCAGATTGCAGGTTCAGGAACGGCTGACAACCCAGATTGCCAAAACTATCCAAAAAACCATTAACCCTCTGGGTGTCGGTGTGATCATAGAGGCGCAGCATATGTGTATGTTAATGCGGGGGGTTGAAAAACAGAACTCACGAGCAACAACAAGCTCTATGCTCGGCAATTTCCGCCGTTCTGTTGAGACGAGGATGGAGTTTCTCGACCTGGTATACAAGCATGGCACTAATCCCTAAAACCGCTGAATCCAGGGTTTTGTCTTCCGTTTTCCCGCTATTTGCTTCCATGATGATCCGAGTGGCGGTATATTGCCTAATTCATTGAGCTTTCTAGCTATAGCGGTTTTAATTCCCGTAAATTATCTTGACGGAAACGTGTCCCTGTGATAGTTTGACCAACTTTGGAGAGAAGGAATCGTTGGCCGGATAATGAGGCGTATATTTGAAGCGGAGGATATCGCCACGATTTATCCGGATATCTCGAATATTTCAGATAAGACGAACACACAGGGCGGAATCGCGGGCGCCTTTTTGGGGCGGCTTTTTCCACGCTTGGAAACAAATCTGGGAGGCAATAGTGATATCGTCTGCGATCCTAGGACGCTATGCCAGGTCGCTGGCAGAAGTTGTTTTTGAGAAGAATATAGAACAGGCAGTGACGGAAGACCTCAAGATATATAGTGAAGTCTTCAAAACCGTATCGGATCTCCTGGAGGCGTTCGACAGCCCCGGTGTGCCGCGCGAGGCAAAAGAAAAACTGCTTGACAGTGTGATTGAAGTGCATCCTGTAAACCCGGTCACAAACAATTTCCTGAGAGTTCTTCTCGAGCACAATCGGATTCTCTATTTTCAACAGATCTATGAGAATTATCTGGACCTTGTGAACGAACATAACGGGATTGTGAACGCTAAGGTGTCGACCGTGGTACCGCTTGACCCACCGGACATTAAAGCCATAGAGGAAAGGCTATCCAGCGTTACGGGAAAACGGGTGAATATGGAACCGCAGACAGATACGGACCTTCTGGGAGGGATCATCGTTCAGATAGGGGATACGATTTTCGACGGCTCCATCAAAACCAAGCTTGCCGAGATGAAACGGAGGCTTGCAGAGGCCTAAGACTGCGCAACGCAGTAGACTGTATCCTCTGTGCCGCCAAAGTAGAAACAGGTTCTCATTTTCAACAAGGTTTTTGTTGAAAATGAGAACTGTGAGAAATGCGGGCTAGATGTCCGGGTGAAGGTTTGAATCCTTAAAAAAACTTCCTGGTTTTTTGAGTCTTCGTTAGAAGCTTCAGGAATCGAAGGCTCGCAAAGAGAGGGAATTAGAGCATGCAGATCAAAGCTGATGAAATAAGCAAGATCTTGAAAGAACAGATCAAAGATTTCCAGTCCGGAATGGTTGTGAGTGAAGTCGGTACCGTCATTTCAGTAGGAGACGGTATTGCCCGTATACACGGACTTGACAATGTTATGGCTGGAGAGCTTCTTGACTTTCCTCACGGTGTTAAGGGAATTGCGCTCAATTTGGAAGAGGACAATGTAGGAACGGTCTTGTTCGGTGAATTCACGCTGATCAAAGAAGGCGATATTGTTCAGCGAACGAAACGCATCATGTCCGTTCCGGTCGGACAGGAAATTGTCGGACGCGTTGTGAATGCACTGGGAGAGCCTATCGACGAACGGGGTCCCATCGATACGAAGGAATACGCGCATATTGAACGTCTGGCTCCCGGTGTCGTCGATCGTCAGCCGGTGAAAGAACCTCTGAATACAGGGCTGAAGGCCATCGATTCCATGATTCCCATCGGACGCGGCCAGCGTGAGTTGATTATCGGCGACCGCCAAACGGGGAAAACCGCCATCGCCGTCGACACGATTATCAATCAGAGGAATACGGACGTTATCTGCATCTATGTTGCGATCGGGCAAAAGAGATCGACGGTTGCCCAGGTTGTGAAAACTCTGACGGACTACGAAGTCCTGGATAAGGCCATCGTTGTTTCGGCCTCTGCATCCGACCCGGCTACCATGCAGTACATTGCCCCCTATGCCGGCTGCGCGATGGGCGAATATTTCCGTGACAGGGGTCAGCATGCGCTTGTTATTTATGACGATCTGACAAAGCATGCAGCGGCGTATCGTGAAATCTCATTGCTTTTGCGCCGTCCTCCCGGACGTGAAGCTTACCCGGGTGACGTTTTCTATCTGCATTCCCGTCTACTGGAACGGGCTGCGAAGTTGAATGCCGAAAAAGGCGAAGGTTCTCTTACAGCCCTGCCGATTATTGAAACCCAGGCAGGCGACATTTCCGGATACATTCCCACCAACGTTATCTCCATTACCGATGGGCAGATCTTCCTTGAATCGGATCTCTTCCATGCCGGCATTCGCCCCGCCATCCACGTGGGCAACTCTGTAAGCCGAGTAGGAGGCAATGCGCAGATCAAGGCTATGAGGCAGGTCGCCGGCACATTACGTCTGGACCTTGCTCAGTATCGTGAACTGGCCGCGTTCGCCCAGTTCGGGTCGGATCTGGACAAAGCGACTCAGGCCCAGCTCGCTCGAGGAGAAAGGTTGACCGAAATTCTGAAACAGGATCAGTACCAACCGCTGGATGTTATTGTCCAGGTTGTGTCCATCTTTGCCGGCACCCAGGGCTTTACGGACGATCTGGGTGTGGAGGAAGTGCATCCTTTCCTGAAGGAAATGATTCGGTTCATGGATACATCAAAGAATGCATTGATGAAGAAAATCTCGGAAGAGAAAGTATTGAGCGATGCCATTCGGCAGGAACTGCTCGATGCCTTGAAAGAGTTCAAAGAGAATTTTATGGCCAAACGGTCGGCCGCATAACCGGGAGGCCGGCCGCTTGACGGCAATCAGGGAACCAAATGGCGAATATTCGAGATATCCGGCGCCGTATTAACAGCGCCAAAAACATCCAGCAGATCACCCGTGCCATGAAATTCGTGTCGGCCGCACGGTTGCGTAAAGCGCAGGATCGTGTTATTTCGGCTCGTCCCTACGCGCGGCAGATGGTGGCGGTGCTGAACAGTTTGGCAACACGGGTTCCGGAAACCGCCCATCCCCTTCTGGCACAGCGGGGGGACGATCGTGTAGAGCTTGTGGTTATTACGGCCGACCGCGGTTTGTGCGGAGCATACAATACGAATATTATCCGGCAAGCGCTCGATTTTTTAATCAGGCATTCGGATAAAAAAGTGGAACTGAACATCCTGGGCAAACGTGGAAGGGATTTTTTCCGGCGACGGTCCTATTCGGTAAGACATGAAGCCATCGGCGTGCTTGCGAAACCGACCTTTGCGGACGCAGCTGCAATTGCCAGGGATCTTATCGAAGAATTCACCAAAGGCGAAAAAGACCAGATCTGGCTTGTTTATAATGAATTCAAATCCGTTGTACAGCAACGGGTGATCATGGAACCTATTCTGCCTATTCAGCGGCTTGAGAATCCCGACGACACCAGTCGTCTTGATTATCTTTACGATGAACCTCCAGCAGAGATATTTTCAAACCTGCTTCCCCGCCATGTCGAGGCGCAGATATTCCGGGCGCTTCTCGAAGCAGCGGCTTCCGAACAGGGGGCTCGGATGGCGGCAATGGAAGCGGCTACGAATAATGCCGGCGAAATGATTGAAGGCCTAACCCTCCATGCGAATAAGGTGCGCCAGGCCGGGATTACTAAAGAATTGATCGAAGTCGTCAGTGGAGCGGTATCCACCGAATGATATATCGCGCGTCAATCCGACATCATTTGTAAATCGCGTTTCAATTGACGGCAGGAGAAACTTTAATGACACAAATTGGGAAAGTCGTACAAATTATTGGCCCGGTGGTCGACTGTGAGTTTAAGGAAAAACATCTTCCCGCGATCTACAACTGCGTAAACATTGAGGGGGAGTTAGACGGCAAGCCTTTCAAGGTTGTTACCGAGGTACAACAACATCTTGGTGAAAACCGCGTTCGTTGCGTTTCCATGCAGCCTACCGACGGCCTGGTTCGCGGTATGAAGGCTGTCGACACCGGGGACGCGATAAAAGTTCCCGTAGGGCACGAAACCCTGGGGCGCGTTATCAACGTGATCGGGGAACCGGTGGACCAGCTGGGGCCTATCGAAGCCAAAACGCACTATCCCATTCACCGCCCCGCTCCCAGTTTTGAAGACCAGAGCACGGAGACCAAAATGCTGGAGACCGGCATCAAGGTCATCGATCTTCTGGAGCCCTATGTGCTGGGCGGCAAAATCGGCTTGTTCGGAGGCGCCGGAGTAGGAAAAACCGTCGTTATCATGGAGATGATCCATCGTATTGCGATGCACCATGGAGGTTTTTCCGTATTCGCAGGAGTCGGAGAGCGAACGCGTGAAGGCAACGATCTCTGGCTGGAGATGAAGGAATCGGGCGTTATCGAGAAAGCCGCTCTGATTTACGGACAGATGACGGAACCCCCCGGGGCGCGTTTGCGTGTCGGACTGACGGGATTGACGGCAGCGGAATACTTCAGGGATGAAGAGCATCAGGACGTGCTTCTCTTTATCGATAACATTTTCCGTTTCACCCAGGCAG
>Ga0209536_100009528_pt1 | contig 14431 bp, 14 predicted proteins | sample DeeMarSeWOR28_12_FD_187461 | JGI IMG/M metagenome (GOLD analysis project Ga0209536, IMG submission 187461) | Marine sediment microbial communities from White Oak River estuary, North Carolina - WOR-2-8_12 (SPAdes) (version 2) | ecosystem: Environmental > Aquatic > Marine > Intertidal zone >...
CTAGCCGTAATCGTGTAGGTGTTGATCTCAAAACTCGCAGAAATCGTATGATCGGTATCCACACCGGTAAATTCATAGCTTCCTACCGCTCCAACAGAACCGCCATCAACCAATACATCAAATATATGATAGCCCTCATCAGCTGCAATATTGAATATTTGATTGGCTCCCCCAGCAACCACAACTGAACCCGACGGATCGATGCTGCCACCGGCACCCGCAGTCGCCGTGATGGTATAAGGCTGCGCCAGGCCTGTGGAAAAGCTTGCCAACAGGAACAAAACAGGCAGAAATTTTTTCAGGGATATCTGAAAAAGAGACGAAAGGTCTATCGGGTAAGTATGTCTCATACTTAACAACCAGCCAGTTTAAATAAATCCGAATTTAGAGTTTCATGGAATTCCCACCAATCACCTGCTCTAACTCGCTTTTATGATACTTACAAGTTATAGCAGATTGTCATAATTAGCAAATCATCCGTCAAAATGAAGCCTCGACAGGAAGGTGTCAACCGGGCCATGATTTCCTGTCCAGGTTCCGATAGCTCACTGCTTCAGCCACATGGGATGCACTGATTTGTGCAGTTCCTTCCAGGTCAGCGATTGTTCGTGCCACCTTTAAGATTCGATTATAAGCACGTGCAGACAATCCAAGCTGTTGCATGACCTTTTTTAGGAGGGATTCGCCTGCCGTGTCGATTCGACAGTGATGCTGAATGATCCTGCCTTCCATTTGTGAGTTGGTAGCTATTCCCCGGATCTCATGAAATCGTCTTGATTGGCGCTCTCTGGCCACTATCACACGACTCCGCATGGAATCGCTATTTTCCGGGGAATCCTGATGGGTCATAATACTGAAGGGAACCGGAACAACCTCTACTTGAATATCTATCCGGTCGAGTAATGGGCCCGAAATCCTGGAGAGGTATCTGATTATTGCCCCCTGTCCACAGGTACAATCCCTGTCGGGATGGTTATAAAATCCGCATGGACAGGGATTCATGGAGCCCACAAGCATGAAATTTGCAGGATATATAACCGAGTAATTGGCCCTGCTCAGATGGATAGATCTCTCCTCCAGGGGTTGTCTCAATACCTCCAGGACATGACGCTTAAATTCAGGTAATTCATCCAGAAAAAGTACCCCTTGATGGGAAAGGGATATTTCACCTGGTTTGGGACTGCTCCCGCCCCCGATGAGGGCGATATCCGAACTTGTATGGTGAGGGGACCTGAAGGGCCTGCTTGTGATCATGTGATCCTGGTGAGCCAATTTCCCGGCCACTGAATGAATCTTTGTGGTTTGCAACGATTCCTCAAGGGTCAGGGGCGGTAAGATGGTAGGAAGCCTTTTAGCCAGCATGGTTTTTCCTGCTCCCGGTGGGCCAATCATCAGTATATTGTGACCGCCCGCTGCAGCCACCAGCAATGCCCTTTTAACCAACTCCTGACCTTTCACCTCTTCGAAATCCATATCAAAAACAGATCTGGATCTCTTTTCAAATCTCGAAAAATCCATCACCACCGGAGGAACTTCCAGATCTCCTTCCAGGTATTTAACAACATCCCTGAGATGTTCAGCCGGAATGACCTCTATGCCTTCGACCATTGCAGCCTCATTGGTATTTGACCTGGGTACCACCACACTAGTCATCCCAATCTCTTTGGCATGTGCGATCATAGGAAGCACCCCTTTTACCGGTATAATGGTACCATCCAAAGAAAGCTCCCCGATAAAGAGGTGGTCCTTTAGTTTATCCGTTTTCATCTGTCCGGTTGCAGCCAGTATACCAATGGCCAGTGGTAGATCAAAATGGGTGCCCTCCTTTCTGATATCAGCCGGAGCAAGATTAATAACCACACGGTAATGGGGCCATTCAAACCCACTGTTGGTTAAAGCGGATTCTATCCTTTGCTGACTCTCCCTGATGGCATGATCAGCGAGCCCCACTATGAAAAACCTGATTCCCTGGGTGACATAGATCTCAATTGATATCAGTATGGCCCTGATCCCGCGCAACACACAGCTATATGTTTTGACGAACATCTGTCCATGCTACTATATGATTTATGGATCCTGGTATCAAATCATCGGTCTTTACCCGGGTTCCAGAGTTTGATTTGTAGCGTGAGATATTGTTTCAGTTTTTATAATTAATTTATATATAATATTTTATGAAAGTTCTTGAATTTTTTTACTGGTTTTTTAGTTATTCTACTGTATTTTAAGTTGACATACGTAATATTTAGTTATATATTTGCGTTATACCTTATAGAGATGATGACCAAAAGACTTACCAAAGCTGAAGAAGAGATTATGTTAATTCTCTGGAAACTGGAGGAAGCGACCATCAGGGATGTGATGAACGAGCTCAGGGATCCGGATATCCCGTATACAACCATCTCCACCGTAGTCAGGGTTCTCGAAAAGAAAAATTTCGTGGATCATAAAGCCGTCGGTACCACTTATCTGTATCGACCTGTCATACAAAAAAAGGATTATATCAAGGGATACCTCTCAGGCATTGTGAGCAACTATTTCGACGGCTCCTTTTCCAGAATGGCAGCTTTTTTTGCAAAAGAAAACAATCTGGATATTAGAGAATTGCAGGAACTGGTGGATGAGTTTGAAGATGAACTGAATAATGACAACGGAAATGACTGAGAATCTCCTATATATCGCGAAGGTTTCAGCCGGTCTGACCATGATCGTGGTTCCTTACTACCTGATTATGAGGAGCGATCCGAACCTGAACCTGAAACGGATCTACCTGCTCTCAGGTATAGTTGCTGCCTGGATATTTCCGTTGATGAACCTCAGCAGACCCGATCTGGCTTTAAGCTTCACTCCCACTTTTTTCATTGATCCTGCCCCGGATCAAAGCCTTGTTTTGGAAGGGGTTCCGATCCCTGCTGAATCGGGATTTACGTTTCGCTGGATATATGCATTGATAGCCATCTATATCGCAGGCACAGCCATTATTCTGATTAAGAATATATATATCATTTTTAAATGGAACCGATTATGGCATCGAACCAATATTAACAAGGGGGTGGCCCTGACAGATGGGGACCAGGTCTTCACCCTTTTTTCCAGAATTTTTGTTCCCAGGGATCTTCAGGAAGATCCGGACCTGGATCAGGTGCTGCTCCATGAACAGGCGCATGTCAGGCAATTCCACTTTATTGATCTGGCGATCATGGAGCTGACCCTCCTGTTTACCTGGTTCAATCCCTTCTCATGGCTTATTTCCAGGATGATTAAAGAAAACCACGAGCATCTCGCCGACAGACAGGTATTGTCTGCCGGTGTCAATCCGGCTCGTTACAGGGCCCAGCTCCTCAATCACACCCTGGGTGTGAATGTGCTGAGGCTGGGGAACCAGTTTAATCATTCACTAACACTAAAAAGATTCAAAATGATGAAAAAGCCAACAAAATCATTGAAGGGAATCATTAAAGTAACTCTGATGATCCCTGCGGTGCTGCTCATGCTCGGACTCACTACCAGCATGAAGCCCAAGGACGAGGTGATAAGCGGGAAAGTTATTTTTGCTGCGTCCAAAGAACCTGCTCCGGGAGCTGCAGTGATCATTGCCGGGACTACTGCGGGTACCGTCACCGACATCAACGGCGATTTTAAGCTGAAGGTGGAAGGGGATCCTGAAATAGTTATTTCGTTCGTCGGATACCAGACCCTGAAGATCAACTCCTCAAAAATTAAGAACAAACCTCTTCAGCTTCATATGAAGACCTATACAATGAATCTGTACGAGCTGGAGGAACAGGGTGCCACGATGAAAGATGGAGGGTTAACATTCGAGGGTGAGCAGATAACAGTAGATGATAACAAAACCAGGATCACAGGATCCATCTCCTTTAAGGCAGATGAAAATTCAGAGGCAAGTCCTGTTTTTGTTCTTGATGGCAAAGTGGTTACTGAAATAGACGATCTGGATCCTGGAAGCATCGAAAGCATTGATGTAATTAAAGATACCGACTCGGAGATTGCGAAGAAATATGATGCCAGGGATGGTGTGATAATCATCACTACAAAGCGTCCCTCGGAGAACAAACAGGGGCAGCAGTTGGAAAATGAAACATTTTATGTTGTTGAAGAAATGCCATCCTTTCCAGGAGGAAACGTCGCGTTGAAAGAATATATTTATGCGAACCTGGAATATCCTGAAGATGCTAAAAATAAAGGGATGAAAGGTGAGGTGCAGGTACAATTTACTGTGAAGGCTTCTGGTGAACTGGAGCATATCAAAGTCATCCGTAGTGCACACACCGATTTTAACAAACCCGCCATAAAGATATTTGAGGAGATGCCCGACTGGCAGCCTGGCAGACAACGGGGAAAGCCGGTCAGTGTGAATGTCGTTGTTCCCGTCAGGTTCAAACCCGACCCGGAATAATCCTGGATAAATAAGCCTATTCAGAAAAGGAGGCCGTCTCAGCGCAGATATAGAGATGGCCTCTGTTCTTTAATAATCGCGTGAACTATCCGTTCAATCTTTTCTCGACAAGCAGCACCAGGATGTGCAGTATCTTTACATGCACTTCCTGAATCCGGTCGGAGTATTTCCTGCCGCGTACCCTGATCTCCTGGTCCACCATCCCCGACAGCAGTCCGCCGGTCCTGCCGGTCAGGGCTATCACTTTCATGCCCTTTTCCCTGGCGGTCTCAGCAGCCTTGATGATATTCATGGAGTTTCCGCTGGTACTCATAGCCACCAGGACATCTCCCGGCCTTCCCACGCCCTCTATAAACCTGGAAAAAATCTCTTCAAAACCAAAATCATTCGCCACACAGCTAATATGGGAGGGATCTGAAACGCTGATGGCAGGAATGGGCCGGCGTTTGTCTCGGAATTTTCCCGAAAGTTCTTCCGAGAAATGCATGGCATCGGTCATGGATCCTCCGTTTCCGCACGAGATGATTTTATGGTCTGTTTCAATGGCTTCAATGAGGATGCGGGCAGCTGACTCAATGTCCGAAATATTGTCCGGTTGTTTCATGAATTCCTGCAACACTTCAAGGGCCTCCTGCAGATTACTTTCGATCAACGTTTTCATATCTTAAAAGTAAAGCTTTTTTACTTTTTGCTAACTTTGTAAGTTTAAACATTGACAATGGGTATTCCCAGGTTTATAAAGCTCCCAAAGCATAAGAAATTTAATTATTCTCCGAGATACTGGGATCCTGAAAAGGAGGAACGAGAGGAGAGGGTCCGGAGGATCAAACATGAGATGGGAATTGATGTGCCTTCGGATCCAACCCGGACCACCATCAGAAGGGGGTCATTCAGACAAGCATCTCAGAAGGCAAAAGTCAGGGCGACGCGAGGATCGAACATGCGTTTGATGATCATTCTTGCCGTTCTGTTTTTGCTTGCTTATCTCATATTCTACAGGTAGATGTCAGATATCATCCATGTGTTGAATGATGCGGTTGCCAACCAGATCGCCGCTGGGGAAGTGATCCAGAGACCGGCCTCAGTTGTCAAGGAGCTGATGGAGAATGCAGTGGATGCAGGTGCTACTTCGATTAAGGTGATCATCAAAGAAGCCGGGAAGGCATCCATACAGGTAGTGGATAATGGATGCGGCATGACTGAAAACGATGCACTGAGGTGCTTCGAAAGACATGCCACTTCCAAAATCAGCTCTGCAGATGATCTGTTTGCGATCCAAACCAATGGATTCAGGGGCGAGGCCCTGGCTTCCATGGCAGCCGTTGCAGAGATTTCCCTGAAAACCAAAAGAAAAGGAGCCGAGCTGGGCACACATGTGCGCATTGCCGGATCGAAGATTGAAACAAAGGAGCCGGTGCAAACACCCCCAGGTTGTAATTTTCTAGTGAGAAATCTGTTTTTCAATGTTCCGGCAAGGAGGAAATTCCTTAAAAGTGATCACACAGAACTGCGCCAGATCATCAATGAATTTACCCACATATCACTTGCAAATGACCAGGTTGAGTGCGCCCTTTACCACAACGACATCGAAATACTCAATCTTCCCCCGACCAACAGAAGAAAACGGATCATAGGTATCGTCGGAAAAGCAATCAACAGTTACATCATACCATTAGAAACCGAGACCTCTCTGGTTAAAATCAGCGGATTTATCGGAAAACCGGAACATGCCAGGAAGAAATACGGGGAACAATATTTCTTCGTGAATAACCGATTTATCAAACACCCATACTTTCATAAAGCAATCATGAGCGGCTACGAGCAAATCCTGGCGCCAGATCATATCCCCTCCTATTTTATATTTTTTGAAACCGATCCGTCCAGTATAGATGTCAACATCCATCCTTCAAAGACAGAAGTAAAATTTGAGGACGAAAAAGCCATCTGGAAGATCTTGCTGGCAGCTGTCAAGGAAGCAATCGGACGTAATAATCTTTCCCCTTCGCTTGATTTCGACAAAGAGGGCGTTATTGATATTCCGGTTCTGACAAAGGACAGTGATATACATATACCGGAGATAAAGACCAATCCCGATTACAATCCTTTTGAGGGGGAGAAGTCCTATGCGCAATCGTCAGCCGGTAAAGCATACCTTGAGAGCAAATATCAGGGATGGGAACAGTTGTTCGAACCGTCTCCTGAATCCGAAACCATAGCTAGCAGACATTTACTGATCAAGAACAAATACATACTTTCTCCTGTTAAATCAGGAGTGATGATCATTGATCGCAGACGGGCACATGAGAGAATCATTTATGAAAAAATGATGGAAGCACAGGCCAATCATCAGCCCCTCGCGCAACAGACACTTTTCCCTGAAACCGTCAGGCTTGGATCTGTTGACTATCAGATTTGTCTTGAAATGATGGATGAACTGGGAAACCTGGGCTTTGATATCAGGGATTTCGGAAACAACACAGTTGTCATTCATGGTTTGCCATCTGAAACTTCGCTTTCTAAAGCCGGGGGGAAATTGGAGCAATTGATCGACAGATACAGGGAGCTGCAGGGTGAGATGGATGACGATGTTCCTGAACGGGTCGCAAGGGCAGCTTCGTATGCCTCTGCAACAGGGTATGATCATCCATTGACTGAATTGGAAATGAAGGAACTGGTCGATCAGTTATTCGCATGCAGCAATCCGAACTATGCTCCTTCAGGTCAGTTGATAGTAAAGATCATTGAACTGGCGGAGCTGGAAAAGTACTTTAAAGATTAACATTATGAGTCGGTTTTATTCAGGCAGGTTAAGTAATACGCCACCGGTGGTTAAAAACCTGATCATCATCAACGTTGTGATGCTGTTGGGGACGTTCCTGTTTCGTCAGGCCTTGAATCTGAACCTGAATGGAATCCTGGGGCTCTTCTATTTCCAGTCCCCCCTCTTTAAACCATGGCAGCTTGTCACACATATGTTTATGCACGGAGGACTCTGGCATATTTTCTTCAATATGTGGGCACTCTGGATATTTGGTAAAACACTGGAAAGCGTGTGGGGCAGCAAACGATTCCTGATCTACTATCTGATGACAGGATTGGGTGCGGCCTTCTTTCACATGCTTGTGAATTATATCCAGTATGCACCTGAAATTTCAGCACTTAAAGCTGCCTATTCGGTGGACAGAATCAATATGGCATTGCTGAATGAAATACTGCAACCCGGCAATCAGTTTTATGCACTGGGTCGTGACCTGATCAGACCCACAGTGGGAGCCTCCGGTGCTGTATATGGTGTGTTGCTTGCGTTCGGAATGCTGTTTCCAAATACGCCACTATTCATCATCCCCATCCCTTTTCCCATCAAGGCGAAATGGCTGGTGATCGGTTTCGGGGCGCTGGAACTCTATCTGGGCATTACCAGTCCGGGAGGCAGTATTGCTCATTTTGCCCATCTCGGTGGTATGGTTTTTGGGTTCATCATGATCAAATACTGGAACAGATTTACCCGGAATTTTTATTAACCTGTCGATTGAATGAGCATTGCTGATGAAATAAAAGAATCATTCCGAAGAGGCACCACCCTGCATAAGCTGATCTATCTCAATGTAGGCGTGTTCCTGATAGTGCAGGTTGTAAGGATCATCCTGTTCCTGTCCAATTCGTATGATCTGTTCGCGGAATTTGTCAATTACCTGGCAGTACCCTCCAACCTTGATGTTCTGGGGAAAAGGCCCTGGACACTGGTTACCTATATGTTCTTCCACATCGATTTCATTCATATCCTGTTCAACCTGCTCTGGCTATTCTGGTTCGGCACCGTCTTTGTACAGGAACTGGGGTTAAAAAAACTGCTGTCCACCTACCTCCTGGGGGGATTCGCAGGGGGATTATTATATGTATTGTTCTATAACCTCTTCCCTGTTTTTGAGCCGGTCAGGGACGCCTCAATCGCACTTGGCGCATCGGCTTCGGTGATGGCTGTTGTGGTGGCCCCTGCAACCTACCAACCAAATCGCAGGATGCACCTGATCTTCATTGGCCCGGTCAAGATTGTCTACATTGCACTGGTTATGTTTGTAATTACATCTCTGGTTGACTTTTCATCGAACACAGGGGGGAAAATCGCCCACATCGGCGGAGCATTGACCGGATTCTTAATTGCATATTATGCCAAGCAGGGAAAAGACATTACCAGAGGATTCGACAGGATGATGGACCGGATCGCCACCTGGTTCAAACCCGGAAAGCAGCGCATGAAAGTTACATACAAGCGACCTGCTGACGATCTTGATTACAACAGGCAGAAAGCCGATGAGCAGAAAGAGATCGACAGGATCCTTGATAAAATCTCCAAAGGAGGATATGAAAGCCTTACTGCCAAGGAAAAGGAATTGTTGTTTAAAATGAGCGATAAAAAATAGGTGTGAAGAAGATCATTCAAGGCCTGATCCTTATTCTGAATTCCCTGGCAGCGTTAGCATTGCTTATATCCTACCTGGCTCCTTTCATCAACCCCTCCAAATGGGCGATTCCTGCTTTGTTGGGCCTGGGTTACCCTTATCTTCTGTATCTGAATCTGGTCTTTGTGGTGTACTGGTCCATCAGGTTGAAAAGACAAATCATCATATCCCTGTTGGTCATCCTTTTGGGATGGAACCACCTGAACAATCTCATTCCATTGAACTTCAGGGAATCGGAGATACCGGTCAACGTGAACCAGGAGCGCCTGTTCAAGTTACTCACCTATAATATACGTCAGTTTGACCTTTATCACTGGACGGAGGAAGATCAGGTGAAGGATCAGATCCTGGGACTTGTCAGGCAGGAAAATCCGGATATCGTATGTTTTCAGGAGTACTATACCGCCAACCGCAGGGGGGAGCGTCAGGAGGAGATATCGGAAAGGTTGAGTTTTCTCCCTGAAAGTGCGGTCTATTACAGTACAGATACCAAATATGAAGCAGGTATCGGGATCGCTACATTCAGCCGTTATCCCATTGTGAGAAAGAGCCGGATCCCCTTCAATACCACGTTTAATGCGGCCATGTACACCGACGTGAAACTCAGTTCCGATACAGTAAGGGTATTTAACGTCCACCTGCAATCCGTCAGGTTCCGACAGGAAGATTATGCATTCATGGATACGGTGCGGTTCAAATACCCCAATCAACAGATGCGCGGGATCAAGAACATCGGAAGTCAGTTAAAAAAAGCATTTATCATGCGGGCGGAACAAGCCGAAATCATCTCCAACTATATCAAAGATTCACCCTATCCGGTCATCGTGATGGGAGATTTTAACGATACAGCGCATTCCTATACCTACCGTAAAATCAAAAAGGGATTGCACGATGCTTTCAGAAGGTCAGGGAAAGGATTCGGCCACACCTATTCCGGAGAATTGCCCAAGTTCAGGATCGACTACATCCTCTACAGTGATCCGATGGTGTCAGAGGAATTCAAGCGGATCAAAGAAGACTATTCCGACCATTACCCCATCAGTACCAGCATCTATCTGCCGGGGGATGGGAGTCAGTACTGAATGATCAGTTTTCCGGAGACGTTAGAATTATCTGTGGTCACCGAGTAGAGATAAACTCCGGGCTCATAGCCATCCAGGGAGATTTCCAGCACAGGTGAAGGTATCCCTGAAACGTACATATCATACACCCTTTTTCCATGGGAATCATACATCCTGAAGCGCTTGATCGGTTCCCCTCCGGAATCGATGGTCAGCAGATCGGTTGCTGGATTGGGGTATACCACAAATCCGGCAGGAATCCCGGTACGGTCCAAACCTGTTAAGGCCAGGTTCTGATTGACCGCTTCAATGGTATTACTGATATCATTGGCTGCCACAACCAGACCTTTGTGGACAAGTATTCCATCCGAATTAATCACCATCAGCCGGTCATAGGTAGTTTCAAAAGAGGCAGCAACATCCCCAGCCATCAACGCCAGCGGAAATGTGATCCCGGTGGACTCTCTGAAACCCGTAACAGAAGACTGATTGGAACTGGAGTTCCAGGTGTCTAAACCTACGGCCTCAAAATGAGGATGATCCTTAAACCTCTGGTAAATTTGCACCTCAATATCCGGTCCGACTGCCAGACAGTTTGGACATGTGTTTCCAAATAGAAACACCATGACTACTTTGCCTGAGTGATCAGAAAGTTTAAATGTATCCCCCCCGAGCAGATTTACTTCAAAATCCGGGGCAGGATCTCCAACCTGCTGTCCCTGAACCATTACAGTTACAAAAAAGAGACAGAACGTTGTCATTAAAATCGCATTCTTCATAATTATCCTCCTAAAAATTTGTTTTTAATCTGATTTCTATTCCTTCAAAATCGAGTACCTCGTAGCATATTCCGGACGTACATGCGGGACCACCCCTCCGCTTTCCGGCAAACAATGAAATCGTATTTGTCTGATTGATCCTGTAGGCTGCCTCCAGTCCTGGCCAGTAGCGCACGCCTGATTCTATTTCAGGGGTGGTTGGATTGTCTTTCAGGTAGGGATCATTGCTCAATTCCCAGACCATGGAAACGGAAAGGGCTGGGGAACCCGACACTCCCAGTATGACCACCCCATTGTGGATATTCTGAATACCCGCAATTTCTCGTTCAATATATTGGTATTCAAGGTGAACCTGCGTGGACCAGCGCCCCACCAGCAAATATTCCCACACAGCACCACCGGCCAGTCTCACATCCTCTGACTTAAACTGATCTGAAGCATAATCCGCGAACATCGATAATGTGTTTTTCTGACCCGGGTAGAACGTGTACTCAACAAATAATTCCCGAAATCTGTAAGCTCTTTGAAACTGATTTAACAGGCTGGTCACATTGACTACGAGATGCTGATGCCTGTCAAAAGTGTAATAACCTTCAAGCTGGAATCCGGATTCATCAGCCAGCTGTGGAACATGAATGCTTCTGTTGAGGACTTTGTATGTATGCTCTTTCACCGTGGTTGGCGGATCGCTGATACCGGTCCCGATAAGCAAATCATGGTAGTTTTTATATTCAAGGCTCAATCCGAATCCGTTCAGATGAAAGGTCATCGAACCATAAAAGCCAAACCTGGCATCATCATTTGCGGCAAATATGGGTTCATTGGCAGCAAGGTGATGGGCATACTCTATATTATAGGTAATCAGGGAGAAAGAACCGGATAGCATAAGTGAGTAAAACAGATCCTGCCCCACCGGATTGCTGTTTCGCATCAGGATCATCCCCACTCTCTGGTTGTGCAATGTGAGTCCCGTTTCCACTCCTTCCACCAGATCGATTCTACGATCCTCCTGAGGCAGTGTGGGCGGAAGGGTATTGAGAAGTGATTTACCCCTGACTACCTGAAGGTCCCAGATATCACCATTATACTTAGCAGAGAAGCCAAACATGTCTCGGTAAAATCCGTACCTGACCCGGTAAGCTTCCTCCTCAAAAACAGATCCTGTGATTTCATACCCTCTCAGAAGCAAACCGTTCCCGAGGGTTTCATTGAAATTCCCGATCTTGATATCCAGCTTATCCTTTCGATACTGTGCATAGAACTGGCTCACCTGGGCATAGGAACTGCCTTCGTTCTGGCTCAGAAAATGCTCGTATCGCAGACCGACTTTCAATGCCCGGTAGCGGTAACCCAGGTTCAGCTGATCATAGTGGGTGGATAGGGCTGAAGGTTGTGTATAGGGTAAATTACCCAACTGATACTCGAACAGGTTGTTCCCCGATAATTGTCCCTTTACATCGAGGATGTGGATCAGGATGATCATGAACAGGATGACTCTTCTCCACATGCTATTTTCTCAAATGAGCGAGAATTTCCTCCCTGATGATTGTCTCGTCCCCCGGCCTGAATCCTTCGTGCAGGTAAATCCGGTTTCCTTCCGAATCGTACACTATGAGTGTGGGAATGGCCGAAACTCCGAGATCGGACATCAATTCACTGTTCAGATCCCTCAGGACCGGATAGGTGATTCCCATGGAGTGCACAAATGGCTTTATCTTCGATTGGTTCCTCGTTCCATCCACACTTATGCCTACGAAATTTACACCTTCATTTTTCAATTCTTCCGAAAGCTCAATCAATGCAGGGATGGATCGCACACATGGTTGACACCAGGTGGCCCAGAAGTCGATTACAGTGATTCGGGTTCCTTTCACATCTGGGTATTCGGTCCATTGGTTGTCCAGGTCACGCAGTCTGAAATCAGGTTCCTGGGCATAGATGGAAAGCATTCCGGACAAGACGCCCAGAATCATGCTTATAAAGCTGATTTTTATCACGTTATAAAACATCACTATGCTGTTTTATAACTTTAGACGTGGATGCAGGATAAACCTTACAATTCGAGGACAGGAAAATCTGGCTGAAAATTCTTATCCAGGATCAATCGGGGCAGATCGGTTACAAAGCCATGATAATGATCCAGGATGGCCGTATCTGAGGTGCAAATTGCATCGCTTTTTTCATTTTTCAGCATATGATCCGGCGAGGGTACTGCCCAGGCTTCTCCTTCAATCCCCATCTGAATCATGTCCTTGGAGAGCTCAATGGAAAGACGGCCGCTGAAAGAAACAGGTTCATCCAGATAGAGGTGGAACATGACCCCCTGCCATTCAGCCAGCATCTCCAACATCATCTCAATGGCACGGCTGAATAACGGTTTGTTGTGAATCCGTCCGCGCATTTCGCCTGCGTCGCGTAATAAACCGTCATTGCTGATAAAGACCGGTTTGCCCAGTAAATAATTATTGATCGTAAACAACACATTGTAGACATCAATCAGAACCATATTTCCCGCCTGTACCATTCCGATCATTGCCCTCCTTCTCTGAGCCTGTTCAGTTGCGGAAATACCCCTGTACAGAACCTGACGCATGTCCCTGGTTAACTTGAACTTATCGCCAACCAGCTTGAGTGATCCTTTCTGAGGGTAATTGTGGTCCAGCATCCACAAATATTCCCTTCCGGCCGCTAAAAGTAGTTCCGGGATCGTTGTTTCCATGTTACAAATCTACGACATTGCAGCACAATATGTTGAACAACAACCATATGGATTGTTAACATCGGAATAGTTAATCCCTCTCCCTGAATAAGGGATTTTCTTTATCTTTAATCTGCCAGAAACAAAACCTATTCGTTATGAAGAAATTAGTTGGAATTGTTGTGCTCGCCCTGACTTTATCTTCCTGCAACCTGTTTCAAAAAACATCCATGAACCAGGAGCAGATCGATGCCATGGTAGCGGAAAATCAAGCACTCAGAGCCCAGGCAGCTGGCTGTCAGGACCTGGAAGATCAGCTGGCTCTAACCCGGATGCAGGTCGACGAAGCCATGCTGAAACTGGCAGCCTGTGAGGAAGCTGCCAAATCCAGCGTGCATATCATTGTGGGGGCGTTTAAAAATTCCTCCTATGCGGATGATTACTCTGCCGAGATCCAGCAAGCTGGGTATGAAGGCAGGATTCTCGCAGGTCCCTATAACTTTAACCTTGTCACCTCCGGATCCTATGAATCGATCCAGGCTGCCCTGAATGATCTGAGCGCAGTCAGGGATAATGTTATTTTTACTGCCTGGTTGTATATTGAATAGTGCTCACTGCGTGAGCACGTTAGTTAGTTGGAAGTTAGGGGTTAGATAGTTAGAATTAGGGGTTAGGTTAGGGGTTAGGGGCGTCCTGGCTGATCAGGTCTTCCACGAAAATTTTCAGGTACCGCTCATGATGAACAGGGGCTGAAATTCGAAGCTCTTAAAATGCGGTCTTAAGCGTTCGGTATTGTAGTGCTTCCTCACATCTACCAGCTTTTTGCTGCTGGTTACCACATCCAGGGGTGCATTGTCGTAACGCCCGTTGCGGAGGACTACCAACCGGCCGTGGATTCCTTTGAGGATCAGGTCGAGTGCCAGGTTCCCATAGGCCATGGGAACAATGGAATCGATGGCATCCGGATCCCCTCCCCTTACCAGGTAACCCAGATGTTGATTGATAATACTGATTGG
>Ga0209536_100009529_pt1 | contig 14429 bp, 9 predicted proteins | sample DeeMarSeWOR28_12_FD_187461 | JGI IMG/M metagenome (GOLD analysis project Ga0209536, IMG submission 187461) | Marine sediment microbial communities from White Oak River estuary, North Carolina - WOR-2-8_12 (SPAdes) (version 2) | ecosystem: Environmental > Aquatic > Marine > Intertidal zone >...
ATATGAGATCCGGTAATCAATTGAAAGAACTACGTTTAATCCTCGTGTGCACATTTATTTTGCATTTGTTTTCAAGTTATCAAGTGTTGATACAAGCGAATTCAATGGGTGTCTTATTTCTATCTCGCAGATGGACCGGAATCCTGGCACTTACAACGATCACAGCAGGGATTTCATTGGGTCTATTCATACTCACATGGACGGGTTGGTGGTATAGAGTTGATCAATTTTTTCAGGAGGTTTTCAGGAAACTTGCCATATTAAAGTGGGGGAATCTGATTTTATTTTTATTTTCTATCGCAGCTTTCTCCTGGTTATTACTTGGATCATTCGGATATTTATTTGAGAATTATTATGTGCGATTGAGTATTTTTTGGATGATAGTTCTAGTTGGTGCAGGATTAATAAATGCTTATTTGATAACGAACGTCAGGATGATGGATAAATCTGAAGATGCCGGCTGGTTTTGGACGATAACAGCATCCTTGATTCTGACAGGTTTTGGCTATCAGTTAGCTGTAATGGTTCCACAAATCTCAACATACCCATTTTCAATGGGTTGGTCTGAAACAAGCAGATATTACTACGCTTCATTATTTTTTGCTAAAGAAATTTATGGAATGGAGCTAACTCCATCAGTGTTACACCCCAGCCGGTATTTGATGCAGTCGATCCCTTTTATTGTGTCTGGATTACCACTTTGGTTTCATCGTTTTTGGCAAGTTTTTATATGGGTGTTTGCATCGATCTTGACCACCTATTTCCTCTCGAGACGTCTGTCGCTGACTTCAAGAAAGACCAATATTTGCCTTTTTCTATTTATCGGATGGGCGTATCTATTCCTTTTTCAAGGACCAGTTTACTATCATTTATTGGTATGTGTGATCGTTGTTTTGTTGGGATTTAAAAGTCATAATTTTTGGACATCTTTGATGATTGTTTTGCTTGCGTCTGTTTGGGCTGGAATTAGTCGGATAAATTGGTACCCGGTGCCAGGTTTGTTGGCTGCCACAATCTATTTTTTGGAGATTGAAGTACCTCAACTGGCTGACGAAGGGAATAATGGGCTTCATTGGAGGTATATCGCATCATATCTTTTAAAACCTCTGGTCTGGGTTGGCTTGGGAACCTTGATGGCAATTGGGTCACAATATCTTTATGTCTTATGGTCAGACGCAGAAATTGGTGAATTCACATCCAGTTTTACTTCTGATTTGTTATGGTACCGATTGTTGCCCAACCCGACATTTCCACTTGGGATTCTGCCGGCAATACTAGTAATTTCCCTTCCGTTATTGGTTCTGATTATCAAGCGTTTAATGGTTTTGCACACTCTTCGGATGTTAGGAATAGGATCGATCTTGTTAACTCTTTTTATTGGAGGGGTTGTTGTTAGTACTAAAATTGGAGGGGGGAGTAATTTGCATAATCTGGATGCGTACCTAATTATTTTACTGGTGGTTAGTGGGTATGTGTACTTTGAAAAAGTGATTTGGGAATCCCATCATCGACAACGGAAAGAAAATGTATCTAGAGTGCTATTGTTATTGATTGTTCTTATACCCATTTTGTACGCTCTAAGTTTCGGTGGTCCATTAATATTGCCAGAGAAACAAGTCGTCGAACAAACTTTGGAAACGCTTGATAAGATGACAAGTGATGCTGTGAAAATGGGAGGTGACGTATTATTAATCACTGAGAGACAGTTGATAACCTTTGGAATGTTAAAGGACATACCCATGGTTGAAAAGTTTGAAACTGTTTATCTCATGGAGATGGCAATGTCAGGTAATGCTAATTATCTAAGTGATTTCCATACAAGCCTGAGTGAACAAGATTATGCTTTGATTGTTACTGACCAACAACGTATTAACTACAAAGGTCGCGAATACGCGTTTGGTGAAGAGAATGATGTTTGGGTAGCTGAAGTGACGGTTCCGTTATTAAAGTATTACCAGCGAGAAGAATTATTCAACGATATTGGAATCGAAGTATTGATACCAAAAGATTAAAGGACCTTATTTTGCGAATTTTAGTGATGTCACATGAATACCCTCCGGTTGGAGGTGGGGGAGCACGTGTAATCGAAGATTTATGCCGGGGTTTGGTTAAGCAAGGTCATGAACTTTTGGTGTTAACAACCCAGATTGATGATCTTCCTGATGAGGAAGAAGTTGATGGGGTCAAGGTTATTCGGCTGGATTGCGGGCGGAAGTTGCCTTACCGGGCTCGGTTTATTGAAATGGTCCGTTATGTCATCGCATCATTTTTTAGTGGTTGGCAAATCATTTCGTCGTGGGGACCTGATCTCATGCATGTACATTTCGCAGTTCCTGCAGGCGCTTCAACATTTGCTTTATCGAAAGTTAAAAAAATCCCTTACGTGTTAACGGCACATTTAGGGGATGTTCCAGGTGGTGCACCTGAGAAGACGGATAGGTGGTTCCGATGGGTGTATCCATTTACACCCCCCATCTGGAAGTCTGCAGCTCGCGTTGTTGCAGTGAGCGAGTACACTCGCCAATTAGCGCAGAAACATTACCCGGTAGAAATTCGCGTAATTCATAATGGCTTTGACTTACAGGGTTTAGAACCGGAGAAGATTGTAATAGGTAAACCGCCACGTGTGGTTTGGGCAGGGAGATTTGTTCCGGACAAGAACCCGGTGCAGGTGGTTCACACTCTTGCTGAATTACAAGATCTTGATTGGGAGTGTGTTATGCTCGGAGATGGCCCAGAAAGATTGAAGGTGAAAAATGAAATCATACGCTTCGGTCTGGAAGACCGCATCTTTCTGCCAGGATGGACGAGTCAAGAGCAGGTTATGGCTTGTTTTGCTGACAGTGATGTGCTTTTCATGCCATCATTTACAGAAGGATTGCCGATAGTAGGCTTGCAGGCATTGGTATTGGGTTTGGCGATTGTGGCAACACGTGTGGGGGGGTTTGTTGAACTGGTCAACCCTGATTTTAATGGGTACCTGGTGGATGATGCTGGAGGCAATGGATTTTCGAAACCTCTCAGGGAGTTATTATCTAATACCGATAAGTTGATCTCCTTTCGTAAAGCAAGTATAAAAATCGCAGATCAATTTGACCTTCGCCAAATTGTAAAATCTTATAATGAATTGTTTTGCGCGTTAATTTAGAGGATAAATGTCTGTTTCAAATAGATCCGACCCTCCAAAATCTAAAGACAGTAAACTCGTCATTGTAGGCTGGGATGGTGCCACATGGGATCTGCTTACGCCATGGTTGGAGGGTGGCGAGCTACCAAATCTAGCTAATTTGATGGAATCTGGGAGTTATGGTTCAGTTAGATCAACACCTCTACCGCTCAGCCCAGCGGCATGGAGCACAATAGTCACAGGACAGAACCCTGGAAAACACGGAGTCTTTGATTGGTTTGAGCGTAAACCAAATAGTTATGATGTCGAATACGTTCACACAGGTCATATTGGTGCAAAGACAATTTGGCAATATGTAAATCAAGATGGAAAGCGGATAGGGATATTTAGCCTGCCCATGATTTATCCAGCCACTCCCATAGATGGTTTCATGATTTCAGGAATGGCAGCGCCCAGTGCAAGTGCAAAGGGATTTTCTTATCCGGATAGCTTGCTATCTGAACTAGAATTGAACCTTGGTCCGTTTATGCTTTCCGAGATGGAAGTTTTCCAGTATGGTCGAGAAGTGGAATATGTGAATAGTTTGCTTGCATGGTTAGATTACCAAAATGAAGTCGTTAGATATTTGATTAAACAACATTCGTGTGACATATACTTATTTGTATTTATGCAACCTGATCATGCCCAGCATAAGTTGTGGCGTTACATCAATCGCAACTTTCCGGATTTTGACCCTGATCGGGATGTCCGATTTCAGGATTCATTATTGCGCGTTTATCGAGCTTTGGACGAATCTCTAGGAGAATTGGCTCGCTCCTTCGATGAGGAGACTAAGTTTATCGTTTTGTCGGACCATGGCGCTGGTCCTTGCCATGGAATTATGTACATTAACCAGTGGTTACGAGATGAAGGGCTTTTGGTTATCAAGCAGGACTTCGCTACGAGGTTAAAGTCGTGGATAGCAAAATGGGACATAATTCTTCGCCTATATCAACTCATCTCTAAATTTGGGTTAGGTTGGGTAGCAAACTTGGTCACGAAACCGGCGCGTAACCGAATATTAAGCACCTTCCTCTCATTTGATGATGTTGATTGGTCCAATACGAAAGCTTATTCCCGAGGAGCATTCGGGCAGATATTTATTAATCTTGAAGGTCGAGAACCTCTGGGGATCGTAAAACCAGGTCAGGACTATGAGAGATTAGTTACCGAGGTTACGGAGAGGCTGGTGAATCTCAAGCACCCAGCTACTGGAGAAGCTCTGATAACCGATATCCATAGACGCGAGGAAGTATTGAATGGTCCCTATGTTGAACGTGCAGCAGATATTATGTTCACTATTCAGGATTATCTATATCAGTCCTCAGTGAAGTTTGACTTTCAGAGCGATACAATCCTTGGGAAATCTGAATATGAAGACTCAGGTTCACATAGACCTGAGGGCATACTTGTGATGACCGGACCTGGAATTAAACAAGGGGGAAGGATTAAGGATGCGAATCTGGCGGATATTACACCGACTATATTGGCTTTAACAGATATTCCAGTTCCAACTAATCTAGATGGCGGTATCTTGGAAGATGTATTTACTGAAGATCAGAGAAACAACATCCAACGTATCAACGTATCGGAGACAGACTCAAGTGTAGATAAACAGTCTGGTGAACTTGCTATTGATGAGAAATCTCAATTGGAAGAGCGCCTTCGGAACTTGGGATATCTAGGTTAGGTGACTTTGGTTGATGAACGATACGAAGAATAAGTCACAGCGACCGACAAAGAGTCGTCTTCTACGTTTGATAGGAACACTGATCTCCTCGGCATTATTCATCTGGTTATTAATGCAGCAGGATTGGTCAAAGACCTTTGAAAGTCTGTCAAATGCCCCCCTGTGGTTACTACCATTAGTCTTTGCGCTGTATATTTCTGGAATGGTGATCAATTCGCTGCGCTGGAATTTATTGTTAAAAGCTCAAGATGTTGATATCCCAGTCAAAGATACTCTCAAACTTTTTATTACGGGTGCGTTTGCATCTAATTTCCTGCCATCAACCATTGGCGGAGATACGATAAGAGCTGTTGGTTTATTGAAGTACAACATTAGCCTGACACTAAGTGCAGCATCAGTAGTTTTGGATCGTCTAATGAATGTTTTGGCGACGATGACGTTTCTTCCATTATCGTTTATTGTATTTGGTAAACAATTGGAAATATTCTCATCTATTTCAACCAATTTTAACCTCAACTTTCCGAATTATTTTCTATTTGGAATGATAGCCATAACCAGAGGATGGACTGAACGGTGGCTCGTTAAGATTAAAAATTGGTTTACACGGTTGTGGGGAATTGTAAAAGTATGGCTCCACCGCCCAGATATTCTTATTGCTGCATTCGTCCTATCTTGGCTTTCAACTTTTGTGATATTTTTTGGCATTTGGTTATTGGCACGTGGTCTGGGAATGGATTTGGCACTAATCGAGGTAATGGGGATTATGGTGCTAACTTATTTCATCAGCATGTTGCCAATTTCCATCAATGGGTATGGTTTACGTGAAGTTGCTGTTACTGCATTATACGTACAAGTTGGTGCATCCCTTGAGCAGGCTTCCACTCTGGCTGTGTTAACCAGATTTATGCTTCTCTTGGAAACCCTGCCAGGAGCATTGTGGTTGTCAGATATCGTTACTCCAGAAAATAAAGACAAGGAAACCACTTGAATGACTTGGAAATAACCCCGCGTTGGCAGATTGGGTTGCTCCTGATTGTGGTGACCTTGATCCTATGGATACCGCGTGGTCTAAAACTGAACCATTTTGTCACAGCAGACGAACCTAAATGGCTTGCCAGGTCTGGTAACTTTTATTATGCCTTGATGAATGGCGAGCTGGCAAACACATTTACCCGTGAACATCCAGGTGTTACTGCAATGTGGGCTGGTACACTGGGATTCCTTTGGCGTTATCCTGACTATGCAAAGGAAACGCCCGGAATCCTGACGGATTCTACGCAAATAGAGCAAGTTTTAAGAGCCAATAATGTCGAGCCAATTGATGTATTGGAAGCTAGTCGTGTATTTGTTGTAATTGCAGTAGTCATCACACTGGTGTTAGCCTTTTGGCTGGCTACCAAATTGTTCGGGCTTTGGCCCGCATTGATCGGATTTATTTTGATCGCTTTCGATCCCTTCCATGTTGGATTGACGCGTGTATTGCACCTGGATGGATTAATGAGCAGCTTGATGCTGCTATCAGTTTTAGGTTTCCTAACATATTTAGATGCCACCTTAAGCGATCGAAGGGACCGGAGTCGTTTAATATATTTAACGATCTCTGGAATTGCAGCTGGTCTAAGTTGGTTGACTAAATCACCAGCACTATTCTTAGCACCTTTTCTGGCACTTGTTGGACTTTTGTATATTTTGTGTATTTGGTACCAACACCGCAAATTCGAGAAACAAGCGATGTGGGAATTGATAAAGGGGATGATCCTCTGGACACTTGTTGGTTGCGCCGTGTTTGTTTTGATATTTCCAGCGATGTGGGTGATCCCCTTTCGTGTGTTGGAGGGGATTATCGCTGAAGCGACCACTTCAGCTGGTGGTGGGCATACCACTCCAGTTTTCTTCGATGGTCGTATTATCACTGGTGATCCGGTAATTCCAACTTTTCCTGAAAAATACAAAGGAAATGTATATTATCCTTTGAGTTACCTTGGTCACCGTTTTTATCCGTTAGTATATTTGTGGCGAACCACCCCCACGGTACTAATCGGTTTGTTATCTTTGTTGATTGGCTTAATCGCGGCAAGAAATGAACCTCAGGTGAGAAAGAAGATTTGGATTGTCGCAGTATTAGGTCTATTTTCAATCCTTTTTTTGGTATTTATGGATCTGGGTTCAAAGAAGTTTGATCGTTATTTATTGCCTTTATTTTTACCGCTTGACCTGTTGGCTGGTTTCGGCTTTGTGATGGTCGTTCGATGGGCAAGAGAGAAATTTGAACATAAAGTGATAACGAGTGCAGCAATATTTGTTATTGGATTGTTAATATTTATCCATATATTTGGCACATTGGTTACATTCCCATACTATCTAAGCTATTACAACCCACTGATGGGAGGCGGGAAAAAGGCACCTGAAGTGATGATGATAGGTTGGGGAGAGGGACTCGACCAGGCAGCTCGCCAACTCAATTTATTATCAGGATCGAAGGATTTGAAAGTCTTATCATATTACCCCGATGGTTGTTTCTCCTATTTCTTCGAGGGAGAGACGATCCATTCAGCCCCTGAATGGGATGAGACTATGCAGAGATTGGCATCCTCGGATTATGCAGTACTCTATACACACCAATGGCAACGTGAGCTACCATTCTCGGAAATGCTTGACTTCTTTGCTGATCTGAAACCTGTAGAGGTGATAACGATTAATGGCATTGAGTATGCTCAGATTTACGATATTAGAGAAGTAGCGCTACCAGAATGAGAAAGCCAATTCCCAGGTCATGACTGTAAACTCGAAGAATGTATGGAAAGTAGCAATATTGCTTGTGCTCGTCTTGGTTGCGGTGTGGTTACCACGGATTTTGGCGCTTGACCATTTTGCTACGCCTGATGAGGCTGCTTGGGTGGGTCGGTCTGCCAGCTTTTACTATGCAATAGCCCAAAGAGATTATGCCAATACATTCCAACATAGCCACCCTGGCGTGATGGTTACCTGGGCTGGCACTGCTGCTTTTCGATTACGTTATCTACCCCTGGCTTGGGAAGCAGATGATTGGATTCATGAGAACTGGAAGAAGGTTGAACCTTTTCTGAAGAGCGAGGGAGTTTCTCCATTAGAGATCTTAAAAACAGCTCGAATATTTATGGTTATGGGAACTACACTAGCTGTTGGATTGGCCTTTGTGGCTGGAGCCCGATTGGTAGGTTTGTGGCCGGCGTTTATTGGATTTCTCTTGATCGCCTTTGACCCATTCCATACAGGACTGACCCGAATTTTGCATCATGATGGCCTCGAAAGCAGCTTGATGTTTCTATCGTTGCTCTCGTTTTTAGTTTATATCTTCCGTGGACGTTGTGTTTATGACCTGGTTTTTTCTGGTTTGTCGGCCGGGTTCAGCTGGTTGACAAAGTCGCCTGCATTATATCTGGTAACCTTCTTCAGCCTGGTTGTTCTGTTTGAGATTATTAAAGAAGGATTAGGTGAAAACACGTTCAAGGTCAGAGCAGTGTGGAAACTTGTCTGGCCGCTTTTGTTGGTAATCGGTATTGGGGTCCTGATATTTATTGTTTTCTGGCCAGCGATGTGGATAGATCCGTTAGGTACCCTAGGTTCGCTGTTTGGTCAAGCGTTTACCTATGCCTCTGAGGGTCATGTCAGTGAAATCTTCTTCGACGGGCGTATCATCAAGGGAGACCCTGGGTGGTATTTCTATCCGGTTACGTTTCTTTGGCGCACTACCCCCGTTATCCTGCTGGGGATTGTATTCACAACAATTGGGGCAATATGGCGAATAAAGCCCTTCGACGAGTCTATTGCTCGATATGTGACGGTGCTTTTGGCTTTGTATGCAGTATTATTTGTGCTAGTGATGAGTTTTGGAGCGAAAAAATTTGACCGATACATCATCCCTGTGTATTTGCCGATGGACTTACTCGCTGGTATGGGGTGGTATGCGGTGACACGGTGGATTTGGGATCAGGTGAGATCCAGAATAGTGCGTTGGGTTGTTGTGACGGTGTTAGTACTCGTGGTTGGATTTCAGTTGGTTTTGATGGTAAGAACATATCCATATTATTTAAGTTATTACAATCCTCTGATGGGTGGCAGTGCGGAGGCGCCTGAAGTGATGATGATAGGTTGGGGGGAAGGCCTGGATCAAGCGGCGCGTTATCTAAACACCAAACCGGTTGCTGAGCAGCTTCGGGTTATGTCCCATTATTCAGATGGAAGTTTTTCATATTTCTTTCTTGGTGAAACGCTTGACCTTGTTGAGAATTGGGAGGGGATTGGGGCAGAAGAATTTGATGAGGTTGATTATCTGGTTCTTTATTATCATCAATGGCAGCGTCAACTACCAGACCCAGAAATGTTAAATTTCTTTGCTTCACAAAATCCTGAATATGTTGTTACTATTGATGGTTTGGAATATGCGTATATCTACAACGTTCAAGCGCTGCGGCAGTAGGCAATGTAGTTTGGATATTCAGGCATGGAAAATCTTTCTCGATTATAGAGCTGGGTAGCATTTGCTATGAGACTTTGTATTTTGGGAATTAACTAGGAGCGAATGAAGATCATTGAGAGATTGCGAAACCTAGAATTCAAAAAACGCAGTGTAGTCTTTGGTCTACTGATTCTCAGCATTTCGGCTTATGGCATCTACATTCACTGGATGGGTTTTTATTGGGATGATTGGCCGTGGATGTTCTTTTCAAATGTTATGGGTCCGCAAAGCTTGATTGGGATTGAAGTCCATCGGCCATTATCGGGTTTGTTCATGTGGTTTGGTGCTGAACTATTTGGTGAAACGCCTCTCTACTGGCAGATTATTGCTTTATTGCTCCGTTTTTTAGGCGCATTGGCCTTCTGGTGGGTGTTAATATCTATATGGCCGCAAAAAATTGAACGAGCAACATGGATGGCATTCCTCTTCTTGTTATATCCAGGATTTACTCAACAATTTGTGGCCGTCAATAGCAGCAGACATCTATTTGCTTTAGTCATGTTTTTGATCTCATTGGGAGTTATGGTTTGGGCAATCCGTAAGCCCCAATGGTATTGGCCTTTTACTATTCTGGGACTAATTTTGTCGTCCATCGGAATACTAACAACTGAATATTATTATGGTTTGGAGCTGATTAGGCCGGCAGTAATTTGGTTGGTGATGGATTTCGAAGATAAGACGCGTCTGGAGCAATTTAGGGCATTATTCAAATATTGGTTACCATATTTAGCATTCTTAGTCGTAACTTTCTTTTGGCGTTATATCGTGTCTCAGCAAGTAAATTATCGGATTACACTCATCGATAAGATGGGTTCGACCCCATTTGATACACTGATTAAATCAATCAGTACAGCATTCATAGACTTTTTCCATGTGATTTTTACTGCGTGGTCCAAGATATTTACGTTTCCATCGATTGAAGAAGTCGGAACCCGAGTAACGATATACTACTGGCTTATTGTTCTGATTTGCGCAATCTTAGTATTTCTATATTTGTACAAATTCCGTCGTGATGATCCTGCAAGAAGTTGGGGTTGGGAAGCCATCCTACTTGGAACAATTAGCATTTTTGTTGGCGGCTTGCCCTTTTGGATCACGAATATCGATATAAAGCTGGTATTTCCGGCAGACCGGACAACGTTACCGATGGTCTTTGGTGTGAGCTTGCTGTTGATTGGATTATTAGATTTATTGATTAGACCACGAACGATCAAAATTACTCTCATCTCTATCCTGCTTGGTTTGGCAGTGGGTTTTCATTTTCAAACCGCATTATCTTATCGTGTTGATTGGATTCATCAGGTCGCTTTTATCCGGCAGCTCACCTGGCGGATTCCTGGTCTTGAGGATGGCACGGCTATCCTCTCCGAGGAGCTGCAAACCCGATCAACAGATAACTCCCTAACCGCGCCCATCAATTGGGTCTATACACAGGATATATCCGGTAATTTGTTACCTTACCATCTTCTTTATCTTGATTTACGGCTCGGTTCATCATTGCCTGGATTAAACGAAGATTTACCAATTTCCTACAATTATAGAACCCTCAAATTTCAAGGCTCTCTTGATGATGCGATCGTGGTTTACTATAATGGCTCAGATTGCCTCCGAGTTGTGCATCCAAATTACGACACTCAAAATCCCCAATTGCCGGAATTGATCTTGGAGGCGGTGCCTCATTCTAATCTTGATAGGATAGTTGTTGAGTCTGATTGGGAGGTCAATCTGCCGGTCAATGTTTTTGGTCCATCTCCTGAACCAGATTGGTGTTATTTTTTCGAAAAAGCTGACTTGGCGCGTCAAAGAGGAGATTGGCAACATGTTGTGGCGTTGGGTGAAAAAGCTTCAAGTCTATCCGATTCTCTCCATGATGCATCTGAGGGTGTTCTCTTCATCCAGGGCTATGCCTATACTGATCAATGGACCAATGCGGTCAAGTTATCTAAAGATTTAACCAAGATCAATGTTGAAGTTAGACCAATGGTTTGTTCAATTTGGGAGGATATCACGAATAATACTGAACCATCGGTTGAACGGGAAAACGCGGTACAAAATATTAAAGAAGTACTGAATTGTCCGCAGCTATAATAATTGAGATAGTGTGGTACCGTGATTCCGATACTTCTGATCCTAATTATCATTCATCTTATTGTGGTAAATATTTTCCCTTGACCTGTGAGATTATGAGGTTATAATTCAGTCGCTGAATTTTAGATTATGCCTATGGATTCGTCTCCTGATCCTAATCGTGAATTAATCTTGCTTGAACAAATTGAGCAAGATCCAGATGTGACTCAAGCCACTTTAGCCTCGAAATTAGGGGTGGCTGTCGGCACGGTTAACTGGCATCTTAAAAGGTTTGTTTCCAAAGGTTATGTCAAAGTCAAGCGTGCTCAGAGGCGGAAATTGCGTTATATCATTACTCCCGAAGGACTTGCTTTCCGGGCGAAATTGACAGTCAGTTACGTAGATCAGTCTATGCGGTTGTACCGACGGACTCGGGAGCATGTTAAAGATTTATTGATGGAGGTAAAAAGGGGTGGTTACGAGAAGGCTATGATCCAAGGCGATGGAGACATTGCCGAGATTTGCCGTTTAAGCTGTCTTGAGCATGGGGTTTTGGTGGTAGAAAATGATGAAGTACCGATTTTGGCAGTAAAAGGATATAAGGTGATCTTGCAGATGGATGGAGTAAGTGCAGCAGAATCGATTGACGGTAGTACTGGTCAGGATCTTTAGCCGAGTGAGGATATATTATGACTGAATTTATAGCTGAATTCTGGCAAAATCGAAGGGCTTTAGTAACAGGAGGGGCGGGATTCTTGGGTTCTTTTGTCGTTGAAAAACTCAAAGAAAGAGGCCCCAAAGATGTTATCGTTCCGCAGATTGAGGATTATGATTTGCGTGATATTAAGAATATTCGCAGGTTATTCGATGATGTTACGAATTCATCCGATGGCTCCCTTTCAGATTTAGTTATCATCCATCTGGCTGCATTAGCTGGGGGGATTGGGGCTAACCGTGAGCGTCCAGCGGAGTTCTTTTATGACAACCTTATGATGGGTGTGCCTTTGATGCACGAGGCTTGGATGCGAAGTGTGGATAAATTTGTTGCAATTGGTACGATCTGTGCGTATCCAAAATATTCACCAATCCCGTTCCAAGAGCAGTACTTGTGGGATGGGTACCCGGAGGAAACGAACGCTCCTTATGGACTAGCTAAAAAGATGCTGTTAGTCCAAGGCCAGGCTTACCGCGACCAATATAATTTCAACTCGATATACCTTCTTCCAGTGAACCTGTACGGACCGAGAGATAATTTCAACTTAGAAACCTCGCATGTTATCCCTGCCTTGATCAGGAAATGTATAGAGGCCAACGATCGTGGAGATGATCATATCGTAGTCTGGGGGGATGGCAGTCCTACCCGGGAATTTTTGTATGTTGAGGATGCTGCCAATGGAATTTTATTGGCGGCAGAAGAATATAACGGTCGAGAACCAGTGAACCTTGGATCTGGATATGAGATCAGTATTAAAAACCTGGTTGAGCTGATTGTGAATTTGACTGGTTTTGAAGGACAGATTGTTTGGGATACCTCCAAACCAAATGGTCAACCTCGTCGGAGTTTGGATACTTCTCGGGCGAAAGAATACTTTGGTTTTGAAGCACAAACACCATTTGAAGAAGGATTGCTTCGGACGATTGAATGGTATCGCAAAGTTGGGTAAACAATATATAGAAATAAGTACCACGATTTTTTCTGCTAGTCAGAAATGAACTTGTGTGAGTAATTACAATGGCTGAAACGTCGGTTTCTACCAAACTGGATAAAGATGTAATAATCTTGCGCCCGCCGAAAGGCTGGGGCGCTCTTAACCTGAAGGATCTATGGGTATATCGTGAGTTAATCTATTTCCTAACCTGGCGGGATCTTAAGGTTCGTTATAAACAAACAGCCCTCGGGGCCGCCTGGGCGATCTTACAACCGTTTCTGACAATGGTTGTGTTCAGTATTTTTTTTGGTGGTCTGCTTAATGTTTCTTCTGGTGATGTACCCTACCCGGTTTTTTCCTATACTGGACTATTGCCATGGATCATGTTTTCAAAAGCCTTGACCGACGCAAGTCGATCACTGGTGGTGAATCGGAATATGATCACGAAGGTGTATTTTCCTCGTATGGTGATTCCTATGTCCTCGGTTCTTTCTAGCGTTGTTGATTTTGCGATCGCGTTCGTGATCTTGCTGGGCATGATGTTGTATTTTCAGATCATACCTACAGCCGCAGTGTGGACTCTACCTTTTTTTATATTGCTGGCATTAATTACCGCCTTAGGCATCGGTCTGTGGTTGTCTTCGCTCAATGTAATGTATCGGGATATCGGCTATGCCCTCCCTTTCTTGACTCAACTGTGGTTCTATCTTACACCGATTGTTTATTCTGCCACAATTGTGCCAGAACAATGGCGGATTCTTTATGCACTCAATCCGATGGTCGGTGTCGTTGAAGGCTTTCGGTGGGCATTGTTGGGAACCGAGACTGCCCCTGGTCCAATCGTAGCAGTGTCATCAGTAATCTCAATATTATTGCTTATTACGGGAATGTTCTATTTTCGTCGTATGGAGCGCAATTTCGCCGACCTGGTTTAGAAACCTGAGTTGAGTATTTATATACCGGTGCTTGAATACAAATCCTGATCCATATTCACAGCCCGATCAAAAAAGCTTTTATGGATGATATCGCAATTAAAGTAGAAGATTTAGGCAAGAGATATCAGATTGGATTATCGCAGGAACGCTACCGTACACTGCGAGATAGTCTGGTTGAAACTGTTAAGAGTCCATTTCTTGCTGTCGGATCGAGGCTTCGGGGAACGAATAATCATGAAGAATCTAATGTGGGGCATATATGGGCGTTAAGGAAAATAAATTTCGAAGTCAAACGCGGGCAAGTGTTAGGTGTAATTGGACGAAACGGTGCTGGCAAGAGTACGCTTTTGAAGATCCTTTCACGTGTAACAGAACCCACTGAGGGATATGTTGAGATCCATGGAAGAGTGGGTTCATTATTGGA
>Ga0209536_100009530_pt1 | contig 14427 bp, 15 predicted proteins | sample DeeMarSeWOR28_12_FD_187461 | JGI IMG/M metagenome (GOLD analysis project Ga0209536, IMG submission 187461) | Marine sediment microbial communities from White Oak River estuary, North Carolina - WOR-2-8_12 (SPAdes) (version 2) | ecosystem: Environmental > Aquatic > Marine > Intertidal zone >...
GTTCTCGGTTACGGCGACGCGGCGCTGGTCGCACGGGGCGGTGAGGCCGTGGCCTGCTGGACTGCTGGGCCTGCGCTGCGGACCCGGGCGGTGGGGGTGAGGAGCCTGCCCGATCCGGGGTGGGGGGGCGGGTCGGCGGCGCTACAGGTCCGCGAACAGCCCCAGCGCGAGCTGCGTGGTGTGCCGGCCCTGGAACTGCCCCAGGGGCGTGGGGCCCGTCAGCAGCTCCAGCCCCAGGCGGACGGCGCGGCGTCCGGCTATTCTGGGAAGCCAGACACCCGCCTGCAGCGTGAGCCGCGGGTCCCACCCGGTGTCCTGATCCAGCAGAGCGTCGACGGCCGCGTACGGCAGGAGTGTGTGGGAGTCGTTGGGGGGCGCCGTCTCAGCGCCCAGGCGCACCGTCCAGCGTTTCGAGTCCTCGGGGTGAACGTTGTAGGCGAAGCCCAAGCCGCCGTACAGCCCCAGGGCCGGGACCGCACGCAGGTAGCCAAGCGCATCCACGGCGTCGCGCGAGAAGTTCTCGCCCTCCACCTCGAAGCGGCGGCTGTATTCGTCCCCCAGGTGACTGCTGGTGTGGTAGTAGCGCAACCGCAGCCAGTGGTCGCCGCGGTGCCACACTAGCGGGACCGCGAAGATCCAATCGGTGTTGATCAGCTCGCGCTCGGTGATCTGGAGGCCGAAGCGGGCGAAGGCGCCTCCCTCGAGGCCGACCACGAGACCGTCCGCGATCGATGCGCCTGCGAGTAGATACACGGGCAGCATGATCCCCACGGCTACCTCGGCCTCCACCCCGTCGCCGAACGCGTCCGGATTGTCCGTGACGAGCAGCGCGGAGGCCTTGGTGACCGGGTCGCGCGGTGCGGCCACCAGGCTCGGCAAGAGCTCCCGCGTCGGAAAGAGGCGGCGCACCTCCTGTCCCGCGAGTTGCGAGGGCAGGGCGATCGGCGCCGTCGCGGCGAGTGCGACGATGGCTGCGCACACGAGCCCCGGGCGATACGGCGGGGACTTCCGTCCAGCAGTCATGAGGTGGCACTAATTCTACAGCGGTGGGCGCTTCGTTGGGTGCGGGGCCGGGAGTGCGCGGCTCGCCGTTGCGCGCACCCCCGCCGTGCTGCAGGGTCCCGCACGACCTGATATCTTGCGTGCGCGAGAACCGAATCGTGGGTCGGCGCGGGTGTGGAACGGGCACCGACGAGGGGTGGTTGAACCGGTAGGAAGGAGGAGCGATGCGGTATTGGGGACCCGTGGTACTGCTCACCACGCTCGTGGCGGGCGCATGCCAGCCTGCGACAACGGAGCTCACCGACCGGCAGCGACAAGCGATCACGTCGGAGGTGAACGAGGCCGTGGACGAGTTGTTCGCCGCGATGAACGCACGCGACGCCGATCGGGTGCTGAGCCACTACCTGGACAGCGACGATCTCGCCTACGTCGGTACCCTGAGCATCCGGGTGAGCCGGGAGGGAGTCGCCGCGATGGTCCGCTCCTTCTACAACCGCCACCCCGAGGTCACGTTCACGCACCGCATCGTCCACACGCAGGTGGTGAGTCCCAACGTCGCCGTGGTGTTTACCGAGGGTGGATCGTCCGACGTCGAGCATCTCGCGTGGACCCATGTGCTGGCGCGCGCCGAGGACGGAAGCTGGCTGATCGCCTACGAGCACGAAGCGTGGCCGGGCGCGGCGCCCCCGACGCGACACCCAGGCATGTGAGCCGGTGCAGCACGTCAGGCCTCATCAACGGGATCAGTGGTGGCACGACCATCGTGAGGGGGAATCATGCGGATGATTTGGCGGAGACTCGTGCGAGTGACCATCGTGGCGGTGCTGCTCCTGGCGCCGCTGGGGAGCGCCGTTGGCCAAGCTGGCGTCGCCGACCCGGACGCGGTGCGCGCCGGCCGCTTCGACTACGGCAAGATGTGGACGTTCGAGTACGCGCCGGGGGATTACTTCACCGAGACCTACGGCTTCGAGGCGAACGCGGCGTGGTTCGAACGGGCACGGCTCTCGGTACTGCGCATCCCGGGCTGCTCGGCGTCGTTCGTCTCGCCCAACGGGCTGGTGGCGACCAACCACCATTGCGTGCGCAGCCGTGTGTCGCAGGTGAGCGAGCCCGGCGAGGGGCTGCTCGACAACGGCTTCTTCGCGCGGTCGCTGGAGGCGGAGCGTCGGATTCCGGGGTACTACGCCGACCAGCTCCTCGCCGCCGTGGACGTCTCGGACGAGGTCTTTGCCGCGGTGGACGCCGCGCCCCCCCCCGAGCGGGACCGCGTGCTGCGGCGGACGCTGGACGCCATCGAGACCCGTCTCAAGCGGGAGTACGCCGCACGCGGTGACTCGATCTGGGTGCAGTCGATCTCCCTCTACAATGGAGGGCGCCATTCGGCGTACGTGTTCCGCCGCTTCACCGACGTGCGGCTCGTGGCCGCCGTGGAGCTCGAGCTCGGCTTCTTTGGCGGCGACCCCGACAACTTCACCTACCCGCGCTACGCGCTGGACTTCGCCTTCCTCCGGGTGTACGGCGCCGATGGTCAGCCGTACCGGCCCGACCACTACTTCGGTTGGAGCATGGATGGGGTGGAGCAGGGTGATGTGGTGTTCGTGATCGGCAACCCCGGCTCCACGAACCGGCTGCAGACGATCGCGCAGCTCGAGTACCAGCGTGACGTGGAGGTGCCGGCCCGCATTGCCTGGCTGGCGGGGCGGCATCGTGCGCTGGACGGGTTCCGAGCGGCGGCGCCGGTCGAGGCCGAGGCGATGGATGTACGCAACCGCATGTTCTCCCTCTCCAACTCGCTCAAGGCCTCCACCGGTCGGCTGGCGGCGCTCGAGGACGAGCGGATCATGGCCCGCAAGGCCGACGCCGAGCAGCAGCTGCGCGAGGCCATCGAGGGCGACCCGGGGCTGCGGGTGCGCTACGGCGGACTGTTCGACCGGCTGGCCGAGATCCAGGCCGAGCTTCGCGCCGTGGCGGCGCCGACGGCCGCCTTCTACCGGCTGGCGCACGCGACCTACGGCTCGGCCACGATGCGGCGCGCGCTGGCGGCATGGGGGTACGCGCGCGCGCGCGCGGAGGGCGTGGGCGGCGACACGTTGGCCGCGCTCGGTGACAGCGTGCTGGCCGTCGACGACAAGCCGTTCGAGCTGGAATGGCGTTACCTGGGGGTCCGGTTGGCCGACCTTGCGGCGGCGTACGGGCCGGACCACTCGATCACCCGCGCGGCGCTCAGGGGGCAGACGGCCGATCAGGCCGCGCGGCGGCTCCTGAGCGAGTCGCTGGTGCGCGATGCCGCGTCCGCCGCGGCGGCGATCGAGGGCGGCACGCTCGTCATGGGCGACCCGATGCTGCAGCTCGTCACGGCGCTACTGCCGGAGTACCAGCGGCATCGCGTGGCGGTCGGGCGCCTGGATGCCGAGGAGCGGGAGCTGGCGAGCGACCTGGGCCGCGTGCGCTTCGAGGTGTACGGCCGCGACGTGCCGCCCGACGGCACCTCGTCGCCCCGCATCACCGACGGCGTGGTGATGAGCTACGAGTACAACGGCACCCTGGCGCCACCGTACACCACCTTCTTCGGGCTGTACGACCGGTTCCGGTCGCACGGCGGCGCGATCGACTGGAGCCTGCCCGAGCGCTGGCAGGCGCCGCCGGCGGGGCTCGACCTGCGCACGCCGCTCAACTTCGTGTCCACCGCCGACACGTACGGCGGCAACTCGGGCTCGCCCGCCGTGACGCCCGCGCTGGAGCTGGTGGGGCTCAACTTCGATCGCAACATCCAGGGGCTGTCGCGCGACTTCATCTACCTGCCGGAGCGCGGCCGGAACATCATGGTCGACGTGCGGGCCATCCGCGCCACGCTCGACCACGTGTACGACCTCGACCGCATCGTATCGGAGCTGGATTCGGGGCGGCTGTTCACCACGGAGGAGGAGGCGGACGCGGCGCGGCGCTAGCGGCGCCGCGAAGCCCGGCCCAGAGAGGGCGCCGATGGCGCAGACCCATCCGATCGGACTGCTCGGACTGGGCGCCTACCTGCCCGAGCGGGTCATGCCGAACGAGGAGTGGGCGCAGTACGTCGACACCTCGGACGAGTGGATCACGAGCCGTACGGGTATCAGGCGTCGCCGCGTTGCGGCCGAGGACCAGACGACGGCGGATCTCGCGGCGGCAGCCGCACGCGCCGCGCTGGACGATGCCGGGCTCGCTCCCCACGACATCGACGAGCTGATCGTCGCGAGCGATACGCCCGAGGCGTACTGGCCCGACACGGCGCCCTACGTGCAGCACCTGCTGGGGCTGCGGGAGATCCCCTCCTACGACCTCGGCAAGAGCGGCTGCGCCGGTTTCGTGCTCGGACTGGACCTGGCGCGCGCTCGGGTGCGGCAGCACGGCGGCCGCGTGCTGCTGATCGGCGTGGAGCTGCTGACCCGGCTGATGGACTGGACGGACCGCAACACCTGCGTGCTGTTCGGGGACGGAGCGGGGGCGACGGTGATCGGCGCCGATCCGGCGGCGGCCGAGATCCTGTCGGCCGTCGCGGGCACCGACGGCAGCCAGACCGGGATCCTGGGGCGTGAGGCGGGGGGCTCCCGCGCACCGTTCAGCCTGGAGCAGGCCGAGCGGCGCGAGCATCTGCATCTCGTGATGCACGGCCGCGCCGTGTTCCGCGAGGCCACGAAGCGCATGACCCAGGCGGGCAGGGAGGCGCTGGCCCAGGCCGGGGTCGCACAGGAGGACGTCGCCCTGGTGGTGCCGCACCAGGCCAACCTGCGCATCATGCAGGCGGTGGGCGAGGCGCTGGAGCTGCCCTCCGAAAAGCTCTACGTCAACGTGGACGAGTATGGCAACACCGGCTCGGCCTCGATTCCCATCGCGCTGTGGGAGGCGCACCGCGCCGGTCGCATCCGGCGCGGCGACCTGGTGCTGCTCACGTCATTCGGTGCGGGATTTCACTGGGCGGCGGCGGTGGTGCGGTTCTAGCCGGCTCCGGTCTCGGCGGCCGGCCGCCCCATCATGACCTCCTCGAACGTCGGGATCGAGTCCGTCTTGGTCTTCAACAGCTCCGCCAGCGCCGTGCGCGCGATGCGCGGATCCACCGCGAGCCATACGAGGTCCCGAGCGTCAGCGTAGAAGTAGTGCACCTGGCCGTGCCCGAATACCATGTGCACCCGATGATCGGCCGCGTCGAAGCTGGCGTGATGGCCGTATCCGCTGCTGCCGGCGCCGATCCGCTGCGCCATGGCGACGAGGAAGGAGTCGGCCGCGGCCGCCCCGTCGAACTGGCTGACGTAGAGCACCGCCCCCAGCTCCTCGGTGCCGTAGTGCCCGATGTGGTTCTCGGGCGGCACGACCTCGGCGCCGTGCATCTCGATGAGTATCTGGGCCGCCTCGCTTCCCGAATGCGACTCGACGAGGGCCAGGCCGTGGATGGCGTCGGGAAGCGGTGCCCCGCCGCCCTCGTGCGCCTCGCCGCCGCAGCCCGCGGCCAAAACGGCCAGGAGCAGGGATGGGGCGATTCGTGCGTGTCGGATGCTCATCAGCATGCGTGCGCCGATCTTCGTCTGGGTCAGGAGCCGGTGCGCGGCCCGGAGCGGGCCCCGCGCGAACGGTGGGAACGATACCCAGGCGGACGCGGGGGGCTCAAGCTGCCGACCAGCCGCCGCTCGCGGGCGGCGGAGATGAGATGCAGCAGGATCGCTTCGATCCCAATTGCCGATTCATACCCTCCGGAATCCTGGCGCGTGTCGTGTGTGTAGTAAGAGGGGGTTCCTGGGCCCGCCGCCGCAGCGGGTGGGCCGCATGTGGAGGGAGGCTGGCATGCACGAGCTGAGTCGACGGGAGTTCGTCCACTTGACGGCCGCCGCGCTGGGGGGTGTCGCCGCGGGTGGGTGCTCCGGCGGCGCCACGACGCCGATCGACCCGGGGGACGATCCCTCGAATCCGGTGCCGCCGCCGTGGGATCCCCCGGGCCCCGACGATCCGATTGTCCCGGTCTCAGCGGCGCGGGGGAGCGATCTCGCCGCCCTCACGCGGCAGGCGCTGGATCGCCTCGGCGGGATCGGCGAGGTGGTGCACCAGGACGAGACCGTCTTCATCAAACCCAACATGGTGACGCTGCCGTGGGGCAGCACCCGGGACTGCTTCGGGAACGGCGAGTGCACCAAGCCGGAGATCGTCGTCGCCGTGGCGGAGCAGTGCCTGGAAGCGGGTGCCGCCGAGGTGCTGATCGGCGACGGCTCCCAGATGCGGAGCTTTGACTGGAGCTGGGCCGCCACGCTGGACGGCTCGACCAATCTGGTGCAGGAGGCGGCCCGCCTCACCACGCAGTTCGGCAAGCCGGTGAGCGTGGTCTCGCTCGAGGCCGACTCCCCGAGCTGGGTCCATGTGCCGTCGCGCACCTACCTCGGTACGATCGCCGTTTCGAGTCTCGTGGCGCAGGCCGACCGGGTGATCTCCATCCCCGTGGCCAAGACGCACTCCTGGGCGCAGCTCACGCTCGCGCTCAAGAACTTCGTGGGCGTGACCTCGCTGGACGAGTACGGGGTGTGGACGGGGTCGTCGTGGGACCGGGGCGGGGAGTTCGACCACAGCAGTCCCCGCGCCATCGCCCAGATCTACCTCGACGTCGTCGCCGGCGTCCAGCCCGATCTGGCGGTCGTCGATTTCTCCATCGGGGTGGAAGGGAGCGGCCCGACCATGGGCTCGGGCGGCCGCACCGTGGACATGAGGGGCCGCCTCGGCTCGTGGCTGGTGCTCGCGAGTACCGACCTAGTGGCGGCCGACGCCACGGCCGCCCGGATCATGAGCCACGATGTACCTTCCCAGACACAGCTCGTCATCGCCTACGAGATGGGACTGGGCGAGCCGCGGGAGGGCGCCATCGAGCTGGTGGGCGAGCAACTCGAGGCGCTGCGCGTGGGGTGGCAGCCCGCCGTGCTGCGGAACAACCCCAGCGGGGCACCGGTACACGCGACCAATCGGTGAGGTGTGATGATGAGACCACTGTACGTGCTGGGAATCTGGGCTGTCGCCGTGCCGCTCGTGGCTGGATGCGGCGATTCGACGGGACCGGGGGAGCTGGACTTCGAGTGGAGCGGGCAGATCGCCCAGGGGGACCAACTCGAGATCAAGGGCATCAACGGCAACATCGAGGTGACGCTGGCCGCGGGCAGCACGGCCGAGGTGCGGGCGTACAAGCGCGCGGACCGGAATGATCCGGACTCGGTGACGGTCGAGGTGGTGGAGTACGCCGGTGGCATTACGGTCTGCGCGGTCTATCCCGACGTGCCGGGCCAGCCGGCCAACGAGTGCCTGCCCGGCGACCAGGGGAACATGACCGTGCAGGACAACGATGTGGAGGTGAACTTCACCGTCCTGCTGCCGGCGGGGGTCGTGCTGGTGGGAGAGACCATCAACGGCGCGGTGACCGCCGATGGCCTGCTCAGCAACGCATTCGTGAGCACCATCAATGGGGACGCGCGGGTGACCACGACCCAACTCGCGCGGGCTTCGACCGTGAACGGCTCCGTCACCGCCGCCGTCGGGCTCATCACGTGGGACCGTGACCTGACGTTCTCCACAGTGAACGGCAACGTGGAGGTGGAGGTGCCCGACGCGACCAACGCCGAGGTGCGGTTGACGACCGCCAACGGGAGCGTGAGCTCGGAGTTCACCGAGGTGGTGCAGGTCGCGCCGGGTGACTGGCGCGGGACGCTGGGCAGCGGCGGCCGGCAACTCGCCGTCGCGTCCGTCAACGGCAACGTGGGACTGCTGCGGGGGCCGTAGCGTCCCGCCGCCTCGGCCCCACGCGCAACCCTTCGGCCGGCTTGGGTGTCTGCTTTCTCCGGCAGGCACCCAGTCTCCATTCGCAGCGAGCTGCAGAAGGAATTTGGATATGCCCTTCGTGACGAGACGTCCCGCGCGGGTCGTGCGCCGACACTGGCTGCTCCTCGTGGCGGCGCTCGCGCTTCCGTCGGCGGTGGCGGCGCAGCGGCCGGGGGAGCTCGGCTATCACGACGAATCGGTCATGCCCTCGGGCATCATCGGCCAGCGCATCCAGTCGCTGATCGCGACGTTCAATTCGGGCGATCCCGAGCAGGTGCAGCGCTTCCTCGGGGAGGAGTGCACCGAAGAGTTCGCGAACATGGTCCCCGTGGCCGAGCACCTGTCGGTGTTCGCGTCCGTCAGGCGGGAGTGGGGAGGCGTGGACTTCCACGGGATCCGGACCTACACCCCGCCGCGACTCGACGAGATGGTCGTGATCCTCAAGGACCACAACCTCGGCGCCTGGCGGGCCTTCACACTGCGGTTCGACGGCACCGCTGAGCAGCGCGTCGCCCGGGTTGGATTCAACGACGCCCGCACGCCCTCCAACGTGTCCGAGCCGCCCCTCACCGAGGCCGGGTTCCTCCAGGAAGTCGAGACCCTGCTCGCGCGGGCCTGCGCCAGAGACCTGCTCTCCGGCACGGCCTTGGTCGCGCGCGGCGACGAGGTCTTGCTTGCCCACGTGTGCGGCGAGGCGAGCAAGCGGTTCCACGTCCCCAACACCATCGAGACCAAGTTCAATCTCGGCTCGATGAACAAGATGTTCACGGCCACCGCGATCATGCAGCTGGTGGAGCGGGGCGTGGTGTCGCTCGATGATCCGCTCAGCACGTATGCCGACACGACCTGGCTCCCGCGGGAAATGACCGACAAGATCACGATCCACCATCTGCTGACCCACACGTCCGGGCTAGGGAGCTACTTCAACGAAACCTACTGGCAGACGTCGCGCCTCAGGTTCCGCGAGCTGGACGACTACAAGCCGCTGATCAGGAGTGAGCAGCTGGCCTTCGAGCCAGGCGAGCGCTACCAGTACAGCAACACCGGCATGTTCCTGCTCGGGGTGGTCATCGAGCATGCCTCGGGCCAGAACTACTTCGACTACATCCGCGAGCACATCTACACGCCGGCTGGCATGCACCACAGCGACTGCTACGACATGGATTCGCCGGTCGAGAACCTGGCGATCGGCTACGATCCGACACCGGACAATGAGTACGGCTGGGTAAACAATCTTTACTTGCACGTGGTACGGGGCGGGCCCGCGGGAGGTGGGTTTTCGACGGTGGGCGACCTGCACCGCTTCGCGCAGGCGCTCCTGGGGGGGAGCCTGGTATCGCAGCAGTCGCTCGAGCGCATGTGGACCGACCAAACCGGCCGAGGCTACGGCTACGGCTTCGGCGTGTTCGAGACCCCCAACGGGAAGGTGGTCGGCCATTCCGGCGGATTCGCCGGCATCAACGCGAACCTGGACATGTTCCTCGACCGTGGGTACGTGGCGGCCGTGATGTCCAACTACAGCAGTGGCGCCAGTCCGGTCGCGCGCCAGATCGCGGTGCTCCTCGCGCGGGTCCCCGTGGCCGGCAACTGAGGCCGCCGCGCCACCCATGCCACGAGCCCCACGGCCGCCCGCGGTCGTGGGGCGTTGTACTGTCGTACGGTCGGTTGCGTGCTGGCTCCCGGCGTACCGGTGCCGTATCCTTCGAGTGTTCCTTCGAGGGTAACCCATGACCGAGCCCGAGCGCGTCGGTATCGCCCAGCGCCTCGCCCTGTATCTCGATCCTGGCGGCGATCAGCCGCTGCACCGCCAGATCGCGGATCGTGTGTGGCTGGAGGTGGTCACCGGCACGCTCGAGACGGGTGAGCGGCTGCCGACTGTACGCCAGCTCGCGATCGACCTGGCGGTTCACCCGAACACGGTGACCCACGCCTATCGCGAGCTGGAGACGCTCGGCGTGGTCGTGACGCGGGGCGGCGAGGGCACGTTCGTCGGCCTGGCGCCGCCCGACCAGGACACCGTGGAGCGCCGCGCCCGGTTGGAGCGTGTGTGCCGCGACGTGGCGTCCCAGTGCGAGGCGCTGGGGCTTCCCCTCGACGAGGTCATCGAGGCGCTGATCGCGCTCCGCTCCTCGGAGCGCGAGTCGAACGCCAGGAGGGGTTCACCATGAGCGATGAGTTTCTGCCGATCCGCGTGACGCGCGGTCTGCCTTCGCGCCCGACCAGGTCGCCCAACGATACCCGCTACCCGACGGTGGCAGTCATGAGCGGGCTGGTGAGTGCCGCAGCCGTGGGCGCGGTGCTATTCAACCTCCCCATCGACTGGGAGCCGTGGCGCGCCCTGGTGGCGCCGGTAGTGACGGCGCTGACCGCGGCGCTCGTCGGGTCCTCCATCAAGTTCGCGGACCAGTGGGAGAAGGCCGTGGTCCTGCGGCTCGGCCGCTATCGCGGCCTGCGCGGTCCGGGGTTGTTCTACGTGATTCCGGTGGTAGACCGCGTGAGCTACCACATCGACCAGCGGATCCGCACCACCGACTTCGGTGCCGAGTCGTGTCTAACCAAGGACACCGTCCCAGTCAACGTGGACGCCATCGCGTTCTGGATCGTGTACGATGCCGAGCGCGCGGCGCTCGAGGTGCAGCAGTACGAGCAGGCGGTGGTGCTGGCGGCGCAGACGGCCCTGCGCGACGCCATCGGCAAGCACGACCTCGCCGAGCTGATCCAGTCGCGCAAGGAGCTGGGGGAGGGCCTGCAACGCATCCTCGACGAGAAGATGCACGACTGGGGCATTCAGGTGCAGTCGGTGGAGATCCGTGACGTGATCATCCCCAAGGCGCTGGAGGAGGCGATGTCCCGCCAGGCGCAGGCCGAGCGGGAGCGGCAGGCCAGGATCATTCTGGGCACCGCCGAGACGGAGATCGCCGGCAAGTTCGTCGAGGCGGCCGAGCGCTACCGCGAGCACCCGGCCGCGCTCAATCTGCGCGCCATGAACATGCTGTACGAGAGCATCGTGAAGCGCGGATCGCTGATGGTTGTCCCGTCGGGACTGGCCGATTCGCTGAACGTCACGAATGTCATGGGGCTCGCGGGCGCCGCCGGGGCGGTGCCGTCGCCGGGGCGGGGTGGGGCTGACGAGGCGGTGGAGGAATCCGACTGAAGCACCTCATCTACGTGCACGGGCGCGGCGCCAAGCCCGAGCGCCGCGTCCTCCTCGCCAATGTACAGCAAGCGCTCCTCGGGCGGCTCGCGCAGGTCGACCGCGATGCCGCCGGGGCGCTCGAGCAGGGAGCGGTGCGCCTGACGCTGGCGTACTACGGCGACATCACCACGCAGCTCATGGTCGAGGCGCGGCCCGAGCGCGCCGCCTCGATGATCCGGCGCCACGGCAAGGTGTACGAGCCGCCCGGCGAGGATCGGCCCTGGCTCGATCGGCTGGTGGCGCGGCCCCTCAGGCGTCACTCGGCCGAAGACTACCGGCAGCTGGTGCGCGAGCACCGCAACCTGCGCTTCCTGGACGACGTGCTGCGCGTGGCGAGCCCGCTGGGATCGCTGACGCGGCTCGGGATCGGGGCGATCGCGCGACTCTTCCCGGATCTGGGGGCGTACCTGCGGACCCGCCGCTGGGGTTCCGCCATCCGGCGCCGGGTGCAGCGCGTGCTGGGCCTGGCGCTGCGCCAGGGCGACGACCTCGCCATCGTGGCCCACAGCATGGGCGCCATCGTCGCCTACGACGTGCTGTGGAAGCTCTCCCGGTTGGGCGAGCACCGCCGGATGCACGACAAGAAGGTCTCGCTCTGGCTCACCCTGGGGAGCCCGCTCGGCGACGGCATCATCCGGCGCCAGCTGTATGACGCCGACGAGCCCGACGACGGCGTCTACCCGGCCAACATCGTCGACTGGGTCAACGTCGCCGCGCACGACGACTTCGTGGTGCACCACGCAGGGGCCGAAGCCAACTTCTCGACAATGCAGGAGCGCGGGCTCGTGCGCCGGATTCGCGATCTGCCGCGCATCTACACGTTCTGGGTGGGCCCGACCGGTTCGAACCCGCACAAGTCGTTCGGCTACCTGAACCACCCGGCGGTGGCGCGGACGCTGGCCAAGTGGATTCGGCGCTGAGGCGGCGACCGTGAACTTGATCTCCCGTCGTGAGCTGCTCACCGCGCTCGGTGCGGTCGCGCTGTCCCACCGTCCGGCGCGGCTGCTCGCGTCGAGGCCCGGGAGCGCCGACGATCCCTACGCTCTCGTGCTCGGCACCATCCAGGACGGCGGCATGCCGCAGGTCGGGTGCTACACGCCGCGGTGCGAACGGGCCCGCCAAGATCCCCGCTACGTCGCCTCGCTCGCGCTGGTTCACCCGGAGCGGCGGCGCCACTACCTGGTGGATGCGACCCCGGACATCACGCGGCAGCTCGATCTCATCGAAGACCAGGAGTTTCGTGCGCGGGCCGCGAACCGCCGCCCGTTCGACGGGATCTTCTTGACGCACGCGCACATTGGGCATTACCTCGGCCTGGCGCAGCTGGGCCGCGAGGGGCTGGGCATGCAGCGCACCCCGGTGTACTGCACTCCGGAGATGGCGGAGTATCTCTCCAACAACGGACCGTGGAGCCTGCTGGTCGACGACGGACGGATCCACTTCCCGGAGGTCCCGGTCGGGCGGTGGTTCGAGGTGGACGAGTGGCTGTCAGTGCGGATGATCCTGGTGCCGCACCGGCCGGAGTTCTCGGATACGGTGGGATTCGTGTTCCGGGGCCCGGGCGGCTCGCTGCTCTACCTTCCCGACATCGACCGGTGGGAGGCGTGGCGGCAGTCGCTGGCGGGTGTGGTGGGGCAGGTCGAAGTGGCCCTGCTCGACGGGTCATTCTTCTCGGCAAGCGAGGTGCCGGGACGCGTCGTGGAGGAGATTCCCCACCCGCTCATCCCCCACACGATGGATCTGCTCGAGTCATCGGTGCGGGCCGGTGCGCGCGTGGTCTTCACGCACTTCAACAACACGAATCCCGTGCTGGACGGAGGGCCAGAGGCTGCGGAGGTCGAGCGGCGAGGCTTCGAGCTGGCGCGGGAGGGGATGCGGTTCGCGCTGTAGGGACGGCGCGGTTCGCCTATTCGCCCTCCCCCCGGGTGCCCTGTTCCTGTTGCGCCTTCTGCGCCTGCTGCGCCTCCAGCGCTTCCTTTTGTAGGGCACGCTCGGCCTGATCGATGGCCGTACGCACGGCGGCCACGAGCTCCCGCATGGTTCGGATCTTGGCCTGGTTCGTCGTCGTGCGCCGCACGATCATCCCCAGTTGGGCCACCGACTGGGAGATGGCTCCATACCCGGCGCCATCGAGGGCGCGGCCGACCTCGGCCGTGGTCCGGCCGATCCGCTTCATGACGGTCAGATCGGCGTTTTGTCCGGCGGCCTGTTCCACCAGCGACTTCACGTGATCCCACTTGCGTCGAGCTTCCTCGAGACCGTCAATCTTGCGCATGGAGGTGGAGCTGAGCTTTGCCACGAGACCGCCTTTCGAGTGATTCGCCTGCCGATGCCCAAGGTACGGAGGCACCGCGCCGCCGGCGGTAACGCGCGTCACCGGGCGGGTGCGCCGGCGCGGTTCTCCGGCGGACGTATCCCGCGCGCGACCACGCGGCGTGGTGGCCAGATCCTCAACCGGGTGCCATTTTTCCGTCTGGCAGCGCGAAGGAGACGTGTCAGTATGGGCTATCGCCGATTCACCGACCGGGCCGGCAACGTGTGGGAGATCCGTGACCGGTCGCGCAACGAGTGGGACTTCACGCCGGTCTCCGGAAACCCCGGGGCGCGGCAGACGGTGCCGGCGCCGGGGTACGAGAGCGACCCGTTCGAGGTCTCGACCGAGGAGCTGCAGCGGATGCTCGACGCGGTGCGCCCGACGGAACCGCGCCGCAAGCGTTCGCCATTCGGTGACTGAACCCTCCGACATAGGATGCCGACATGAAACTGCACAGACTGCTCTGGCTCGCTGCGCTTGCGTCGCTGGCCTACGCCGACCCCGCTGCGGCCCAGACCAGATTCATCGCCTTCTCGGGTGGGGCTACGTACGGAGACCTCTGCTGCGGGGCGGTCAACAGCGACCACCGATGGGGCGGAACGGCAGGGCTGATGGTCGGAATGCGCAATTGGAACTACGCGGTGTTCACCCTGGAGGGGAACTGGGTCCAGAAGGGCGGTGGTACCACACGAGTGGATTACATCGACGTCCCGTTCCTCATCGGCGGCACGTACGGGTCCCACTCGGGCGGCATCCGCGCTCGGGTCTACACCGGCATCGGCATCGCGATTCCCATCAGTTGCTCGACCGAGTCGCTGCTCGTGAACTGCGATCGGAAGAAGAGCCCGGAGTGGACGTGGCCGTTCGGCGTCCAGGTCGGAAAGTGGTCGCCGTCGGGCCTCCTGGTTGCCGTCGACGCGCGCTATTCACTCGGGCTGTCGGACGCTTTCGAAAACTTCATCGCGCACAACCGGTCGTGGCAGTTCCGCCTGGTGGTAGGGAAGCAGATCGGGTAGACCTGCGTCGCAGGAGGGTACCATGCAGCGTGCGACGAGCGTCGGCGCCAGTGCGACACTGATCCTGCTCATCGGCGGGG
>Ga0209536_100009531_pt1 | contig 14427 bp, 11 predicted proteins | sample DeeMarSeWOR28_12_FD_187461 | JGI IMG/M metagenome (GOLD analysis project Ga0209536, IMG submission 187461) | Marine sediment microbial communities from White Oak River estuary, North Carolina - WOR-2-8_12 (SPAdes) (version 2) | ecosystem: Environmental > Aquatic > Marine > Intertidal zone >...
AATTTCTATATCCAGTCATTTCAGACTTACAACGCATCCGCCGTGACGTACAAGACCAAAGCGTTCCCTCTTGTCTGACCACATTGCAACAATACCAACTGGCTCACATGAACACGGTCATCAACACGATGGTTTATCTGCTAAGCCAAGGAGCCAATTCAGAATCAGAAGTGGTCAGCCAAGGCATTGTACTAGCGAAACAACAACACGATCAATACGTTTTAGAATTGGCCAATTTACTGGGCCTGACTGTAGTAGCCGCTCCTACATCCGCTCCAGTTGATGGAACACCCCAGGCAGATGCAACACCGGAGCCCGCCCCACTGGTGGTCACCAACCCCGGGCCAACTACAGTCAACCTGCGTGACCAGCCAGATCTGAATGGTGGCAACATTGGTATTCTGGATATCGGTGCAAGCGCGGTCGTGTTAGGCCGTACACCTGATACACTCTGGTACCAGGTAGAATTTCCCGGACAGCCTGGTTACATCGCCTGGGTTTATGCATCGCTGGTTCAATTATCGGATTCGACCGTGGAATTGCCAGTCATCACCCCCTAAGCCTAATGACAATCCCGGTTTCTTTCTCGAAGCACCCCATAGGGGCGAAGAAACCGGGGTTATTTTTTACTTATTGGGTTTATGATCAACCGCTACTCATCTCCTGCTTGACGGCATGATATAGATTCTCTGCTTTTAGCTCACTCAACGTAAAACACGGGGCTTCCAGGTGATCGGCCAGTTTCTGAGCCAGGCCCTGGTCAAAGGCAGCATGTTCCATATTAATAACAATACTGCGCGTTTTCTCATTAGCGATCAAATCTGCAAACTTGTAGGATTCTTCCTGCGGTGGCAGCGTACCAATAGCCACATTACCCGCACCATCTGTCAGTACAATCAGTAACGGCTCTACATCGGGGTGAATGTATTTTTCATGCGCCAGTACATCATGTGCCATTAACAATCCTGCCGAAAGCGGAGTCTTGCCACCTACAGGGATATCCACGAGTGCTTTCTGGGCTAGTTGCACACTGTTTGTCGGTGACAGGACAAGGGTTGCTCGATCCTTCTGGAAAACGATCAGGCCTACGCGGTCTCGTCTCTGGTAAGCATCCGTGAGTAGAGAGAGAATCGCCCCCTTGGTCGCATTCATTCGTTCCGCTACAGCCATCGACCAGGAAGCATCCACCAAGAAGAGTACTAAGTTGGCAACTTTCTTTACGCGGATTTTTCGCTGTAAATCGCTTCTTTCAATAGCAAAAGCCAGGCGCTTGCGCTTCTCAATACGACGTTTCTGATAGGGTGCAGCCGCACGGAAAGTGGCATCGAAGGCGATATCATCGGTCTTATCGCCTGCTGGACGTGAACGGATATAACGCCCATGCTTTCGCTCGGTTCGGGTTAAAGAACGACGGCCCGCATGGCGACGGGCCAGTTTATCAAGGGGAGTATTTAGTTTGCGCGGCTCGAATGTTTCACCGACTTTGACTTTTTGACCACCGTCCCACCAGTTGGCACTGGCGTTATTGAAAACATCCTGCGCCTGTGGCTCGGGCTGTCCCTGTGGTGAGCCTTCCTCGGCCTCATCCTCGAGTTTTAAGTTTTTTTTTGCTCGGCGCCAGATTCCTGTGGCTGCGGCTCGCCTTCATCCTCTTCATTTGGAACTGCTTGCCCCGCTAACTGCTCGATGCGCTCTTGCAATTGCTCGGTGCTCATCTCGGCCTGCTGAAAAGGAGTCCGCTTGATGCGGTGAGGCAAGGCTAACTCAGCAGCCAGAGCAATATCATGATCGTTGATTGCAGTCCGTCCTTCAAAAGCGGCCTGCGCCCGTGCTGCCTTTAGGATAACCAAATCTGCGCGATGGCCATCAACATTGAGGGAAGCGGTCAGGGCAGCGATAGAAAGCAGATCGCGGCTGGTATAGGTCACTTTATTTACAATCGTCCGTGCTTTTGCAATTTGCTCTGAAAGCTCTTTTTCTTTCGACATCCATTCTTTGCGAAAAGCCTCCGAATCTTTTTCAAAGGCCAGGTTTCGTTCCATGATCAATACGCGTTCGCGTGGATCACGAATACCGGTAATATCCACTGACAGGGCGAAACGATCCAATAATTGTGGACGCAAATCCCCTTCTTCGGGATTCATGGTACCAACCAGAATGAAACGGGCCGGATGGGCAAATGAGATACCTTCTCGTTCCACCGAGTTAACACCCATCGCAGCAGAATCGAGCAGCACATCTACTACGTGATCGTCAAGCAAGTTGACTTCGTCTATATAAAGCAAACCGCGATTGGCAGAAGCCAGTACGCCGGCTTCAAAATGGCGTTCGCCTTTTTGGATGGCCTGTTCAATATCCAGCGTGCCGACTACGCGATCTTCGGTAGCGGAAACAGGCAGGTTGATGAAGGGTGTTGTCCGCACGGTAACAGGCAATTTATCCCCGTTTGATTCGGCGCGTTCTTTGCATTCCGTGCACCAGGTGTGGGGTTTTTCCGGGTCACACCCGAAGCGGCAGTCCTGCACGATCTTTACGTCCGGCAACAAAGCTGCAAGGGCGCGTGCCATTGTAGATTTGGCGGTGCCACGCTCGCCACGGATCAACACCCCTCCAATGCGCGTATCAACAGCATTCAAAATCAGAGCGCGTCGCATGCGCTCCTGACCAACAATAGCAGTAAAAGGGTAAATAGCTGGCATTAATTAACTCCGGCGGTGATTATAACTTGTTTTTCAATTTGGTCTACCTGTAATATAATGGCGCTTTGGGAATCTCCGCCGTTCGCTGCGTGAAGACGCAGTGGCAAGTAAATTGGAGACCCAAAAAATACAAATAAAAGTAGGAAAGTAATACATGTACATACTTGGAATATCAGCATATTATCACGATAGCGCGGCTTGTCTGGTTAAAGATGGCGAGATCATAGCAGCAGCCCAGGAAGAACGGTTTACACGGGTAAAACACGATCATTCGTTTCCGACCAACGCAATCAAGTATTGTTTGAAAGAAGCCGGAATAAGCGGGGCGGAATTGGATTATGTCTCTTTCTACGATAAACCTTTTCTGAAATTCGAGCGCATCTTAGAAACGTATCTTACGTATGCGCCAATTGGCATTCAATCTTTTCTGAAGGCCATGCCGTTATGGGTAAAGAAAAAAATCTGGATCAAAGAATTGATCAAGGATGAACTGGGCTATTCCGGAAAAATCATTTTCCCGGAACACCATGAATCTCATGCAGCGGCTGCCTTTTTCCCGTCACCGTTCTCTGAAGCGGCCTTCATCACGATGGACGGTGTTGGCGAATGGTCCACTTCCAGTTATGGAGTTGGTAAAGGCAACCAGGTTGAATTGTTTGCAGACATCCGCTTCCCTCATTCGATTGGGCTGCTCTATTCGGCCTTTACGTATTACACAGGTTTCAAGGTTAATTCCGGTGAATACAAAGTAATGGGCTTAGCGCCTTATGGTGAGCCAAAATACAAAGATTTGATCTATGAGCACTTAATCGATGTCAAGGAAGATGGCTCGTTTAAGATGAACATGGATTACTTCAATTATGGCGCCGGCCTGACAATGACCAACTCAAAATTCCACCGGCTTTTTGGCGGCCCGCCGCGCGAACCGGAAAGCGAGCTTACCCAAAAAGAAATGGATTTAGCGCGTTCCGTTCAGGAAGTAGCGGAAGAAGTCATGTTGAAAATGGCAAGCCATGTGAAGAAAGAAACCGGAATGAAATATCTCTGTCTCGCCGGTGGCGTTGCCTTGAATTGCGTTGCCAACGGGAAACTATTACGCTCTGGCCTGTTTGAGGACATCTGGATCCAACCGGCTGCCGGGGATGCTGGGGGCGCGGTCGGCTGCGCTTTGTTCACCTGGTTCCAATATTTGAACAACCCAAGGGAGGCCGACAACAAATCTGACTTTATGCAGGGCGCTTATCTTGGTCCCAAATTTGATAATAAAGCTATCAAAAAATTCCTGGATAAAAATGGATACGCTTACCAGACCCTCACGGATGAAGAGTTACCTGAAGTAGTTGCCGACCTGATTGTAGAAGAAAACGTGATCGGCTGGTTCCAGGGACGGATGGAATTTGGTCCAAGGGCATTAGGGTCAAGGACGATTATTGGCGATGCCCGGTCACCGGAAATGCAGAAGAAGATGAATTTGAAAATAAAATACCGGGAAAGTTTCCGGCCATTTGCGCCATCCATCCGAGCGGAAAACATTTCAGAATATTTCGAGATCGATCGCGAAAGTCCTTACATGCTCCTGGTAGCGGACGTCCAAAAAAACAAACGGATAGAAATGTCGGATGAGCAAAAATCCTATTTTGGCCTGGACAAGCTAAACGTAGTTCGTTCTGATGTTCCAGCGATCACCCACGTAGATTACTCTGCCAGGATACAATCGGTAAATAGCAAAACAAACCCGCGCTACCATGAGATGCTGACAAAATTTAACAGCAAACATGGATGCCCGGTCATTGTCAACACGTCATTCAACGTTCGCGGGGAGCCGATTGTTTGCACTCCCAAAGATGCCTATCTATGTTTCATGCGAACGGAAATGGATTACCTGATCATGGGAAACTACCTGCTGAATAAAACAGAACAGAACCCACTTGTCGGGGATTCTGACTGGCGCAGTGAATTTGAATTGGATTAAACAATGATAGAAGAAATTAAAAACATAAAAAACGAAAAGAGTGACTTCCGAAAGTTTGGGATCACGATCGGTCTGCTTTTGATAATCATTGCCGGGTTCCTTTTCTGGAGAGGCAAAGAATCATTCGAAATAATATTGGTTGCCGGTTCTACATTACTTGTGCTGGGCCTTGTGATACCTGTCGTCTTGAAACCGATTTATTGGATATGGATGGTTCTCGCTGTCATCCTTGGTTGGATCATGACACGTGTGATATTAAGCGTGTTGTTTTACGTGGTGATCACACCAATTGGATTGTTTTCACGATTGTTTGGAGGCAAATTCCTGGATTTGAAATGGGACAAATCAAAGGAATCTTACTGGAACCCCAGAACCACAACGCAACGCAATAGTGAAGAATACGAAAGACAGTTTTAGGATAATCACATAACTTTCCTAATGAGGAAGGTTATAATCATCCTGATGGATAACTCATAGTTTAATCAGAGTGATACTATAATTTCAAATAACAGAGGATAAAGTATGTCTAAGCTCTCAATCATTGGTGAATTCTGGAATTTCCTTAAAGTCCGCAAGAAGTGGTGGTTAGCGCCAATCATTATTTTTCTGATATTGCTTGGTGCTCTCATCGTTCTGACAGAGGGATCTGCAATCGCACCATTAATTTACACCTTGTTCTAAGCTTGCTCGAACAATGGGGAAGAACTGAATTCCCTTCCAGCCGGAATAAGCCATTTCGTTTTGCTTGGCTCCTTTCGGTGTGAAGGAGGTTATATTTCAAGAGAGTGTCGCCTATTGCGCAACACTCTCTTGTCAGTCCGCTTGCGGCCTCCCTTATGCAAAGGCAAAAATACGAGCTTATGAAGAAAATATGGTCTAACGTTCTCTACATTCTATATCTTGTCGTTCTGCTGGTCATCGCTGATTTCGTTGTCGGTCTGCTATATGAACAGGTTGCCCCATCCTTGGGACAACGGAATATCATGATCCTTCTTGGAGAAGTGGATGAGGAACAAGCGTTGAACGAACGCCCGCATCCCTACTTGCTCTGGGAGAACACCCCAAATTTCATATCGCCAGAGGGTATTAAACAAACAAACAACCTGGGATATAGGAATAAGGAAGATTTTAATTTCACGAAAGATGCAAACGTTTTCAGAATACTGGCTCTAGGAGGCTCAACAACTTGGGGATATTTGCTGGATGATCCTGCGGATGCGTGGCCGTCGCAACTGGAGAAAATGTTAAACGATGCGCTTTCGGAAGATTCCAATCTTGACAGGATCGAAGTGATTAATGGCGGGTTGAACTACGCGACATCGGCAGAGTTATTGCTCCATTATCTCTACCGAGATAGATATCTCGATCCAGATATTGTAGTTATTCACACAGGTGGCAATGATGCGAAGCTGTTGTTGTTCCATGATTACGATCCAGACTATTCGGGCTTCAGGCCAGGTTGGGAAGCTAACGTTCATAGGTTGCGGACGGGTGAAGGCTTCTTGATCAGGCACTCAAATATCGCAAAGCTGCTTTACGCTTTTTGGTTGAATGATTCTGCTGCATTACCGCATGTTAACAAACAGTCCAAATCGTTCGATCTTAGGCCGAATTATTACTTGGAGAATGCCAGGGCAAATGAACCCCTTGGATTTGAAAGGAATTTGGACCTTCTATTGAGAAACATTGTCAGCGATGGCGCTGAGCCTATCCTGTTCCCTTTTGTTTTGACGTCAGACGAACAATTTGAAACCTTGAGCGCCGAATCCGCAGCGCGCGTGGCATTCACGAGAAAAATACGCGAAGGTTATGTAATCGCTTTGGCCAAGAACTATGATGTTATGGAACGCCTGAGCCTCGAGCACCAAATCTCGTTGATTGAGCTATCACCGGATGAGATTCCCACAGAATATTTTTTGGACGATGCTCATCTCTCGAAAGAAGGGGAAGCAATAAAGGCGCGGACTGTCGCAAACCAGATATGCCAAATGGCACCCGACATCAACTGTAATGCCCTGCGATAATAAAGAAACCAACTGACAAAAAAAGTCCCCGGCGCATCGTCCGGGGACCTCAGGCCTGCTTCCGTTACCCACGGTCATATAACGGACTGGGCCTGCTGATATAGTTGCTCTTTTAGCTTCATAATGTCACGTCCCACCTTTGAGCCGGAATCACCCTGGATTTCTTTGGAAATTTTATCAATGGCATACATCACAGTCGTATGGTCGCGGCCACCCAGTACTTCGCCAATCTGCGGCAGGGATACGTTTGCTTCTTCGCGCAGCAAGTACATTGCGATTTGTCGCGGGAGCGCAACAGCACGCGAGCGGTCACGGCCAAGCAATTTCTCGGCTGACAAGTTGAAGTAATGGGCAACCAGATCCACAACCTTTTGTGGCTCCAGGTCACCACGCTGGGGCAGCAGGTCAGACAGGGCAACATCGACCAGGTTGGGGGTCAGGGATGAGCCGCTCAAGTCTGCAAAAGCCAGGATTCGGTTGAGGGCACCTTCCAGTTCACGGATGTTGGACTGAACCCGTCGAGCAATCGCATCCAGGATTTCATCTGGGATGTAGCGGCCTGTGCGCTCGGCTTTGTGGCGTAAAATCGCCAGCCGGGTTTCCAGGTCAGGTGGTTGGATATCGGCAGTCAAGCCCCATTCGAAGCGTGAGCGCAAGCGTTCTTCCAGCGTGACCAGCGATTTGGGCGGACGATCAGACGATACGATGATTTGCTTATCCTGGCCATGAAGAGTGTTAAAAGTATGGAAAAATTCCTCTTGTGTTGATTCTTTTCCTGCGATAAATTGAATATCATCCACCAACAAAACGTCAATAGAACGATACTTTTCACGGAATGCCTGTGTGGTGTGCGTGCGGATGGCATTGATCATATCGTTGGTAAACTCTTCCGAAGAAACGTATAACACGTTCAACCCACGCGTGTGACATGCATTTCCAATAGCATGTAATAAGTGCGTTTTACCGAGGCCAACACCCCCATATACAAAAAGCGGATTGTAAGCCCGCGCAGGTTTCTCGGCGACTGCCAGGCAGGCAGCGTGCGCCAGACGATTACCGGAACCAACAACAAAATTTTCAAATGTGTAACGGGGATTTAACGTTATATTCCGTTGAAGAGATACAGAGATGTCTTCTTCGTTGTGCTCCACCGCTTCAACTGACTGGAGTAATTCTTCATCGTTTTGTGATACTACGAAATTGACTGAAACGTTCGAATCCATTATGCCGATTAACAGGCGGCTGACTGTGCTTGCAAGACGGCTCTCCAACCAATCGCGAGCATATGCATTACGCACGCTTATGGTAAGCAAACCATCGTTATATTTTATCGGCCGGGTATCGCGCACCCAGGTGTCAAAAGATGCCCTCGGCATCTCCATTTGGAGTTGTCCGAGCACAGATTGCCATGCCTGTTCTACGTTCATAAGTACTCCCTCGTCAATGGGTTTAGGGTATGGAGAACTAACCCGCCAATAATCCAGCGGTTTAGTGAGGTATATGAATTTATATTGCGTCTTACAGGGATTTGAGACAGAGGCAGAAGCCTTGTCCACAATCTCAGCGTGCACACATTCTAGCAGAAAAGGTCATTACATACCAACACGCGTGCCCTACGAAACCTTAAAAACTTTTGTTTTTTTAAGGTAAACAAACCTTAAAGAATCATTTTGCAAAGACCGCCAATTATTTTAATATTCCGAACACTTGTTTCAGCCAAAAAAGCTATTGGCTTAAACCGACACCCCCACATATGGGGTTTTTCGCCAGGTTTGGCCTTGTTTCCGCATATGTGCCTTAAGAAAGCGTGCGGCTGACTCTTTTTCATCAGCCGCATGTGAAACACAAGATCTCGGGACTCAATCTCAGGATTCCAAATGTTGACAACAAATTAAGGCACAGAACCATATGGCACCCATGCCAGCACCGTTGTTCCCTCATTGCGCGTGGATGAAATATCCACTTCACCGCCTACGTTACGGGCACGTGTTTGCATGTTAGCCAGGCCATGACCAAGGGATGTGCTCATATTATCCATGTCAAAGCCCCGACCATTATCCTGCACTTCCATCAGCACACGTTCACTGGTCACCCAAACGCTGACCTGCACGCGCTTGGCAGCAGCGTGCTTGGCTGCATTCGCCAAGGCTTCCTGACAAATATGGAACATGGCTAGCGCATGACTCTGCGGCAGATCAATTAATGCCTCTTTGGGACCGCTGAGAACCGCTTCGGCCAGGGTATGCGCGCGGTACTCGGTAATGAGGCGCCGCAGGCCATCCATGAGGCCTTCATCATTCAACTGACGTGGACGCAGATCCAGGATATATGCACGCAAATCACGGATTGTCTTATTCAAATCATCGATTGAATGCTTGATACCTTCCTGAGCTTTCTGTGGGTTTTCCCTGACCAGGTGTGAAATGTTTTCCAGCGACAGCCCCACCCCAAAAATAGATTGGATGATGCCATCATGCAGATCCATGCCGATACGTTCACGTTCTTCGAGCACTGCCAGTCGGCGCGCGTTCTGGTGCAGGCGCGCATTTTCGATTGCCAGCGCTGCCCAATTCGCTACCGCTGTCAGCAGTCGGATATCGCGTTCGTCAATAGGGCTTTGGCTGCGGGTGGCCACACTCAGCACACCCACCATACTCTCAGTGGATTCAAGCGGGATGCAAGCAATCTGACGGAACCCGGCTTTGACCACAGCCTTCCGAACAAAACGTACATCATCGGCCAGGTTATGGCTGATAATCGGTTCGCCGCTCTTTGCCACAATACCAATGAAGCCTTCTTCTAATTTAAAGTATGTGCGCGTCCAGAATGCCTCGGCGGCCTGCCCGCGATGCAGCACCAGACGTAGTGTCTTGCGATCATCATCCAGTAAAAAAATCTCCCCGGCTTCTACTCTCATATAGTTCATGACCAGGGCCAGGGTTTTATTTAAGATTTCATCCAGTTCCAGCGAGGCTGTCAGCGTGGATGCAAAGTCATTCATCAGGGTAAGGTCTTCGCTGCGACGAGTCAGGGCTATGTCACGCTCTTTGAGGTGCTGATACAGCCTTGCGTTCTGGATCGCCGCGGCGGCATACGCGGCCAACATCTGAATGATTTTCTCATCATCCTCGTTAAACGAATCCGCATCGATCTTATCCGTCAGATAGATCTGCCCTAATTGCTTCTCGCCTGCGAGAATGGGCACGCCTAAAAACGATATCATGCTTGGATGGTTTTTCGGAAAACCGGAACTACGTGGATGCTGGTCAATTACCGGAATGCGTAACGGTTCCTTCGCATTCATTAGTTCGCCGATCAGCCCCTTCCCTACCGGGGGATGCGAAATGCGTTTTGTTTCGGTGTCTGTCAATCCGACAGAAATGAATTTCTCCAGTTTCCCCTCTTCATCTAATACGCCCAAAGCCGCATAACGAGCTTCCGCCTGTTCGGAGGCCACGGTTGCGATACGCTCCAATAACGTCTCCAGAGAGACATCCTTAACCAACTCTAGGCTCGCCTGGTGCAATGCAATCAGGCGTTCCCTTAGCTCCTCACGCGTCAAAAGCATATTCAATTCACCTCTATTAGGACTATTATATCCAATTTTTGTGGTTTGATAGGTTTTGGCAGGTATCACCAATAAAATTGTAAGTTGAAGGATGACGGGTTATCCCCGTCTCTTTTTGAGGAAGAATATGACGATATCACGCATCTCTGGTTTTTACAACCTGACAATCGAAGAACGACGCGCCAAAATTGCAGACGACTCGCATCTGGCTCCCGAAGACCTGCTCCCATTTAATGACGGTGGACTCACCTCCGATTCCGCCGACCACATGATCGAGAACGTAATCGGGTTGCATTCCCTACCAATCGGCATCGGGCTCAATTTTCAAGTTAATGGCAAAGATGTTCTGATTCCATTTGCGATCGAAGAACCATCTGTAGTAGCGGGCGCATCCTTCATGGCCAAGCTAGTCCGCGCGGGCGGCGGTTTCCAGGCTACCACTTCTGCCCCTGAGATGATCGGTCAAATACAGGTACTCGATCTCGACAACGTTGAAGCCGCCCGCCTGAAAATCTACGAACATAAAATTGAGTTGCTGGAAGAAGCTGATGCCATCGACCCCATCCTTAAAAAATTCGGCGGCGGCGCTCGTGACCTCGAAGTCCGCCTCATCGATGACTCCCCCATTGGAGCGTTCCTGGTTGTTCATCTAATATATGATGTGCGTGACGCGATGGGTGCCAACGCCGTCAACACGGCCTGCGAGCGCCTGGCTCCGCGCATCGAAGCCATCACCGGAGGACGCGTCCACCTGCGCATTCTATCCAACCTGGCGGACCGCCGTCTGGCAAGGGCACGCTGCACCATCCCTGTGAAAGAATTGGCCTTTGAAAGAGGTGACGGGTTGGCAACCCGTCAATTTACTGGCGAGCAGGTGCGCGATGGAATCATCGAGGCCTGGGCTTTCGCTGCCTCCGATCCCTATCGCGCGGCCACGCACAACAAAGGCATCATGAACGGTGTGGACGCGGTTGTCATCGCCACCGGCAACGACTGGCGCGCCATCGAAGCGGGTGCGCACGCTTATGCGGCGCGTTCTGGAAAATACACCTCGCTCTCCACCTGGGGCACAGATGCGGATGGCAATCTGGTTGGCACGCTCGAAATGCCGATTGCGGTTGGGATCGTTGGCGGCGCCACCAAGGTGCACCCCGCCGCGCAGGCTTCTGTCAAACTGATGGGCGTTAAAACCGCCAGCGAGTTGGCTGAGATCATCGTCTCGGTTGGGCTGGGGCAAAACCTGGCTGCCCTGCGCGCCCTCGCCACCGAAGGCATCCAGCGCGGACACATGTCCCTGCACGCCCGGCAGGTCGCCATCGCTGCTGGAGCAGAAGGTGAACTGATCGAAAAGGTCGCCGCGCAAATGGTAACGGAGAAAACGGTCAGAATTGACCGCGCGGAAGAAATTTTGAAATCACTGTTTAGCTAGTCTGACCAGTCCGACATGTCAGACCTGTCAGACAAAGGAACTTATATGACCACCCCTAAACCCAAGAACACCCCCCTGCTCAAACCCGCCCGCCCGGTCGGTTTTATCGGCTACGGCGCGTACGTGCCGCGTTATCGCATCCCTGCCAAAGAGATCGCCCGCGTGTGGGCTGGCGGCAAGGCGGCGCTGCCCGTCAAAGAGAAAGCCGTTCCCGGTATGGACGAGGACGTGATCACCATGTCCATTGAGGCAGCGCGCAATGCGCTGGCGCGCGCGGAAATACACGCCCATCAACTGCGCGCCGTCTGGGTCGGCTCTGAGTCGCATCCGTATGCCGTCAAGCCAACTTCCACGGTCGTGGGCGAAGCGATCGGCGCCGTTCCCCATATCCAGGCCGGTGACTGGGAGTTCGCCTGCAAAGCGGGCACGGAAGCCATCGTCGCTGCGATGGGATTCGTCGGCTCGGGCATGGCAGATTACGCCATGGCCATCGGTATGGACACCGCCCAGGGCAAACCCGGAGATGCGCTTGAATACACTGCTGCTGCGGGCGGCGCGGCTTATATCATTGGTCCTGCCGAGAACGCGCTGGCAACCATCAACGCATCCTATTCCTTCGTGACCGACACGCCCGATTTCTGGCGGCGTGAATACCAGAAATATCCCGAACACGGCGTGCGCTTCACCGGTGAGCCGGCCTACTTCAAGCATGTCACTACAGCCGGGAGCACCCTGATGGAAGCGCTTGGCGTGACCGCCAAAGACTATCAGTACGCCATCTTCCACCAACCCAACACGAAATTCCCGCAGCGCGCCGGTCAGATGCTGGGGTTCACCCCTGAGCAGATTGCGCCTGGTTTGCTTGTCCCTGTCATCGGTAATACCTACTCCGGCGCGGCCATCATCGGGCTGACCGCTGTGCTCGACATTGCCCAACCCGGCGACCGAATCCTGATGGTTTCGTTCGGCTCCGGTGCGGGCTCGGATGCCTTCGACCTGACCGTCACAGACAAGATTCTCGAACGTCAAGACAAAGCTGCAAAAACGCAAGACTACATCGCCCGCCGCATCGAGATCGATTACGCCACCTACGCCCGCTACCGCGGGAAGATTACGATGAAATAAGAGCGGGATTCGTTCTTTGGATATCGGATATTACGTCTTATGTATCACGATTTCCAATTCCCGAATCACAACTCACGATCACTTGGAAATCAACTATGACTGAAATCATTATCGCTGGCATCGGCCAGACAGCCGTCGGGGAACATTGGGATGTGGGCCTGCGCAAACTGGCCTACCATGCCATGCACACCGCCATCGAAGACGCAGGCGGGCTGAAGCCACAGTCGCTTTTCGTGGGCAACATGCTGGCTCCCAATCTCTCCCGCCAGGCCCATCTGGGCGCATTATTGGCTGATTTCGCTGGACTTCGCTTCGACTACGCTCAGCACTCCGCCGGTATTGAAGCTGTCACTATCGAGGCCGCGGGGGCTTCCGGCGGTGCGGCGCTGCGCCAGGGCTACCTGGCCGTCAAAAGCGGCATGGTGGACACGGCGCTCGTCGTTGGTGTAGAAAAGTTCACCGACCAGGTCGGCGCAGGTGTGGAAGAAGCACTTGCCACGGCAGCCGACTCCGATTTTGAGTCCGTGCAGGGCATGACCGCCTCCGCCCAGGCCGATCTCATCACCAAACGCTACATGCACGAACACAACGTTCCCGTTGACGGCTTCGCAGGATTCGCGCTCACCGCGCATGCCAACGGCGCGGGCAACCCCAATGCCATGTTCCAGAAAGCCATCAAGTCGGAGACCTATGCCAAATCAGGCGAACCGCTGAATATGTTCGACATCGCTCCCAATGCCGACGGCGCTGCCGCGCTCGTTCTGACTCGCCGCGACCTGCTCCCGTCTAACTGGCCGCATCCGCTTGTCAAGATCGCTGGTTCCGCCACTGCATCCGACACCTTAGCCCTGCACGACCGCAAGGATATGCTCTACTTCGAGGCTGCCCAGCTTTCGGCAGGTAGGGCCATCAAGCAAGCGGAGATCACACTCGACCATATCGACCTGTTCGAATATCACGACAGCTACAGCATCTATGCCGCGCTGGCGCTTGAATCTGTCGGATTTGCCATTCGCGGGCAGGGCTGGAAACTGGCCGCCGAAGGACAGATCGCTTTGAACGGACGTATTCCCTGTGCCACGATGGGCGGACTGAAAGCGCGCGGTTTTCCGGGAGGCGCTGCAGGCGTGTACCAGGCCGTCGAAGCAGTTCAGCAGCTACGAGGGCAGGTGGAAGCGAACCAGGTCGCAGATGCGAAATATGCACTCATCCAGTCACTGGGTGGGCCGGCATCCACCGCTGTATCTCACATCCTGGAGAGAATAAACTAGCACTGCAACTCTCTAAACCTATCAGATTAGAAAGGTACTTCCTCCTGATAGTTCCTGATAGTTCCATTCCTTAAAATGGAGCATAGAAATTTTAACGAAGTACCGCAAGAAGTTGCGGCACAAGGAGTATATACATGGAAATCCCGCGTCATTGGCGACTCAAAAAACAACGTTACGGATTGGTCGGGGAAGTTTGTCCGCACTGCGACTTTAAAATCTTTCCGCCGCGCGATGTGTGCCCGAACTGCGGCGACGAAGCCAAAGACCTATACACTTTCAGCGGCAAAGGCGAGGTTTATTCTTACACCACCGTTTATGAGGCCCCCAGCGGCTTCGACA
>Ga0209536_100009532_pt1 | contig 14425 bp, 8 predicted proteins | sample DeeMarSeWOR28_12_FD_187461 | JGI IMG/M metagenome (GOLD analysis project Ga0209536, IMG submission 187461) | Marine sediment microbial communities from White Oak River estuary, North Carolina - WOR-2-8_12 (SPAdes) (version 2) | ecosystem: Environmental > Aquatic > Marine > Intertidal zone >...
TCAAAGATCTTTTGAGCTGACAGATATTGAGAACAGAGCACCTTTAATAGAGGCTGTCTCTAACAATCATCCGGAAATAGTGACCTGGTTAATTGAAAAAGGAGCAGACGTAAATACCAAAGAGATGAACGGATGGTCGCCGCTTATGTTTGCGGCAATGCAAGGTTATGTGGAAATCACCACGATACTGATTGATTCGGGCGCCGAGGTGAATATAAAGACCAATAATGGTGAAACTCCGCTCCAGCGTGCCTTGACTATTGATGAAGCCGGAATGGACCGGAAAGCAGTAATTGAATTACTGAAAAAAGCAGGAGGCGAATGAGGATATATTGACCGAACCCTGATAGTAATTTATTTGGATTGCCAGTAACATCTTTTTGGAGAAACAATGGTTCCTTCAGCCTTCAGTTTTGACATGGCTTTGTCGACATCCTTCCTATCAAGCTTTGTTAGTTCAGCTATTTTGCTGGCATTCACCGGTTCACCGGCTTTTTTTATTGCCTCAAGAACCCGATCCTTAATTTCCAAGGTATCTTTTGTTTAATGATTATTACCAAATATAATATGAATCTTTTAGTCTACACCGATACTTTATCAATGATATTAAGTGCTGAGACGCAATACTGTCCTCCTCTACGTATTTATTGCAAATTTTTTAAATTAGCAGATCCTACAGGAATACTGGTTTGAAAGACCAAATGAGCATCGTCAGGTGCGAAATATATCATTAAATACTATTACATTTTGACTATGAAACCTACTATTAAGATTACGTATTTATTTATCATCTTGTTTTTGTCTTTGAGTACAACTACAACATGCTCGCAAGACAGAATTGTGAAGGTTGCAATGGCACAGATATTCTGCCTTGATGGTGACAGGTCAGGCAATTTTGTGAGAATTGAAAATGCTATCATGGAAGCAAAGGAATTAGGTGCCGATATTGTATGTTTCCCTGAAACATGCCTGTTCGGATGGGTAAACCCCGATGCCCACAAACGGGCATACCCAATCCCTGGTCCGGATACAGATAGATTATGCGTCATGGCTATAAACCATAATATTTATATATGTATAGGCCTGGCTGAAAAGGAAGGAGATAAACTGTATGATTCTGCACTACTTATTGATAACAGGGGAAATATAATTCTCAAACATAGGAAGATTAATATTCTTGCAGAACTGATGTCACCTTCTTATGCCGCAGGTAATGATATAAAGACATTGGAAACAGAATTCGGTACTATCGGAATGCTGATATGCGCCGATTCATTTGATGATGATATATTAGCCAGAATGAAGATTCAAAAACCAGATATTATACTGATCCCTTATGGATGGGCAAACACCGAGGACAGCTGGCCTGGCCACTCAGAGCAACTAAGAAAAACTGTCAGAAATGCGGCAAAAGAGCTTGGCTGCTGTGTTATCGGAACCGATCTTGTGGGCGAAATAAGTCACGGTCCCTGGAAAGGACTGGTATATGGCGGATCCAGCGTAGCATGCGACAGGCATGGTGAGATCATAGGGCAATGCAGGGACAGAGACAGGGATGTGGTGCTTGTCACTATTGAACAGAGACCCCTGAATTCGGTACGAGACCACGAACAATAGGTGATTGTATATGGTGGCAGTTAGCAATTGTTGAATTGTTTAACTGTTAATCCGGTTTTCACCTTTGCCATAGCCTTGGCCAAGGCTTTGGCTCTCAAGAAAGCTGCGATACATTAAAACTTTGGGTTTGGTTCAGCATTTCAACAGGATACTGTTCTTTCACAGTATTCTCATCTTTGCTCTTACTTCACCTTGTAAATCAAAATAACATGTATTGGGAAGATTAATTTGACATGCATCATATATTGTTTTAAATTTGGCAAAGGCATTGAATATAAAATCATTAAAATCTTACACAATGAAAAAACCAAAAGCTTTAGTATTGTTATTACCCGTTATCCTTGCTCTTGTCACTCTATGTAAACAGGAAGTTAAAGAGACAAAGATACCAGTTACCACCGCATCAGAAACCGCACTAGCATTATACAATGAGGGCATAACAGCCTTTGACCAGATCTATCTTGCCCAAGCACTTGACCTGTTTGATCAGGCCCTGGCTGAAGACCCTGATTTTTTTATGCCAGCTTACGAGAAATGTATTTATTATCTCTGGTTTGAGTATCCGGAGGAATTCAAGAAAAATGCTGAAATAGCATTGCAATCACAGGCAGAATTAAGTGAGGGAGAGTTAGTACTGAAAAGCATGCTTGAACAATGGCTTGCAGATCCGGAAGCTGATGTAACAGAGACAGCAAAACAATTGGTGGAACTGTACCCTGAAGATCCTGATGCTTATTGGCACCTGGCCACTGCACAGAATTTGATAAATGATTATACCGGTGCTGTGGTGTCCTATATAAAGGCAATTGAGTTAACGGATAATCCTGCGCCTATATATAATTTGCTTGGGTATGCTTATATGGAACTGGGGCAATATGAAAAAGCTGATTCTGTGTTCAACATATATATTGAACTCGAACCAGACCTGCCAAACCCGTATGATTCAAAAGGTGACTATTACATGCAGATTGAAGATTACGGGAATGCTTATGAAAGTTATATGAAAGCATATGATATTGATTCCCTGTGGAGTTACAATAAAGCTATGAACGCTAAGGCGTTATACGATAGCCTACAGGTTGAAATGGAATAACCGATAGAGGCGCAATATTTTGCGCCTCTAATAATTTGTCTTATTCAATGTAAATTCTGGTTGCAGCCAGCCTACTTTCTGATCCTTATAGGATAGGGAGGTCGTACGGGCTCGACGGGAGGATTCTTTTCCAACTCTTCCAGCGCAATTTCAATTGCTTTCTCGAGCTGTGGATCATGGCCCTTGATAACCTCTGCCGGCCATTGCTCAACTTCAATATCTGGTGGCACGCCAACGTTCTCAACAATGAATCCTTCGCTGGTCCAGATAGCCAGGTTTGGTGCAGTCACAGAAGCACCGTCGATGAATTCCGGGAATCCAAGGACACCAACCAGGCCTCCCCATGTTCTTTTCCCTACCAGTGTGCCTACCTTGAATTTCCTGAACATCCATGGCAACATATCACCACCCGATCCTGCAGTCTCGTCTATTATCATAACCTTGGGACCCTGTATCGAGGCACTTGGCGTTTTAAGATCTTTCCCGTAACGGAAATTCCAGTGTGACTGGTAAGGACGGAGCAGTATATCGATATAGTAATCTGCAATGGACCCACCACCGTTGAAGCGCTCGTCAACTATTATTGCTTTCTTTTTTGCCTGCGGGAAAAAGTAACGTTTAAAATATTCGTGGCCGGCACCAGCGGTGTTAGGCACGTAAACATATGCAACCTGCCCGTTGGTGGCTTCATCCACTTTCTTCAGGTTGCCTTCAACCCAATCTCGGTTCCTGAGTGATGCCTCATTGGTTATCGGAACAACTTTTACTTCACGTGATCCTGAAAAATCTGGATTAGGACCTATAGTTATATTTACAATTTTATCGGCAGTGTTCTCAAAATAACTGTATATATTCTGATCTGCTGCCAGGTCTTTCCCGTTGACTGCAAGTATATAATCACCAACCTTCGCGTTTATACCGGGCTCTGTCATTGGTGAACGTAATTCCGGATTCCAGTTCAATCCCCCGTAAATCTTTTTCAGCCGGTACCTGTTATTCGAGATCTCATAGTCCACACCCAGCAGTCCTCCACTAACACGCTCAGGTTGACCAAGCTGTTCACCAGGACCCTGTAACCTGTGATGACCCACGGAAATTTCACTGCACATCCACTGGATAACACGGTTGAGATCATTCCTGCATGAAAGATCAGGAAGGAATTGTGAGTATTTTTCCTTCATGGCCGGCCAATCAGCACCATGCATACCGGGGTCATAGAAATAATCCCTGTTTACTCTCCATGCCTCGTCAAAAATATGCGGCCATTCTGCCAGCGGATCAATTTTCACCTGAAGTGAGGATGTATTTATAATGCCTTTCCCGGGTTCTGGCTTTGATCCTGTATTGGTGATTCCAAAGGTCCTTCCACTACTGTAGAACATCTTTTTGCCATCAGCTGAAATTTCATAATTATCAAGTGTCATAACCTCCTTATCCTTCTTTTCCTTTATGTCATACATATGTAATTTACTTTCTCCTCCAAATCCTGCAGGCCTGACAATATAGAATACCTTACCTTCCTCACCGACTCCCAGCCCTGAATAATTTCCTGCATCCACAGGGAGCGCAACAATGCGGTCTTGAATCCCGGCAAGGTCTATTTTCATTTCATCCTTTTTCTCAGGTTCTTCAGCTTTACCTTTCTTTGATGTCTTTTCAGGTTCAACTTCAGGAGTTTCTTCTTTTTCTGCTTCCTCTTCATCACTTTCCTTAGCAAATGGATTGATCAGATCCTTTTGCAGGGTAGCAAGATATATTGAGGATGTGGCTGACATATCGGCATTCGACTGGTCGAACCAGTTTACAACAGGACCGGCATCTGTTGATGCAAAGAAATATAGGTATTTCCCACCGTTGTCAAAAACAGGTTCAGAAGCATCACTCATACCATCGGAAACGGGATACGACTTTGCCTGATCCCGTGAATAGATGAACACCTGCCTGAAGTTTGATCCAAGGACTTTGGTATATGACAGCCATTTTGAATCTTTCGACCATGATCCGAATAATTCCCTGAAAACGCCGGGGAAATACATCTCATCCGAATCTACTTTTTTTACTTCTCCTGATTCAATGTTTATTATATACAGGCTCCTGCTGTTATCCACATAGGCAACGTTTTTACTGTCTGGAGACCAGTGGGGATAAGCATAAAAACCTGCACCATTCAACTGGTACGTCCTGGCCTTTCCCGAACCGTCCTGCGGAGCAACATAGAGCATATATTCACCTGAAGCATCAGAAAAAAAAGCTATGTTTTTCCCGTCAGGTGACCATGCAGGATATTTCTCGTGTGCACCGGTGGTAAGTGTTATATTTCGTGCATCACCCTTTTCAGCCGGTACCGTCATAATATCACCCCTGAAATCAAATACAACCCTGGCACCTGTGGGTGATATGCCTCCGCTCCTTATATAGCGGCTGCCTGAAACATATCGAGGTCTTAGCTCTAGCAGGTCAGTGGCAATTCCTACCGTTATCTTTTGGGATGATTTTGTATTCACATCAAAGAGATGCAAATATCCGGCCTGCTCAAAAATGATCTGACCGTTGCCATCTGTTGCCTTTATTATGGGAAAATCTGTGAAATCCGTCAGCTGTTCAATATTTTTTGTACCTGTATTGTATGAGAAAAGATTGAATTCACCATTGCGGTCACTTCTGAAATAAACCACCTCACCAATCCACATTGGATCGGTATCATTACATCTGCCTTCCGGCTGAGGGATTTTTACCACTGAATGATCTTCAAAAGAGAACAGCCAGATTGTAGCCACAGTACCACCCCTGTAGTTTTTCCATTGACCATACCTCCCCGCGAGAGGAGTATATGCCATATATGTGCCATCCGGTGAATAGGATGCACAATAGCCATTTGGAATTACAAGCCGGGTGGGAAATCCACCACTTATGGGTACTGTAAAAAACTGAGTATAGCGGTTCGTAAAAACCTCTCTCTGTGATGCAAAAAGAACTTCCGATCCATCAGGAGTAAAACCTCTTACTATATCGCTGCCGGGATGCCAGGTAAGCCTTTGTGGTACACCTCCTTCAATCGGAACTATAAATACATCCGTATTCCCGTCATATTGGGCACTGAAAGCAATAAGCTTCCCATCGGGTGAAAACACAGGGTCGGATTCCTGTCCTTCATCAACCGTAAGCCGTCGAGGGAATGTACCATCTTTATTCGCAATCCATAGATCATTGGCATACACAAATGCAATGTGCTCAGCACTTACAGCAGGTTGAGAAAGCAACCTTGTATCTTTGGTGTCTACTCCCAAAGAAGAACCTGATATCAGGAAACAGGATATCAGGATAAAAAACAATGTTCTGAATGACTTTTTCATGATAAATAATTAAATATGTTAGTTAATGATTTCCAGGCAGATATGATTTACACGCTTTGAATGTTGAGGCCATATAAATAGTAACCGTAGAAAAATAAAAACCCTTTTTCAGTAATTAAGTTCCAAGGCTATTTTATAAAAGATTAAATATATGAAAAGTATCCTAAATGGACTAGGCTAATCAGGGTCAGTTTAAAATCTAGTATTTATAATCCTGAATCTTATGTTGAAACGTTCATTAGTTGTGAAGTTTATAGGTTTAGAAGTTAAGTTATGTTGTTTAAATGTTCAATGCAGGTTTTATACACAGTTATCCAGAATCTGTTAGAAGTGTAAAATTTTATAAGGCAAATTAATAACTTTCAATTCCCATCAGCCCGATTATCTCAACGAATCGGGGATCGGAGGAGCTGTATACTTCAAGTTTGTTATATCTTTTTATAAAGGTCATATTTAAGTCGTGAACATCATATGCTTTCTTTAAGTTATTAAATCCCTGATCCTCCATTCCTAACGAAAACTGAAGTAAAGCAAGAAAGAAAGGAGAAACATAGACAGAATCTGATCGAAGAATTAATTCATCATATAATTGCATAGCCTTATCTTTTAGTTCCATTTTTACATAAATTATTCCTTCCAGAGGCTTATATTTATCCTCACTTTTATGAATTGCAGAAATAGCTTTTTCATACTCGCCTGTAAATAAGTATAATAAAGTTAGATCAGCATTAAATGCTGGAAAACCTGGGTCAACCTTAATTACCTTTTCAAAGAATTCCATTGCCTTATCATATTTTCCTGCATCTCTTAGCACTCCTCCTAAATTTCTATTTATAACAAGCGATAAAGGATCAAGAGCAAGAGCTTTTTTTAATTCTTCAACAGCATAATCAAAACTTCCTTTACTGTTAAGTAATAATCCATACCAGTGGTGTGCAGTTGCATAATCAGGATTAAGATCGATAGCCTGGAGGAATTCTTTCTCTGCTGCTTCAAAATTCCACCGACTGAAGTGAACCCAGCCCAGAGAGTTATGAGCTTCAGCCAGGGTTTTGTCTATCTCCAGTGCTTTGAGAGCTGCTTGTTCAGCAAAAATGAAGTATTCTTCGTCTGAATATACTTGATAAAAAGGCAGAATAGAATAGGAATCTGCCAATCCCACGTATGCTAGAGCAAAATCCGGATCCTTTTCAATTGCCTGTTCAAAATAATCAATTGCTATGTTGAATGTCTCAGCGGTTCTTTTATTCCAGAAAAAACGTCCTCTCAGATATAGATAGTAGGCATCCAGATTCTCAGTAGGTTTCTTCTGTATTTGTTCAATTTCTTCAGGTGTCAGTATAGTTTTCAATTCATCTGTGATCCTTTGTGCAATGTCACTCTGAACATCAAATATATCTTTCCATTCCGAATCATATAGTTCTGACCAGATATGGTCTTCGTTATAAACCCGGACTAATTGAACACTGATTCGCATTTCGTTTTCCTGTCTCTGGACTGTACCCTCAATAATATAATTTACTCCTAATTCTTCTCCAATTTCCGCTATGGATTTTTTCTCTTCTTTGTATTTTAAGGTAGATGTTCTGCCAATTATCCTATAATCGGATATTTTTGATAATTGACTGATAATTACATCAGTAATGCCATCGCTAAACCATGCATACTCTTCATCGCTGCTTAGATTCTCAAAGGGCAAAACAGCAATGGATTTTTCCAATTCATCCAACTTTTTTTCTCTGCCAAAAATGTTAATCATCAACAACCCGATAACGACTATAATACTTGTATATGTAGCAATCTTCCAGCCATATGAGCTGACTGGCTTTTCTATTTTTTGGCCTTTCCTTACAGGTTTGGTTTTCTTTACACCTTCAGGTGTAATGTCGTACACCCAGGAGAGAATTACAGAGATGGCCAGTCCGATACATAACAGTACAAATACAAACTTTAAAGTCCATTCAGGTAGTCCAAAAGGTTGTGCAATTATAGATACCAGTTCAAGAATAACATAAGCTGCAGCTGCATATACAATAATTACACGAATTACCTTCCTGCGCTTCAGTTCCTGCCAGAACTTGAATGGATCACCAGGCATTTAACTTGAGTTTTGTGAATAATTATAACAAGGTACGATCTTGCTTAAAATAAATCAAGAAAATTAATCTATACTTCTTAGATCTTAAATCGCTAATTGTCATTCTAATATCCCATGCGTATAAACTGTTCGATAGAAAAACAATCTGTGCCTGCTTCCGGCTTAAAGAAATCTTCTTCTGTGGTCGCTACGGGATGCTGAACACTTTTAATATCCGGTTTAATATTAATTTCGAACGGGAACTGAACATAGCAGTAAGAGGTAAGACTGTAATTAATACAGCATTCTGCCCAATGCCACATCTCTATATTGGTACTTATTGATGATTCAAACGGGATAGCATCAAGTGAACGGTGGCGCATATTTACTGTCATTCCGGGAACATAATTGCCTGCCCCCGAAGGTTGCGAAATAAAGGGATGGGAAAAAGGTTCAGGATGGCCGAAAGCATATCCATAATAATCTTCACTGCCTGTTCCGATGCTGGACGGGAATTCCTCACCATCGACAAAAATCTTTTCATCCCCTTCACCCCACCAGGTATTGGCCATGTTAAACAAAGTGATCTGATCGCCCACATATAATCCTTTACCTGTGATATTGACATAATTCAAATCAAAGAAATAGTCTTTTTCGCTTCTGGTATTCAGGTGATAATACTCATGCCAGCAGGCACCAAAATAAAGGCTGTTTGTTTTCCAGTGATAGTCACTTAATCCGATTGTTCCGGTTAGCCGAACAGGGTCATCCCCAAAATTAATGTATGTTAATAGGCAGTTTTCCTGAAAGGGCATTAGCCATGCAGAGGACATTAATCCCTCCTTTGATGTCTGGTTGACCCATGTTTTATGTGGTAACATCTCATATCCTGTTCCAAAGAATTCACCCACGGGAACCCAGATACTCTGTTGCCCATCAAAAACAAAAGAAATAACAGTCGATCGTAAAGACTGTTCAGGAGATGCACTTTCGACCTTCAGGTCAAGATAGGAAATCGCTGTGTTCTCTTTATCGTAAACAAAGACTGCTGAATCTCCGGGTTGAACTTCAAGATCAAAATTCTCTGTGTTTCCTGGGGAATCCAGGTCTGTCACTAACAATTCTTTTATCCTGTCAAATGATTTTTTCGCCTTCTTAAGTTTTTTAACAGAGAAAGTCTCCACAGTTGTTCCTTTTTCATATTCACGATAACAGATATTGTAGAATACATCAGGCCAGAAACGGTTATCCCTGGGTCGAAGGGAGTCGCACTCGTATGTTATTTTGCAGTGTTCTGCGTACGGAATGGGGACATACAGGTTATGGCCTCTTTCATTCAGGGGTGCTGCGGCCGGTAACGACTCACTGAAAGGTGCTTCAGCCAGCATCTGTCCGCTGATTACATCAAAAGGTGCACCTTCAATTTCGGGGATAGTATCATGGTCCAGGTAGATTCTTAGAATCCCGTTTTCAGCCCTCCAGAAAGTCATCCACCACCGCACTATAGCACCCGGACCTTCCTGGTCAAATAATACGAACTCACGCCGGTTGTTTATATTTTCGACCCTTACAAAATGGGACATATCAGCATTTGCATACCATCCTGGTTCATTCGCGGCAACAGTCTCCCTGTTATAGCTGCTGGCCTGTTTCAAGAGGTATTTCGGCTCAGGGAGATAAGTGAGGGTTTCCCGGTCAGACATCTCATCTAATAATGATTTAATGTTGACAGATTTTGTACAGCTACTGAAGAGAAATATTATTATTAACAACATGCTTGCGATAAAGAATCTCATATCTATTTTTATTTTAGTGATCTATATCTATTTAGCCACCTGATCCTGGTTCAGCGGTCATTGCTCAATTCAGGAATGTCTATTTCCTCTCTCCAAACATACTTACCGAACCACTGCCAGTTATGCCACATTGCAGCAAGTCGTTCTTTTGGTTTGGTAATACCATGACCAAAGCCTTTGTATACAATTAACCTTGTATCCACACCAATATCCTGGAGTCCCTGGAACAGTTCATATGCATTCGGAATTGGTACCCTTTTGTCAAACTCCCCATGCTGTATCAGGGTTGGGGTAGAGGCATTATTTATATTGGTCATAGGTGAAGTTTTACGGTATATTTCTTCATTCTCCCATGGTGTAGCCTTCAGGTACTGTCTTGTGAATGGATGTATATCAGTATTAACGTAATAGGTCATCCAGTTCGAGATACCTGCGCCAACCGATATTGCTTTAAATGCACTTGTATTGGTTGCAAGGAAAGCTGAGATATACCCACCCTGACTCCATCCCATGGCTCCCATTCTTGCTGAGTCAATAAGTCCTTCCTTATTAAGATATTCTATACCTGACATTACATCCCATGCATCCCCGACACCAAGGTTTTCCACATTCAGCTTCCTGAATTCCTCACCATAACCTGTTGATCCCCTGTAGTTAGGCATTAATATCATTGCTCCCTTGGCAAGCCATTGTAATATTGGATAAACATAGGAAGGTGCCGGTTCGGGTAAAGAAATACCGGTAGGTCCACCGTGAATGTTTACCAGTAGTGGGTACTTTTTTCCGCGGTCATAATCCATTGGCTTATGCAGAATGCCCTCTATGATTGATCCGTCCTTGCTTTTCCAGCTTATTACCTCTGAGATCGAATATTTCCAGTTTTTAATCTGGTCAGAAAAAGCAGTCAACCTCACGGATTTATTATTATCAAGGTCATTAATATATATCTCTGGCAGGCTTTCATCTCCCATACCTGAGAATGCCATCTTGCTACCATCTTTAGAAATAGTGAATCCATAAATCCTGGGAGGGCTCTCCAGCACTTTTTTTATCTTCCCGTTATCAGGATTCATAAGGAACAATGGTCTGACTGTTTTTTGAAATGCAGTGGCATATATTCCTTTACCGGTCCATTGCAGCCATGAAAGGTACTCATCGAAGTCCTTACCAAGTTCCCTGCTGTTGCTGCCGTCAGTGTCAATTCTGAAATATCTGCTGTTCATGTAATAGTTGGAAGTTGTATTATCAACATAACTGCTGTAAAGAATAGATTTACTGTCAGGAGACCAGTCGATAAATCTGTCTGAACCTGAATTTGCTACCAGTGTGACTATTTGCTTTGTCTCTGTATATAGTAATGAAATATCCGATTTTGAAGAAGAATTTATCAATGGGTCCGGCTGATGAGAAAATACTATCATTTTACCGTCTGGAGACCACCTAAAGGATGTAATAGTAAAATCAGCAGTGTCTATCAGTTTCCGGGATTCAGGCCATTTCTCACATAACTGTTCTTTCTTCAGCGAGTCCTTTTCATAACATGGCAGCGGAAAAAATTCAAGATAATCGGGATCAAAATCAATCACCATAAGCTTTGCCAGCTTATATTCTTCATCTTCAACAGCATAAGAGCCATAACGATCCTCACGCTTTTTGTCTTCATTCTCAGTATCTTCCTGCATTGTGAAAGCAATTCTTGCCCCGTCGGGAGACCATTCGAAATCTCCGACACCATTCTTTTCCCGGGTTACAGGGAATGCTTCACCCCCTTGAGTATAAATGGCATAAATCTGATTCTTATTCCCCCTGGTTGAGGTAAATGCAATCCATTTGCCATCCGGCGACCACTTGGGATTCCCACTATTTCCATCAGGGTTATTTGTAAGCTGGAATGGTTTCTTCCCGTCTTTTGATATCCAGATCTCGCTATCATAACGGTTGTTCTTCCAGTCAGTCTGAGTAACAGTAAAGAGTACATGATTCCCATCCGGTGATATTAAAGGATAACCGGCACTTCTCAGCGATAAGACCTGCTCAAAGGAAGGCACAATCTTTTCATCCTGGGCAGATATAAAAATTGTTAACAACAGCATGAGACTCAGAAATGCAATCTTTTTCATTATAGTCAGGATTTATGTTAATAAACGGCAAGATACAGTTTCTAAGAATGCATGTCAATATAATTATGACAGCCCGACAATTTGAATACCGGGGATCTCTGCTGATAACCATGTAACGTGAGGGATGGCAACTTTTAAGCTGCTACGTTGTTTAAACAGGAAACTTAAGTATCATACAATAGAGTAATTTTATGTGTTCTGGTATCCCGGTTTAAACAGATCCTCAAAATTATTATCCTAACTTTGGTGATAGAAAAGCATAATAATGAAAAGAGTTTATAAATCAATAATATTTCTGGTTGGATTATTTCTTATTTATTCATGTAAAAAAGAGGACACTATAGATATTAAGAGCAGTGAAGCCGAAATCATTGCTTTTGCAATTGTAGAGCATACTGCTGCAATCGATATACAGGACAATGAAAGAAGCATTTACATTGAGTTTGCTCCTGATGTTACTGCAGCAGAGGATTTGACTTTCGAATTCATACTTTCCGAAGGCGCCACAGCTGAAATTAATAGCATGCAGTTAGTTAGCGGTGTATCCATACAAGACTTCGAAGCACCATTCAACATTGATGTAAGAGCCGAAGACGGAATTACTATAAAATCATGGACAATAATCCCTTCCAATGGTATAATTGATCCGGAATGGGGACTTGGCAGGTTTCAAAAACAATCGGTTTCCAATAATCGTGATTACGAATGGTACTATGATCAGGTATCTACCGGAACTTATGCGAACGTCAATTGTGGTCCGACATCTACTACCATGGCAGCAAAATGGAGCAACCAGACTTTTAGCCTTACCCCGGAAGATGCAAGGGACGCTTACCGGCCGGAAGGAGGATGGTGGTACACGGGTGATATTGATAATTATCTTTCGGACAATAATATCAATCATTATTTTATTGCACTGTCATCAAAAATCGATTGGACAGCAAACATTCTTAAAGAGAATATTGATGATGGTTATATTGCCATTCTTTGCCTCGATATGTACTATGTGAGAAAATCCGGTTCTTATGTTGAGCATGTAGATAAATTTTACACAACATCAGCACCCGACTGGGGACATTTTATAGTCATTAAGGGTTATAAAAATGTTGACAACCAATACTTTTTCGAGGTTTACGATCCTTATTCCTATGACAGGCAGTACCCTGACGGAGCCCTGAAGGGAAAAGATCGTTATTACAGGGCATCTGATCTTTTTGATGCAACTTCCATCTGGTGGAATAACGCGATAATAGTTACACCTTCAGAAACAAAATCCATCCCTGCTAACGCCCTTGACCCTGCAACGATTAAGCATGCATGGGGAAGGGGAGTATTGAATTATTAGTGATAGACTATACCTAATCCCACGTACCTGTATCCGCCGGTGTTCCTGAATTGTCCGTTTGGAATAATGCCTGTGTAGTATCTCAGGTAAAAGCCGATGTTTCTGCCTCTGGATTTTGAGATACGGTCATACCCGAAATAGATATTATAATTCCAGGTTCTCTTTTCAGGGATAGCATCATCGTAACTGAATTGAATCCTGTTTCTTATTTCCATGGATAAGACCTGCATCCATGAATCTGAACATAAAGCCCCTTCTGTTCTCTGAATATTAAACTGAACGTGAAATTCCATGTTCTTTTTACCGGGAGGGACAATTACTCCTTTTGTTTCAAGAGTATCGGTAACATAATAGCCCTTTGACCTGTTCCACAATCCCTGTATTCCGGCTTTTACGGAAAACAGGTTTGTACTTATGGTATCAGGATCGTTCAGGACGGCTGCTATTTCCCATGCTTCATATGAGATATTGATCCTCTTAAAGCCAGGTATTTCGTTAATGCCATGAAGGGAAAATTCGTCGCCGATATGGGTGCTCTCATGAAAAACGGGAATAATTTTCATGCCTATATTCTTTATTAATCCTCTATCGATATACTTTACAACACCTGCCCTGAGGCCAAAAAAGTAATCGGTATTTATTACAGGGGCGGTATTTTCCTCGAACATATCAATTAAGAGGATATTACCTATTTCTCCATCAAGGGAAAATTTAAGTTTTTTCAGATTATCAGCATAATAAAGAACAGGGAGGTCTACACCGAGATGAGTCTCTATAAATGGTCTCTTGTTATAATCTGTTATATAATAATTTTCACCCAGCTTATTAATAAAGGCAAATTCAGTTTTTATTACATTACTCCTTATTTCCGAAACAAAGGGTTTCAGTATATCTGATTCTTTAAAGAACCTGAACTTATTTTCCTGACCAATAAGGGTTGGTGGAAGGAGGAACAGGATACATGATAAAAACAAACCGTATTTAAACATTAGCTCTAAGATTAATTTCTAAAGTATTAATTTCC
>Ga0209536_100009533_pt1 | contig 14424 bp, 14 predicted proteins | sample DeeMarSeWOR28_12_FD_187461 | JGI IMG/M metagenome (GOLD analysis project Ga0209536, IMG submission 187461) | Marine sediment microbial communities from White Oak River estuary, North Carolina - WOR-2-8_12 (SPAdes) (version 2) | ecosystem: Environmental > Aquatic > Marine > Intertidal zone >...
ATATATTAGTAGATTTCTAAAGCTATCTTTTTCTTTTTTTATAAGTTTAGCAGATCTTATAATTCCCCGGATTATACCAAAAAAATTTCCTTTGTATACCCATGCAAATATTTTTGTCTCCTCATTTTCAGAGATGTCCTTTTTTGGATAGTTTAAAAGAATTTTTACATCTCTATCCGGATTGTATGGTATAATAAAACCTGGTCCGCCCCACCATCTTATCCTTAAGGTGTCATCTGGAAAATCTTTGAATATTGGATTATTATGTGATATTTTAAAATCTATCGGAACTCCACCTGTATGAATATGTTTATCATCTTTGGTTTTACCAGGTGCAAATGAAAAAACATAAAATGAAGCACCAATTTTTTCGGGAAACCTTCGCTGAAACGGATAAAAGAGGACAAATGCCAATTCTTTGTAATATGAAGATATACAAGAAATTCCAATGGAACTTTTATTATATTGACGTTCCATAAACGTTTCAATTTTATTTGATTTGGTGACTAAATCAGTAACCAGCGCTGCACCTCCACAGACACCAATACAACCCCCACCATCTTTAACAAAGTCCTGGATGTTTTTTTTCCATTTTTTTACTTTTCTAAAACTATTGAATCCTTTTGTAATTACTTCTCCATCCCCCACTCCTCCACCAGGAAGTAATAATACATCAAATGACAAATTGATTAGGTCACCTTTTAGAATCTCTTTATCATATATATTTTTAGCACTTATTGTATAGTTAATATTATTTTTTGTCCAAGAATATCCATCCAGAATTACTGGAAAAAAATGTTTGCCAGAAGCCCAAAATAGTGGTTCCTCTGCAAGAATTGCTACTTTGATTATCTTTGATTTTTGTTCCATTGGTAAATCAACCTACCTATATTTTTTTATCTTTTATTCGAATGAGTTCTGTTAAACCAGCTTTAACTCTTTGTCTAACTTTTATAACTACATCTAATGATTTATCTTTATCAGGAACAAAAATATCGACTTGAGAGCCCATTTTTACCAATCCAAATATTTCTCCTTGTTTGATTTTTTCATTATCTTTGAATGTAATTATTTTATTAACCCAACTATCAGCTATTTGAGTAACATAAACAGATAAATTTTTATTTTTAATTACATACGAAGCTCTTTCATTTGAAATAATATGATCGCAATTTTTCCATAATGGATTCCTAAAAAAAAGAATATTAAAATAAAGTTTAAACAATCTTTTATTAATATTAAATTTGTTTAGAGAATCATGTCTTATTTTTTTAATTTGACCCTCTATCGGAGCTCTATTATAATGAACATCTAAAAATGTCATAAAAATTCCAATTAACCAACCTGGTTGATTTTTTAAATCTTTATCATCAATAAACATCAAATCATCAAGTTTGATATGCTTATTTTTTTTTATTGAGAAAATATCATCACCTGGATTAATTTTTTTACTATAAATTACAAATCCATCAGCGGGTGATAATATTGATTTTGTATCATAAGGGATTGCCCTTTTTGGATTCCTAAAAAAGAAAAAAAACCTCCAATATAAAAATAAGAATATAATGGATATAATTATTCCAATCCCAATATATACATACATATGATTTCACCTCTGACATATTTCAGAGATTAAATTCAATAAGAGTATTAAATAGAAATATAACTGGTTTTTTATTTGATTAAGATAATAAGGAGAAGGCTAATTTTAATAATCTATAATCACCTTTTGTAAAAGCTCTATAAAAGTGTCTTGCCCAAAACTTTGGATTAAAATAGAACTTTTTATAGGCATTATCAACATATTTAATCAACCATTCATCTGTGAAATTTCCAAGGCTTCGTCTTTTATCTGGTACTATACAAAGTTCATCTGGTTTTAATTTTCCTTCTTTTACTGCTTCATCCCATATTGGAGAACCAAAAAGATAGTTAAAAGGATAAAAATAGGCAGCATCAAGTTTTAAACTATTTACAAATTTCCTTGTATTATCAAGATGTTCTTTAGTTTCAATAGGAGCCCCAAAAATAAAACTCCCACTTACGATAAAACCCATCTCTTTACTCAGTTTTACAGCTTTTTTAATTTGCGGAATAGTAATTCTTTTATTATAGTAATCCAAAACATCTTGATTACCTGATTCGATTCCAAAATAAATGGTGTCAACCCCAGCTTTACGCATTTTTTTATACAATTCTTTATCTGCTGAATCCACTCTTGCTTGTTCAATCCAAAGTTGTAGATCTGCATCTTTTTCAATAAAATAATCCATCATCTGTATTGCTTCTTTTTTATTTTGTAAAAAATTATCATCATGAAAAATAAGTGTCTTATATCCTTGGTCTATTATTTCATCGATTTCCAATTTTATGTTTTCTATGGATCTTTTCCTGAATCCAGGCACAACATAATGCAATGCACAGAACCTACATCCGTAAGCACATCCACGTGATGTGACAATAGATGTAGTTTTACCTTTAGAAAATCTAGTTCCTGCAACAAAACCATAATCATATTTTTCAACAAGATGTCGTGCTGGAAAAGGTAGAGAATCTAAATCTTGAATTAGTTCTGAAGGTTTATTCCTTTTAATTTCATTATTTTCCTTGTAATATATACCAGGAATTGATGATAATTTCCTTTTACCTTCAATTGCTTCTAATAGAGGTTTTATGGTATGTTCTGCCTCTCTAATAACACAAATATCTGCGTTATGATCCATAAGAACTGATTCTGATCTAAAACATAAATGAGGGCCACCGATAACAAGAGGTAAATTTGGATCCAAGTCTTTAATTAGTTTTCCTAGCCTAGTAGTTGTTTCTAAAGAGCGTCCACTATATATAGTCATACCAACAGCATCAACAGATCGAATCTTATTCTCCACTCTTTGATCACTCATTTCTTCGCATTGAAAATCAATAACTTCAACATCATACCCATTATTTTCCAAAACTTTCCCAAGATATAAAATTCCTAATGGTGGTGCACGACCACCTTTTTTAATATAAATATTTTTATTTGGCCCTAATTCTAATTTCTGAAGGGGCGCATAAATAAAGAGAAATTTCATCTAGAAGTATCACCATATTATTTTGATTCAATTTAACTGATATACATTTTTAATCTTTTCTATAGTGAATCTATTTATCTATTAGATTTAATAAGAGCTCTATGTCCGTTTTAAAAATGCGTTAATTTAAAAACATATTATTGATATACATTACTAAAAAATATTAATAACGCTTCCGAAAAGGGTGAGTTGAGAAGATGAAAAGAATAATGGTTGTTGATAATGAACCTGACATAGTAGATCTAACAAGAACTGTTCTTGAATTAGGTGGTTATAATGTTGTAACTGCACACAGTGGTGAAGAATGTTTAAGACTGCTTGAAAAAGAAGAAGTAGACTTAGTTTTATTAGATATTATGATGCCTGGTATGAGTGGTTGGGATGTATTCAACCGAATAAATAAGAAATCACCAAGTATTAAGGTTGCTTTTATGAGTGTTCTTGAAATTTCTGATAAAAGAAAACAAGTATTAATAGAAGAAGGACTAGCAGATTATATAATGAAACCTTTTGATAAAGATACGTTACTTAATAGAATAGATAAAATTCTTACAGAAGAGGAAGAAAATGCCTAAGAAAATAATGGTTGTTGATGATGAACCAGATATTCTTTTTACAGTGGGTCAAATGCTTGAAATTAGTGGATATGAGGTAATAAAAGCTCAAGATGGTGAGACTGCTATTCAAAAACTAAATGAACAACAATCTAATCCCGATCTTATTTTATTAGATATAATGATGCCGAATCTCAGTGGATGGGATGTTGCTGCAAAAATAAAAGAAAATCCTGAATGGAAAAGTATCCCAATAGTATTTCTAACAGCAAAAGGTGATACAATGAGTATTGGAATGGGAGGACTTGCCTCTGAAGATTATATTGTCAAACCTTTTGATATACAAGATTTAAAATTAAGGGTAGAAAAAATAATAAATAAAGTGTAAAAAACTCTTAAAAAATAGAATCTTTTTTATCAGATTAATTGGTATTAATAAATCATAATAATAAGCCGCCGAAGGGATTCGAACCCTCGACCTGCTGATTACGAATCAGCCGCTCCACCAGCTAAGCTACGACGGCATATTAGGCTTGAATAATATAAAATAATAAAAAATTGCCTATCTTTTTCCGCAACATCTTTTTACTTAAGTTTGTTATAAGATTTGAATGATTTGTGGAGTGGATGAAGCAGGTCGTGGACCAGTAATTGGTCCTCTTGTAGTTGCTGGTATTACGTGTAATGATGATTCAAAACTAATTGAATACAAAGTAAAGGATTCAAAGCAACTTACTCCTAAAAGAAGGAAAATACTTGAAAAAAAAATTAAAGAACTAGTTATTGACTATGACATATTAATAATCCCTGCAAAAGACATTGATGACATGCGTAAAGTCATGACATTAAATGAAATAGAAGTATATGCTTTTATACGTATTATTAAAAAACTCAAACCTGAAACCTGTTATGTTGATTCTGCAGATGTAAATGAAGATAGATTTGGTGATGATATTTTATCTGGTTTATCATTCAAACCAATAATTATATCAAAGCATAAAGCAGATGAGAAATATCCTGTTGTAAGTGCCGCTTCAATTCTTGCAAAAACAAGAAGAGATGAAGAAGTGGAAAAGATTGCAAAAAAACTAGAAAATAAATGTAATTTACCTTTAGGTAGCGGTTATCCAGCAGATCCCATTACACAGAAATTTATGAAAACATGGCTTCTAAGATATGGAAAGCTTCCTCCACATACAAGACATTCATGGAAAACATCCCAGAATCTTTTAAGGGAAAGAAATAATAGAAAACTAGATGAATTTTAATAAGTATAATGGTAGGGTCTGGATCTAAAGCAGGGAATTGGTGAATAAATCGTGATTTTTTTAAATTTATTCAGTTCCAGACCCTGAATATAGGATGGGATGTTGTTATTAGCACAGCTCTTATGATATTTAAGACTAATCTGTAAAAATGTCAGAATGACAAAATGTCAATATTATAAAAATGTATAAGATAAAAAATAAATAACTTTTGTTATATCATGAGGTGAAATATCTATTGCATCTTTCAACACTTGAAATTAATTTATTTATATCCAAAGGTTTAGCAAGATAATCTATTACATAAGATCCAAATTTACTAATCTTTTGAATATCTTTTGTACCATTCCCAGTGATAATTGCTATTGCGACATTTTCTATATATCCATTTTTTACTATTTCACCTATAGTATCCCATCCATCCATATTTGGCATCATGAGATCCATTAAGATTATGCCTTTGAATCCTTTTTCAATTTCCTTTAAACAATCGATTCCATTTGAGACAGTAATAACATCATAATTTTGTTTTTCTAAAATGGTTCTTAAAGAAAATAAAACATCAGGTTCATCATCGACTATCATGATTCTTTTATTCATCATTATAATTCACCACCGAGTCAAAATGGATATTTTATACCATGTCAATGTCTGTCAATAATTATATATAAAGTTAACTTGGAAAAACGTCAAAATGAAAAATTAAAACAAATAATAATTATGATTTTCTTTTATTTATTTTACAATAATTTTTTAAAGCGATTGATTATTAATTAGTTTAGTTACATTAAATGGGAATGCATTGTAAATAACAAGTGAGGATAAAAATGATAAAATTTAGAAATGTTGATATTGTACGAGATATTTTAACCAATTTATGTAATGCAGTAGGAAATAGAACTACCCGAAATTTTGCTGTCGCTATAGTTGATACTATTACAAATACTCTGAAAAAGAAGTATACTTTTTTAGAATATATAAGTTATAATACAGATCATAATACTGAGGATTTAGTTATCGTTGATTCTAAAATAAATTTTATTGATTCTATGTTTATTGGCCGTGCTTTGGAGGCAATTATTAAAGTGGTATGTTTAGACCTAAGGGACAAGGCAGGACTCAATTTTATTAATGATTTTGAAAAAAACATCAATGAAGATATACGTTCAGGTTTATATGATATTGGAATTGATTTAGCACTCCTTAAGGTTCAGCAACATTATTTATATCGTCAGCAAAAGAGAATTAAAAGTGCTCAAGGTTATAAATATCATTCAACGACTTCTGAATCAAAGAGTCTTTTAGACTACAGCTGGGACAATGTTTCAGATTGTGTTTATGATGCTGTTAACAGAACTTGTTCACTAATTGATAAAGATGGAAATTTATTAGATAGGATTGATTTAGATAAGATAGTTGGTCAACATCTTAAGAATTTAACAGGTAATGGCTCTAATAATAATTCTAATTATAATAGAGAGAATGATAAAAGACCTGGAGAAATAATAAGATAAGTATGATGAAAAACTCTGATATGGTATATGGCCTTTTAAAAGGGCTTTATAAAACTGCAGGAAGGCGAACTTCTGAAAGTTTTGCTATTGCAGTAATTGGTGCAATTATTAAAACACTTGAGCAGAGATACGATTTTTTAAAACATATATTATTAAAAAATAATATTGGTGCTGAAGAAAATATTTTAGTTGACTCTGAACTGAATATAATTGATCCAACTTTAGTTGCTCGTGCTATTGAAACGATTGTTCAGGTTGTATATATGGACCTTAAAGAAAAAGCAGGTCTCTATTTTATAAAAGAACTAAAGACCAATGCAGGAGAAAATGTCATCTCAAGTTTAATGGATGCAGGTATAGATTTGGAGCTTCTTCAAATTCAACAACATTATTTATATAGACGACAAAGTCATGGAATTAAAGAAGGTGAAACAGATCCTAATAAAGCACCAATAGACGATGTTAGTTTGTTAGGATATTCTCTAGATAATGTTTCAGAATGGCAGTTTGATACTGACAAAAGAGAGTGTGTAATTTATGGAAAAAATGGAGAAGTATTAGATAAACTAAGTTTAGATGATATAGTTAAAAAATATATTGGAGATTTTTCTGCCAAAGATAAACCAGAAAACGAAAATATTTCTAAAAGTAAAAAAAGAATAGTTGAATTAACAGATGATGAGCTTAAACTTTTAGAACTAATGGAAAATAGAGATATTGATATTTCTACAGCAATTTTAATACTTCAAATAAGTAAATCTGATTTAGAACACATGATTCGTAGATTATTAGCAAATGACTTTTTACATTATGTATCTTCAAATGAAGTAGCTTTAACTGAGAAAGGTTTAGAATATTTGAATAAAAAAGGGATAATTAGAGAAGTTAAAACAAATTAAATAAACTATATTATAAATTAGATTACGAGGTTTATTCATTTTTCTCCTTGAATTCTTTTAAAAATTCTACAAGTGTCTTAACACCCTCAACAGGCATTGCATTGTAAATTGAAGCCCGCATTCCACCAACAGATCTGTGACCTTTCAATCCGATTAGACCCTTTTCATTTGCTTCTTTTATACATTTTTCTTCAAGCTCCGGTGTCTTTAGATTAAATGTTACATTCATGAGTGACCTAGAATCTTTTTTTGCATGTCCTTTATAAAAACCATCAGAGCTGTCAAATGTATCATATAGCATTTTGGCCTTTTCCTTATTGATTTTTTCAATAGCAGGAACACCACCTATAGATTTTAAATGCTCTAAAGATAATTTGCACATGTATATTGCCCAGCAAGGTCCAGTATTGAAAAGCGAATCTTTTTCTGCATGAGTTTTCCATTTTTGCATAGTAGGAGTATTTTCGGAAACTCTATCTAGAAGATCTTCTCTAACAATTACAAGTGTAACTCCAGCTGGACCAATATTTTTTTGAGCACCTGCATAAATGACACCAAAGTTTTTTACATCAACGACTTTGTCCATTATATGTGAGGACATATCGCTAGCCAGTGGTATTTCACTTGGAGCCTTTGGCCAATCATGAAACTCTGTACCATATATTGTATTATTACCAGTTATATGAGCAAAAGCAGTATCATCGTTAAATTTAATGTTTTTAGGAATATATGAAAAGTTCTCATCTTCTGAACTTGCAACAACTTTGACCTCTCCATAGAAATTAGCTTCCTTAATTGCTTTTTTAGACCAAATACCAGTATTCACATATTCAAACGGTTTATTATCTATCTTAAGATTTAATGGTACCATATAAAATTGGGTTGAAGCGCCACCTTGTAACCACAATATATTATATTCATCAGGGATTTTCATAAGATTTCTTACAAGATTTGAAGCTTCTGAATGAACTGCAGCATATTCTTTAGATCTATGAGATATTTCCATCAAAGACATACCTGTTCCTTTAAAATCTATAAGTTCCTTCTGAGCTTTTTTTAAGGCTGGTAACGGTAAAGTTGCTGGACCAGCATAGAAATTGAATACTCTTTTTGTCATAATTTTTACCCCCTTTCGGTGAAAGGGTGTATAAGCAAAAGGGATTTAAATAATTCGAATAAAAAGTTTTTATTAGATTTTTAAAAACATAGGGTAACAATTGTACAACAAGACGTTTATAAGGAGAACAACAAAAAAGACATACAACGAGGGATAAATTATGAAGCGACTATTGTTGCAGGCATTGAAAAATAGATTTAATATGACAAAGGAAGATGCAATAGAACTTACAAAAACTATTGAAAAAATTTTTGATGGCCAAGAAGAAATAGAAGATATGACGATTGATAAATATGCACGTTCACTCTTTTATGAATTACAACGAGAAAGATTACTAAAACTTAGACGGGAAGAATTCAAAGAACAAGGAAAGTTTATTCGCAAATATTACTGGTCATTCAACAATGACATCATAAGAGAAGTAGCATTTGAAAAATTAAAGGAAGAACCTTATAAAATATACAAAAAAATCCCAAAAGATGCATGGTTAACCCATTCATACTGTAATTAGTTGTACATATCTGATTTTATTGTTGTTTTCTAAATACTTAAACCTTTTCTCAATTTCTTCTCAAGTTTTTTAAGTTTTAAGGTTGATTTTTCAATAATCTCATTTGAAATTTTCACTAAAAGATCAAGATGCTCATTATTACAAAACACCTTCCCATTTTTTCCAATTGGTGCATCAAGACGCTCTGTACTTAAAATTTCAATAACTATTCTTTTACCAATTGATTTTAATCCTGAATTTTTAAAACCACAAGCTATAGCAATTTTTAAAATTTTATCAGCTGCATAATCTGAAATTGCAGTTATATGAATAATAGGCGACTGCGATAAAATCCATAACTGACCTTCTTTTGCCTTTTTAATTGCCGATAATAAATCATTTAATTCTATTGATCGATGCCATTTTCCTAAAAATTTTGCTTCCTTTTTGTTACCGATAGTTGGAATCTCTAGTATTACAATTCTTCCAAAACAGCTACTCGTTGTATAAAATTCATCAGAATTATTAATGATATTTAAAATAGGTTGAATACCTGAATCAACCTGTTTTGCACTAGTTGCCTTTGTTAGTTGTTCAAGAGCACTTTTTTTACCATCTAAAAAGTCTTTTTCTCTACTCATATTCCATTTATTTAATTTCTTTATGAATTTTAATATTCCGTTTTTTCAGATCCCTAAAGAAAGAAGAACATGGAACTATTTCTTCGCAACAAAAAACACCTTTTTCCATAATTTCATCTCTTTCAATCATTTGAGCAATAATAGAAGTCGGATATGCAGTAGTTCGCATCATTGAAGTTATATTATTTATATTATCATAATAATCAATAATTGTATATTGTAATTTAGTTTCTTTACTATTTTTTATCCCTTGTGAGCTTACTCTTAAGAGTACAACATCTTTTTCATTTGATGGGAGATTCTCATATAAATATCTGATTAATTTCTCTCTTGGTTTGATATCTAAAAGAGGCTTAAACCTTTCACAATGACCCAAATACCGTATAGTTTTATAATCAAGGTTTTTTATTTTATCTTTGTAGGTATATGGAAGAGTGGAGCATCCACCCGATGTCAAGAAAGCTTCTAGTTTCCCAAATGGATTTGGAAAAATAATTTCTTCAATTTCAGTCATTGATTTTTTTTTGATTATTTTACCATTCTCAAGTACAATTGCATCCTCAACATATTCATTTAGTAGTCCATTTGGAGAAAATACTATTTGATAATTAAGTGGAGGTCTAGGATCAATTGGTAATCCTCCCACTCTGATTTTCACATTATTAACAGAATCCAATGTTTCTACTATATCACGAGTCATTACTGATGTCATTCCTGGTGCAAGACCACAATCAGGAATTATTGTTACGTTATTTTGCTTAGCTTTTGAAAAAAGATTTCTTTGTTTTCCAACAATATCATTATTACCTCCAAGATCTAATAGATGAGTTTGAGTTTCAATTGCAATCTTTGTAAGACCGTGATTGAAAATGTAAGGAACTGCTGATATCACAATATCATTTTTTTCAAAATATCTCCTTACATCATTTATCTTTTCTATGTTTAATATATCATAGTTAATTTCTGGATAATCTAAAAAGTTCTCAGTAAAATCAAGAGTTTTTCTATCTTTATCAGTTACTGTGATACTTTCAAAATTTGAATATTTACATAGGTCAAATGCAATTGCACGACCCATCATACCAGCACCAAGGACAATAATTTTCATAGTATCATAACTTGATTAATTGTTTTGTTTAATGCAGGATTTCTTTTAAAACAGTTTCTCCGGAAGTTCCACGTAATTATTATATTAGATTACTTTATTCAGGGCATCACGTAAGGGAGGTCATTTATGGCTGAAAAATTGTGGGATAATAAGATTGAAGCAATGCCTCAAAATGAGTTGAAAGAATTACAATTAAAAAGATTAAAAAAAATGATCGACTACGTTTATAGAAATAATAGGTTTTATCGAGAGAGACTTAAAGAGGCAAATGTAGAATCTGATAATATCAAGTCATTAAAGGATATTGAAAAAATCCCCTTTTTAACAAAAATGGATCTGAGGCAATTCTATCCCTTTGGCCTAGTTTGTACTGAAGTAGATGATATAATAGAAGTTCATGCTTCATCAGGAACCACTGGTAAGCCAGTAGTTGGACCTTATACAAAAAACGATGTAGAACTATGGGGAGAAGTAATGGCTCGATCTCTATGGGCTAACGGACTGAGAAAAAACGACATAATGCAAAATGCCTATGGTTATGGACTTTTTACAGGTGCACATGGTTTTGAAAAAGGTGCCCAAAAAATTGGTGCGCTTGTAATTACTATTAGTTCAGGTAATACAAAAAGACAAATTACAGTAATGAAGGATTTTGGTACTACAGCCCTTGTTTGTACTCCATCATACTCAATGTATATGGCTGAAACTGCAGAGTTTATGGGATTAGACCCTTTGAAGGATTTCAAACTAAGAATTGGTTGTTTTGGTGCAGAATCATGGAGCGAAGAGATGAGGACCAATGTTGAAAAACGATGGGGAATTGTTGCTCATGAACATTATGGTCTCACTGAAATTATTGGTCCAGGAATAGTTTCTGAATGCAAGTATAAAAAATTACATATTAATGCTGATCATTTTTACCCAGAAGTAATAAATCCTGATACAGGCGAAACATTACCGCTAGGAAAAGAAGGTGAACTTGTTTTTACTACTCTCACAAAAGAAGCTTTTCCTGCGATAAGATTTAGAACAAGAGATTTAGCCATACTTTATGATGAAGAGTGTGAATGCGGTAGAACTCTTCCGATACAATCACGCATAAAGGGTAGAAGCGATGATATGATGAAAGTTAAAGGTGTTATTGTATTTCCATCACAAATCGAAGCAGCGTTGATGCAATTTGAGGATTTGAGTGATAATTATCAAATTATTAAGAGAAAAAAGGGTGATATTACCACCCTATCGATAGAAGTAGAAGCAACAGAGAAAAGATGGAAAGATGGAAAAATTGATGATTTAGAAAAAGATGCAGAGGAAGAAATTTTTAGTATTTTAAACTTACATGTCCCTGTAAAAATCGTTGAACCAAAATCAATTCCAAGAAGTATTGGTAAAGCAGTACGAGTGGTTGAGCGGTAAATCTGGAGTAAAACAGATATGATATATATATTAGAAAATATATTAACATATATATCTGGATTCTATACTTTACCTTGGATCTTAATTGGTTTTATTGTAACTATACTAATCGCCAGAGTAACTGGTAGAGAAAAAATCGACAATATTATGAAAAAAATTGGTTTGATTTTACTCTATTTTTTTATCCCACTATTAATTTTTAGAGTATTTTTAGATTTTTTTGAAGAAAGTCAAATAATTTTTGTAATTATTGTTTTTGCTGTGATATTTCTAATGTATACTCTTGCATACATTTATGGGAAATATTCCATTAAAAAACAAGATTTAAAAGGAGAAAAAAAGAGCTTATTTTTAAAAACAATATTAACAAATCAAGGAAGAAGTTCTGCATTTATTGGCATGATGATGATGGAATACTGGGCTGTCGCTGCTGGTATTATGATAGCACTTGTTGGTATTGTTCTTTTTGCAATCATACCTTACATCCTTTCTTATATGCATAAAAAGGAGGTAAAAAGTAAGGAAAATAAGACAATAAAAGCCCTACCATGGTATCTTAGATTATACCCGTGGTATCTTATTAGTTTTGTAATTGTAGCAATTGTAATCAATATCACTACAGGTGTTACAATAAGAGGATCTGGTGATTGGGGAGTAATTATTATTTTTATTTCAGCTCTCACAATACCTGCAGCACTATATTATGTAGGTGCATGTATTCACCCTAGCGACCTAAAAAAAACAGAGCTGAAAAAACTAATAGGTATTGATAAAAACCTAAAAAAAAGCGAACATTGGCCATGGGTTAGAAAAATCTTCATATTAACAGTAATTATCACGCCTATTGTTATAACAATTTTATTTTTACCATTATTTGTATTGAATTTAATTCCACAAGATTGGTTTGCAGTAATAATTATTAACTCATTTCTACCAATTACAAGCACAAATATGTTTTTACTCCCATATGGAATAGATAAAAAATCAACAGCTCATTCTATAACTTGGACTACAATTGTTTGCGTTCCAATTGTCGTTTTATTAATTATTATATTTGGAATATACTTAGTTTAAAACTATTTTATAATAATCATAAGCATTATAAATTAACATATGTTAACCTTTATGTATCTTGTGGAGGTAGAATTAGATGAAATATAAATTGTTTAAAAAAAAATTAGTTCTAGGAGTGGTAATTCTTTTTTTAATATCAACAATTGGAGCTAGTAGTGTACCTGGAGATAATAAAAACACAAAAAATGAACAAATTCAAGATATAGTTAATCTTCAGAAAGATAATAACTTAGAAGTGTCAGAATTCATAACTGAAGAACATTTTCCAATACAAATTAGTGGCACAGATGCCCATGTGAGTGCCTATAAACGTGGAGGACAGATCAAACGTCTCTATGGTAAGGCTTTTTCCCAAGGTGAAAGCCCAGAAGAGAGTGCTGAGAAATTCCTTCAATCAAATGCTCATATCTTTGGTATTAAAGCATCAGATCTTGGTGATCTATCTCTACAACCCATTATGTATCTTACAGAAACTTATGATTACAAGTTTACAGGTCTCAACTATGCTCAATATAAAGATGGAATCCGTATTTTCCAATCAAGACTTATATTACTTGTGAAAAACGAGGAGGGATATCCACTTGTACATGCTTCAGTTGATCTTCGCAATCTTGAAGGATATGTTCCAGATAAGGATGATCTAAATCCTGATGAGGGAATAAATAATGCATTGAAACTATATCCTAATTTAGTTCAATTTACACAACAGGAGTTAGTAATTTGGGCCGGAATTGATGATATGATTGTTCAACCTACATTAGCTTATAGTTTCATAGGTGATAATGGATATCAAAATGGGGCTAGTTCTCCTGAAAAATACTTGTTTGTTGCTGATGCAAAAACTGGTGAAATTTTACACATTGAAAATCTCATAATCTTTGTTGATGTGACCGGTAATGTCCAAGGAAAGGCAACACAAGATAAAGCTGCAGATATCTGCGAAGATGAGCTAGCAGAGTATTTAATGTGGGCTCGTGTAAATATTGGAACAGAAGTTGTTTATGCAGATGAAAATGGAGATTTTACAATTCCAAATTCAGGTTCCGAACCTGTTACTGTTGAATCACGGCTTTGGGGTGAATGGTTTAGGGTTTACAACCAAGCAGGATCAGATACAGTACTATCCTTAACAGTTACACCACCAGGTCCCGCTAATTTCATGCATAACAATCTTAACAACGATGAATATAAACGAGCTGAAGTTAATGGATATTATCAAGCAAATATTGTTCGCGATTTCACAATAAAATATAATCCAAGTTATCCAGG
>Ga0209536_100009535_pt1 | contig 14422 bp, 7 predicted proteins | sample DeeMarSeWOR28_12_FD_187461 | JGI IMG/M metagenome (GOLD analysis project Ga0209536, IMG submission 187461) | Marine sediment microbial communities from White Oak River estuary, North Carolina - WOR-2-8_12 (SPAdes) (version 2) | ecosystem: Environmental > Aquatic > Marine > Intertidal zone >...
CATGCTCGGTCAACACTCCATATTCACGCGGAAGATTCTGTTTCTCGATAGTAACGATGCACGTAGCAATAATTTCTCGATCCCTCATTGCCTGCACGGTACGATCCACTTTCTGCCAGTAGGCTACGTTGAACCTTGTGAAATCATATTGATGAGGTTTACCCAGCCAGGCCGGCAGAGGATTCAATTCGCCGGGGGGAGCACCGTAATTTGGTAACTTCCACGGATCGCCCTGGAAATTATACACACTTTTACTGCGAGTATCATTGTCTCTTGGATATCCAGTCAAAAGAAAACGAATCTTATTGAAACCGTGCTGAACACAATAGTCCAAAAGATCATCGATTTGTTTATCGTCATTTGAAGGATCCAGAAGGTGATAAGCGGTCAGCCCCATATGATAGAAAGGCTGCCGTGACAAAGCGAATTGGAAGTGCTTGGGATGTTCAGGATTGACAATGACAGGCTGCATCCCTTTAGGCATGGTTGTACGGAAAGAGCCTGTGTATTTCTTATCTGTTTCAATGTTCGTTGATAGCGAGAATTTATACTCAGTTTCGGCAAGTGAAGGGCAGAATCGTATACGAAAGCAGCGACCTTCCTGGTCGTCACAGAAACCATCGACTTCTACCGGTGAGCCGTCCTGAGGTGTGAACGTTGCACTGATATGGACATCGGTGAATGGATTACCTTCGGGTGGTGAGTCAAGTTGTACGATGATTTCATAGATATCAAAACATGGTACAACTGGGGGACCGGGCTTGATTTTAATGCCGGCGTGCACTGTTTCTGTAAAGAGTAAAGTAAGGCAAACAACAAGGATTACAACAATGTTACGCACGGTTTTATCCTCATCTCAACAATATCAGTATGTTGGGTTAACGAGTGAATCTTCAAGGTTTTAACGTAAATTTTTGTGCCCGCTTTCCCTGAATGTCACCAAGATACAAATTGCCCTTCGAATCAAAAACGACAGCATGGACCCAGTCGAGTTCGCCCGGTTTGCCAGGCGGCACCTCCGTCTTCAGCAGCTCAATCCGCTGTAAAACCTTGCCCTTAAGACTCAGTTTCATTAGCACCTGATCCTGAGGAGGAAGAACCATATGCTCATCCATTCCTTCTTTCTTAAAGCAGGAAGAACCGCAGACCCATAGCTCCTGGTTCTTTGTCATCCAAAGACCCCAGGGTGTAACGAGGTCTTGCCATACAGCGAGCAGCTTGCCGGTGGTATCGAAGACCTGGATGCGGGCGTTTTCGCGGTCGGCGACATAAAGCCTTCCCTTCGAATCGGCAACAATCGCGTGCGGCAGGGTGAATTGGCCCGGCTGATTTCCCTCTTGCCCCCATTCATTTACGTACTTGCCGTTCGCATCGAAGTGGACGACTCGCCTGTTGCCGTATCCGTCCGAGACAAAGATGTCGCCGGATGGGAGAATTGCCATGTCGGTAGGTTTATCAAAATGTCCCCGGTCGGTACCGGCAACGCCTGGTTCGCCGATCGTTAATAGCAGCTTGCCTTCGGGGCTGTGCTTGCGCACTACATGATCTGTAATATTGGCGGTCCAGACATTCCCTTTCGGGCCAATCCTGATGAAATGAGCCCCGTTGGGATCTCCCGAGTCCCAGGCACGCACAAGCGTACCGTCGGTCTTGTAAACCTGCACGGCCGGCTGGCTGCGGGTAAAGATGTAAACCTGATCTCTGTCGTCCACAGTGATGCCGGGCATCTGGGCCCATTCGAAACTTTCCCGCTTTTGAGGCCAGGAATTGTCAACCTGTAGGATGGGCAGGTTAACCTGACCATGCTGTTGGTTCGCACACCCCGGGCAAAGTGCGATTAAGAACGATACTACCAATACAGAACTGCAAATAATCGAACGCATAAGATGCACCTCTTTCTTTTTGCCAGACCTGTCTGACCGCTATGAAACTTCACGGTAATCCCGACACAAAAATCCTACATGCCTGGATTTCCTTAGTAACCCTATCACTTCTATTTGTACAAATCAAGTGTGGCTACAACCTCAACCTTGACATATACTATCAGAATATAGTAAAGGAAACTAAGAGTAATATGTACAAGTACTAATTAAAACAATTTATTTCATGGAAGGAGATACAGATGATTAATTATATGAAGCGACGCAGTTTCTTAACGGGTCTCGCAGCCATGGGTGTAGCCTCTGGTCTGGGTGCCCGTGCAAGGGCCATTTCCGCCGTAGGCTCAGCCAAAGAAGCCGATCCTCCCAAACATGTGGACGTGAGAATCGCAAAAGTGGAAATCCTGCAGCTAACCGGAACAAACAAGAGAAAGGCTCTATATCTGAAAGTCTGCACCAATTGCGGCCTGTCTGGTCTCTACGGTCCAATTGACAACGAAGTGGCGATGTTCGTAGATCGATTCTTCAAGAGAACTCTAATAGGACATGACCCGCTGGCATACGAGGCGTACTGGGATAAGATGTTCCGAGCGAACAGGCACTCTCGCGGCAGCCATTACATCATGGCTCTAAGTGCCATCGACAATGTCCTCTGGGATCTTCGCGGCCGGATCTTCTGTCTGCCGGTCTATCGCCTTCTTGGTGGTTCGCGCTGCAAGGTCAGGGCCTATGCAAGTTGTCTGGGGTTCTCGCAGGAACCGTCGATGATGCGCGCGAAAGCGAAGGAATTGAAGCACCAGGGCTACCGGCATCAAAAGTGGTTTGTGAGGGACCGCGGCCCTGACTTTGGCCCTGAAGGTGTGGAAGAGGATGTAAAAGTTGTGCGTTTGCTCCGCGAAGCCGTGGGAGATGATGTGGATCTGATGTTCGACGCGTTCTGGAAATGGGATCTGAACTATGCCTTAGCCTGGGCCAGGCGGGTTGAGCAATATAATCCACGATGGATAGAAGAGCCATTTCAGACGGCCAACCTTGACGCCTTTATCGAACTGAGCCGTGAGACCTCAATTCCAGTAGCAACGGGCGAACATTTCTACGGTCGATGGGATGTGCATAAGTTCCTCAAAAACGATGCTATCATGGTGGTTCAGGCCGATCCTGAATGGTGTGGCGGAGTCAGCGAATTAGTTAAGATGTGTACTCTGGCATCGGTGCATGGAGTCAATGTCATCCCGCATGGCCACAGTATTCACGCCGCCATGCACGTAGTAGCGAGCCAGCCGGTCGAGGTTTGTCCACTCGTCGAGTACCTGATTCAGAAAATGAGCAATTATTACGATTTCGAGAAGCATCAACCCAAACCTGTAGATGGGATGTTGGAATTGCCCAATCGGCCGGGCTTCGGGATTGAGCTGGATGAGTCCAAAATTGCAGATATTCGGCCTGTAACATGGCGGCAAAGTTGAATATGAAAAACTATGCCGGGCTATCCCGGACGCCAAGGATTTTGATTATCACCTTTGGGCTGTAGGAATTTAGCATCGACCTCTATATACCAGGCGTGAAGCTTGCTGCGCATCTGCTCGACCTTTTCGGGGTATTTATCTGCCAGGTCCTCGCGTTCGCCTATGTCGCTCTGCACGTCGTAAAGGTGGACTCGGCCATCCTCGAAACGTTCGATGAGCTTGAAGTCGCCCATTCGAATCGCGCCACCGGGAAAGCCTCCCTGGTTGGAGTAGTGCGGATAATGCCAGTAGATAGCGTCGCGATCAATACTCGTTGCACCGGTTAGCAGTGGGACTAGTGACACTCCGTCCAGGTGCTGCTCAGGCTTCAAAGGTATGCCAGCCATATCGAGGATAGTCGGATAGAAATCGGTGCTGATTACCGGTACATCGGACTGCGAACCGGGCTTTGTCACGCCTGGCCAGCGGATCAGGAATGGCTCACGGATACCGCCTTCGTATAGCCAGCCCTTGCCGCCTCGCAAAGGCAAATTGGAAGTCGGCGAGCCCTCGCTAGTCGATAATCCGCCGTTGTCAGACATAAGGATAACAGCCGTGTTATCCGCTATACCGAGCTGCTCAATCTTATCCAGCACACGGCCGATTTGCTCATCCATGGCCTCAACCATAGCTCCGTAAACAGCATGACACTGGCGTAGCCGTACCTCTCGCGGATTGTTCACAGGCCAGACTTGCTCTTCGGGCCCAAATTCCCGCTGCTGGGCGTTTAATATTTCCTGCCGTTTGGCCTGGTACTTGGCAATCAGGTCATCCCGGCCCTGAAGCGGAGTGTGAACTGAGTAGTATGCCAGGTAAAGGAGAAAAGGATTGTCTCTGTATTCGTCCAGCAGCTTTAACGATTCATCAGTCAAGACCTTAGGCAGGTGTGAACCTTCTGGATAATCACCGAGCCGAGGATTGTCGAAAGGAGCGAAATACCCGCCGCGAGGTGTACCCACTGCCCATCCGCCGACATTAACATCAAAACCCTGATTTTCCGGCCAATACTTTTCGTCAGCGCCGAGGTGCCACTTACCGATAAAAGCCGTTTTGTAGCCATGCTCCTTCAGGGCTTCGGCTAGGGTGACTTCTTCAAGCGGCATCCAGTCATTGAGTGGGGCCGGATTAAACCGCCCTGAACGCTTGCCGCTGAACCACTCGGTCGCGTCGAAGCGAGACGGGTACTTACCCGTCATTACGCTGAAGCGCGTCGGGCTGCAAACCGGGTTGGCGGCGTATCCGTTGGTGAAGTTCATGCCGGAACGAGCAAGCCGGTCTATGTTCGGCGTATCGTAGAAACAGTGGGGATTATTGGCACTGATATCCATCCACCCGAAATCATCGATAAGGAAGAACACGAAATTGAGCTGTCTTTTGAACCTTGCAGAAGCCTGCTGTAGTGCGCCGCTGGGCAATAAGGTGGCGGCAGCGCCTCCGATCATGATCTTTAGAAATTCACGTCGGCTGTTTATCTGCATCTTAATTCTCCCTGTCCGAATTAATTATCCGTAAAGCAGAATTGGCCTTTGTTCATCAGCACTACGCCATCTACATAGATAGTCGGATCCTTTATCATGCCGTCAACATGTGATTTGCTGTCCCAATCGGCACCTGTTTTACCGGGGGCGGGGCTGCCGAATGCAATATGCACGCTGGGAAACTTTTCATCCTGAAGCAGATTATAGATTAACTTTGTCAGGCCGGTATTCGTTCCGATGGCAAATTCCCCGACCCTGTTGCTATTCTGGTCGTTCTCAAAAAGGTACTTGATAAATTCGTTCCTGAGTCGCTCGTTTTCGCATTGGATACTTTCTTTTACAGCCCTACCGTTTTCGACCTGTATGATTATGGGCGAGTTCTCAAGAGAGCCATATTTTTCGGCGAAGAAATCCCCGAGGCAGCCGTCGAAGATAACCTTACCGTTGACATTAACCGGGCACGTGCATACCTCTCCATCAGGAAGGTTCTTCCAATCACCCGGGGGGATATTGCCATCTTCGACGAGCCATTTGAGCTCCGGACTGAATTCTGCTATGAAATCATTTCCTTTTTCAGTCACCACCCTAATTTCGCTCGAGTTTCTAACCTTCTCATAAACAAGCCTGCTGACACGCTGGATTTCTTTATAATCACTGCACATCCCGTCTTTCATTATCTGAGGCGTAATTCCAATCATGTGGGCGTGCCTGAGATTGGGATTTGCTTCGATTGCTCTGAGCATCCGCATTCGGAAAGTCTGCAACTCTCCTTCGGCACCCTGGGCGGCATAGACGCTGACATCGGCAGCCTTAATGGCATCGTCAATGGCCTGTGGATAGTCAATCGGTCTGTCTCCGAAATCCTCCATTAAGAAGAACTTAACTTTGGAAGTAATCTTTTCGATGGCTGCTTTTATTGCTGAGCCGATTTCCATTGTCTCTACATCGGTAATAATGACAACATTTTCACCCGCCTTGACTTTCAGACAATTCTCAACGGCCTGTTTAACGCCTTCTTCAATAGTTCCCATTTTATTTCTCCTGCTTTTGTTTCAACGCGATTCTACAAAGCTGCCAACTATCAGGCAAGAATTCACTGCCGAATAAAGTGCGATGGAAGTTAGGAATTATGCGCCCTCAGAGTCTCTGAGTAAATCCCCGATATATCAGGTCGCCCACGATATATAAGGTGATAGCGACATATTCATTGTATTTAACGAAATAATGCTCGTCGATATAAGTTTTTGTTTCACAAGAAGTTATGGTTTTTCTGGACAAGTACTCTTTTCTTGGCACGTATTTTGTTAAAGAACATGTAGAAAGATAATCCGGCTTTGGTGGTGAGGTGACGAAAAAGTATAGCGTTCTTTGAAATAATTAAAAATAGCTTCTCCAACACCGGGCTTGATGGCCGAAGAAAACGAATTTGGAATAAAGCAAGGTCTTCAAGTCCGGAAAAAAACAAACACGGTTTTACGTGATTATATAAACAGTATTGGAGGCAAATATCCCTGCCAGTTAATGATTTGGCTTCGGAAGTGTTTAATGGGGGAATGTCAGAATTGTTGCTTCTACTGGCAGGGATTTATTAAAAAGGTGGATGAATTAGAAAGCAAATACTACAGGCTCCGGACAGCTCGCGGACAACCTCTACGGCCTGACTATACACCGAAATACGTTGACTTAACGGCACATTATATGTTAAAATAATGTTAGGATATTTTTTATGTTTTCTTCTTTAAGGAAGGAGTTAAAAGGTGATCACATCTTTGAGGATATCCTGCTTAATAAAACATGAAAACTTGGTTTTTTTCGTTTTAATATTGTTCGTTAGCTTAGCGTCAGGTACGTCGCGTGCCGTATGGGTCGCATATAACGACTGCCTTCGAGAGGCAGGGGACTCTACGTCGGAGAACGTGACTGGCTGGACTATTCATAGCAGCGATTTAGGTCATTCGACAGGCCGGCTGAAGAACTTCGAAACAGGTAGCGATGCCGGAATGCCTATCGTTACGTTCACGATGGGAAACGCCGGCCTCAGCGTAAGCAGCGGTAGCGCCGGCGGTAATCCTACTCCGGGCACCGAAGCATACGAGATATTCAATAATATCGTGGACTTTGGACCAAACAACATTTATTACGGCGGAAGTAGCTGGTGGGTAGAGATAGAATTCACCGGATTAGACCCGGCAAAGACTTACACGTTCATCGGGACCGCTATTCGCTCAAATAACTACCCCGACCGGATTACACTTGTTACTATCTCAGGCGCTATCAGCTACGTTAATAACAGCAGTGACGGGATTGTCGAAAGGAGCGAGGATTATTCCAAATTTATTGCCGGAAATAACAGCATTACCGGATATGTAGTTCGATGGGATGATATCGTGCCCTCTGCCGACGGCAGCTTTACAATCAGGGCCGAAGCAGACCCGGAATCCGGGGATGAAAGAGCATATCCTCTTGCGGGATTCATGCTCGAAGAGCTTGGCAAGGCAGGGAACCAACCGCCTGATGTCGATGCCGGAAACTACGATTCACTCATATGGCCGAACAGTATCCTGAAGCTAAGCCCGGATATCGAAGATGATGACCCATGTGATCTTAATATAATGACGATAAAGTGGTCCAAACTCAGCGGCCCTGGCTCAGTGACTTTCGAACCCGGCGACGAGGTCGCGGATCCCTGCGCAATATTTTCCGAGCCCGGCGACTACGTCCTGCAGCTCCAGGTCTGGGATGATGTGCTCCAGCTTCAAAGCAGCTCAGTCGTCATAACCATAATCGAACCGATGCTGGGTGATTTGGATGGGAACAATAAAGTTAACTTCAAGGATATCGTACTTTTTAATGCACAGTGGCTTGGTCCTCCGAGAAGCCCCGCCGACCTCAATGCCCGAGACGGTGTCAATATGGCTGATTTCGCAATACTTGCCAATAACTGGCGTGAGGGAGAAGAGGCAATCCTTGTTATTAACGAAATTCTCGCCAGAAACGACCTTGGTATCACCGATCCACAGGGTGAAAATGAAGACTGGATCGAAATCTATAACTCCGGCCAGGAAGCCATCAATATCGGCGGAATGTACCTAACGGACGATTTGTCCGAACCGACCAAATGGCGGATTCCGAATGATAACTTCTCTGCTACAACAATTGAAGCCGGCGGGTATCTTTTGATTTGGGCGGACAACGACATCGCCGATGCCGGACTGCACACAAACTTCAAGCTTGACGCAGATGCCGGTGATGAACTCGGCCTGTTCGATACCGAAGGTATCACGTTACTCGACAGCGTTACCTTCGGTGACCAGAAGCCGGATGTTTCCTACGGCAGAGACCCCGACGCCACAAGCAATTGGGTAACACTCAATCCGACTCCTGGAGCATCGAACAACGGTTCTTATCTAGCCGTAGTTGCCGATACGAAATTCAGTCATGACCGCGGCTTTTATACCGAGCCGTTCGAAGTACAGATTACTACCGAAACACCAGGTGCGATAATTCGCTACACCACTGACGGAAGTACTCCGACTATGAACCACGGTTCTGTTTATAATCCGGCTTCACCGATCACAATCAGCACAACGACCTGCTTGCGGGCAATGGCGTTCCTACCGGGCTTCAAATCTACCAATGTCGATACGCATTCATATATCTTTCTTGACGATGTCATTAATCAGGCCACAAATTTCTTCACCGGCTCTCATGTTGTGCCGCCAGGATATCCGAGTTCATGGGGCTCGGTTACCGGCGACTACCAGGTCGATCCGGATATCGTCGGACAGAACGGCACGGACCGCTTCGGCGGACTCTATGCAAACACCATCATCGACGACCTGAAGTCTGCCCCAACCATTTCTCTTGTAATGGACAAGGACGACTGGTTCGGCAGCAGGGGCATCTATATTAATCAGTCCCAGGACGGCACCGAGCGCGTCTGTTCAATCGAATATATCGATCCGAACACAGAGGATGAATTTCAGGTCAACTGTGCCATGGCCATGCAGGGTGGCGTCAGCGGCGGAGGCACAAGCCTCAACAGGTGGAAGTCGTTCAAATTGTCCATGCGCCCCAGATTCAAGACTCAAACCGACGATCTCGAAGCAACCGGCGGGCCACCAAAACTCAATTTCAAGCTTTTCGCCGATTCCCCCGTGGACCGTCACAACACTTTTGTTCTGGATGCCGTGCTGAACCATTCGTGGCTGCATCCCAGCAGCGGCCAGACCGACACTGCCCTGTACATCCAGGACCAGTATGTCGCCGACCTTCACAACGCTATGGGCGGTCATTCACCCCACGGCTCTTATGCCCATATCTACATCAACGGCCTGTACTGGGGCATGTACTACATCCACGAGCGGCCTGACCACGCCTGGGCGGCCGAAATGTTCGGCGGCGACGAGGATGAATACGACTCAATTAAGCATAACAGCGGCAATGTCATCAATAACGGCGTCGGAGGCAGCGCTACGGCAAACTATAACGCGATGGTAAACGCCGCAAACGCCGTGCAATCCAACCCGAGCAGCCTCACAACATACAACGCACTGACTCAGAAGCTGGACGTTGACAATTTCATTACTTACCTGCTGGCCAACTGGTTCTGTGGCAACGAAGATTGGCCACATAAAAACTGGTACGCAACCCATCGAAATCACCCCGATGGAAGATGGCGATTCCATTCATGGGACGCTGAGCACACAGTCGAAGGAGGCGTCAATATCGGCGCAAGCCCATCTGACATTCACAGCAAACTTGATGGAAACGACGAGTACCGCATGAGGTTTGCCGACCACATACACAGATATTTCTTCAACAAAGGCCCTCTTTCACACCCGGCTGCGTCACAGCTTTTCCAGAAAAGAATTGATCAGATGTACCGGCCGATTGTCGGTGAGTCTGCCAGGTGGGGCGACAACCGAAGAACGACGCCCTACACTCGCGAGGACTGGCTCAGAACCGCCAACAGCAAGCTGAACAGTTTTCTTCCGAGCCGCTCAAGCAGCGTCCTCAGCTCTCTCAAAAGTACCAACCTCTACCCAAGAGTAGATGCGCCGGTCTTCAGCATAAACGGCGTCAATCAGCACGGTGGCCACGTCGATACCAACTCCAGGCTCTCAATGACCGCATCCGGCACGATTTGGTTCTCGCTCAGCGGCTACGATCCCCGGATGGCCGGAGGTTCCCTCAACCGATCGGTGGCAAGCGTATACACCGGTCCTGTTACCCTGACAAAAAGCACCCACGTAAAGGCACGGGTTCTCAGCGGCATAACATGGAGTGCCCTGAACGAGGCAATCTTTGCCGTAGGCCCAGTTACCGAGAACCTGCGTATTACGGAAATTATGTACAATCCCGCCGACCCGAATACAGAGTTCATCGAACTGAAAAACATCGGAATCCAAAACATAAACCTCGATTACGTCAGCTTCACGAACGGAATCGACTTTACCTTCGGCGACGTGGACCTTGCACCCGGCCAGCACATCCTGGTTGTCGAGGACATAGATGCTTTCACAAACAAGTACGGCCAAGGTTTGAATATTGCCGGCGAGTATTTCGGAAGCCTTAATAATGGGGGCGAACGCATCGAGCTCCTGGACGCTGCAGGTTCGACCATTCATAACTTCAAGTACAACGACAACTGGTTTAGCCTCACCGACGGCATGGATTTCTCGCTTGTGGTGATAGATCCGATTAACACAAATCCTGACGCTTGGGGCGAAAAAAGCACCTGGCGGCCGAGCACTGCTACCGGCGGCTCACCGGGCACTGATAACGCCGGCCAGAACCCAGAGGTCGGCGGCGTAGTTATAAACGAAATTCTCGCCCACTCACATGCAGAGGCCCCGGACTGGATTGAACTTCACAATACAAACAACCACGCAGTCAACATCGGCGGATGGTTCCTCAGCGATGATGAGCGAGACCTCAAGAAATATGAAATCCCCAATACCACAATCATGGAGCCACGCGGCTACATCGTCTTCTATGAAGACCTTCAGTTCGGCAATCCGGCCGCACCAGGTGCCCACACGCCCTTCGGACTCAGCGAGAACGGCGAGACCTTGTATCTGCACTCAGGCTCCAACGGCGAGCTGACCGGATACAGCGACACGGAAAAGCTCGGTGCATCCGAAACCGGTATAGCTTTCGGCAGATACCAAAAGAGCACAGGCTCGTACAACTTCGTGGCTATGAGCGAAAACACACCAGGCGGCGAAAATGCCTACCCAAAGGTCGGCCCGGTCGTTATCAACGAGATTATGTACAATCCGCTGCTCGCAGGCGAAGCTGAATACGTCGAGCTTCTAAATATAAGCGACTCGACCGTAGTATTATACGATCCCGTCACTTCCGAGCCCTGGCGATTTACCGACGACCCCGACAATCCGGGGATAGAATTTTTCTTCCCAACGGATCCGCTTGTTACGTTAGAACCCGGCGAGTGCTTATTATTAGTCAGCGATTTGGCGGCTCTTGATGCAAGCTACAGTATCCCCGCCGGCGTGCCGGTTTTCGAGTGGCCCGACGGCAGGCTTGACAATGCTGGCGAGAAAATCCAGCTCAGCATGCCCGGCGACGTTGATACTGAAGGCCGCCGACAGTGGATACGAGTCGATCGAGTCAATTACAGCGACGGCACGCACCAGGAAGACACGCCGGGAACAACGGATCCCTGGCCCATCGAAGCAGATGGTACCGGTTACTCATTAAGCCGGATCAACCAGTTCGAATACGGAAATGACCCAATCAACTGGCAGGCCGCAATGCCTTCGCCAGGCTTGGTTAATCCGTAGCAATCCAATCTAAGTTATTCCTCAGCCCCGTGCTGACGGAGAAGTTCAGCAACTTCAGTGTGTCCCTTTTCCAACGCCAATGACAAAGCTGTTTGCCCGTTGTTATCTTTTGCGTTTATATCCGCGCCTTTGACAATCAACAATTCTACCACATCCTTACGACCAGTTGAGCATGCTTCGTGCAGTGGGGTTTGGTTATTGTTTTTTCTTGCATTGATATCAGCACCCTTGTCGATGAGTAGTTCCACCACATCCTTATGTCCGAGTGAAGATGCAAGATGCAATGGCGTCCAGCCGAAAAACGGGAGGATTGAAGTCGAAACAGAAGTGAGTTTCGGATTTAAGGAGGCGCCTTTGTTAATAAGTAGTTCTACGACATCCTTTTGGCCACGTCTGCACGCTACATGTAATGGTGTCAGGCCTGCCATGCCCCATTTGGCTTTTGCGTTGACGTTTGCCCCTTTAGAAATGAGTAGCTCTATCACATCCTTGGAGGTGCTTACACACGCTTCATGTAGTGGTGTTAGGCCCCATTTACTTTCCGCGTTGACATCCGCACCTTCAGCGATAAGAAACTCAACGACATCTTTTTTGTTTGCGGAGATAGCCGCGAAAAGAGGCGTCTCCCCGCCTTTAGCCTTTGCATTGATGTCGACGCCATCCTTGATAAAGCTTTTCACCTTCTCCAAATCTCCCTCCCGTGCAGCCAAATGGATGGTTATGACAGTAGCAGCACCCTTGGGTGTGAGTAACTTGATCAGATCTTGGTAGCCCTCTCTTGATGCCAAGTCGCGCGGCGTAAGACCTCCGTTGTCCTCAGCATCTACATCGGCTCCTTTATTTATGAGTAGTTCAACTATGTCCTTGTCATTCTCAAAGATCGCATAGAAAAGTGGGGGCCAACCATCAGAATTATCCTTTATATTAACATTGGCTCCCTTGCTGATAAGAAGGTTTACGGTATCTTTGCTGTGATCCCAGACCGCATGATTGAGCAAGGTAAAACCGCCCCGGTCTTTGTCTTTCGCATTGATATTGGCACCCTTGGCCAAGAGTAAATCCACGATATCTTCGTAGTTATGCTTGGCCGCATAATACAAGGGCGTAAGATCATAATAAGCACCTCTTGCATCGACGGTGGCACCCTTACTGATGAGAAATTCCACGACATCTTTATTGCCTCCATTGGCGGCTGTGTGCAAAGCGGTACAGCCAAAATCACCTTGTGAATCTACGTCTGTCCCGTCCTGCAGATATTTCTTCACATTCTCTATATCGCCCCTATAAGCCGCAAGGTGCAGAGCAGGAACCTTCGCTCCTTTTGCAACCAGAAGTTCAACCACCTCTCTGTTACCAGCTTTTGTGCTTTCCATTGCTTCAAGTAAAGGTGTACTACTATCCCTGTTCTTCGCATTAATATTTGCACCCTTGTTAAGTAGAAGTTCGACGATCTGTTTGTCCCCGCGCATAACCGCATAGTGCAGAGGAGTAGAGGCCATCATTGAAGTTGTGACATTGATTTTTGCCCCCTGACTTATGAGCAACTTGGCCACTTCGGCATGGCCCTTCCAGGACGCACAATGTAACGCGGTCCTACCGTGCTGGTCTTTCTCATTGACGTCGGCGCCACTTGAAATGAGTAATTTGACTTGCTCAATGTTGCCATCAGCGGCAGCTTGGTGCAGTGGCCTGGAATATTCTTCTTGATTATCACTGCTAACAGGCCAGCTTTTTTCGCCTGCTTTCTGGGCTCTGGCCATGGGGAGCAAGATGGCCGCAATGACAAGAAGCATAGCTATACCAAGTGCTCCCAGCTTTGAACTTTTTGGTATCGGTCGATTTAACATGTGTCTAATCCTCCACTGTAAGGCCTTTTTTGATTCCGCTACGCCAATGAGGCGCAGCCCTATGTCGGTTTTCCAAAATACCATCTCGCCAATGTCGATTAGGGTGTTGCTGTAGCCCTCAGCCTGACCGCCAAGAGCCACAAGGACGGTCTCGTCGACGGCTTCCTCACAGACCTTGCGGATGACCGAATTGGCGAACCACACGAACGGATTATAGAAATATACAACCTGCAGGAACGTCTGTACGGAATTGACCCACAAATCGCCTCTTTTTATATGAGCAAGCTCATGGATCAAAGTCGCTCTCAATCCTTCCGGCGATAACCCCTCAACAAGAGATGTCGGCATCAAAACGGTAGGTCTGAGAAGCCCGCAGACCGCCGGACTTGGAATGGCTTCTGATAGTCGCAGCTTTATTTCCCGACGAACAGCCATCTGGCGGCGACACTCTTTGAGCAGGCCTGTTAATTCATCGCCGGCCGGACAGCTTGCCGTGACAATCCCCATGACAAATCTAATTCGATGAACGAGTACTGCCAGAAAAGCCAACACGCCTCCAAGCCACAAGACAAATAAAACTGCCTGCCAGGTTATAGGAATCAGGGCTGAGCCTACCGGTGCCATCGCAGGATCATCTCCGGCAACGTTTTCAACAGGACGGACGTGAGGTATTTCGTTGGACGGCCCTGAATGTTCGAATGCAACTACATCGAATGCCATGTTCGAGATACCCGGGGCAGTAGGAATATGGTCTCCTACCCAATATCCAATTCCTGTAGGAAGAGAAAACATTGGAGGCAAAATAAGTTTCACAAGGACAAGCAGCCAGAGACAGTAGCGAAAGACAGCGCGTATTCGTTTGCGCAGCAGAAGGTCAATTATGAAGAGCAGAATGACCAAAAGAGC
>Ga0209536_100009536_pt1 | contig 14422 bp, 11 predicted proteins | sample DeeMarSeWOR28_12_FD_187461 | JGI IMG/M metagenome (GOLD analysis project Ga0209536, IMG submission 187461) | Marine sediment microbial communities from White Oak River estuary, North Carolina - WOR-2-8_12 (SPAdes) (version 2) | ecosystem: Environmental > Aquatic > Marine > Intertidal zone >...
GGCCAGGAACCAGGGGGTAGGTGTATTCAGGTTGTAGGTCACCGTGCCAGCTTCATCGTCTGCCACCACAGCGGCTTTAACCCGTTCGCAGGTTTCCACTAATGCGGAATCCGGTACAGCCTCGAAGCTGTCCACGCCAGCGATTTCCATGGCCATGTCTTCAATTGAGAAAAGGCCGAAGAAGGCTTCTAACGTCATCCAGTGCGGACCATCGATACGGTCCTGCAGCAGGGCGCGGTGCACGGAGTAGGCGATATCTTTAGGTTCCAAGGTACCGCCTTCGTGGAAAGTAACCCCCTCCCTGATTTGGAAGGTCCAAACATCTCCTGCATCATTAACCTCCCATTCAGTAGCCAGCTGGGGCACAAACTCATCTGTTTTTTCTCGGTTGAAGTAGATCAATCCTTCATAGATGTTTTGTTCAATTGCACTGCCGCGTGTCTCGTAGGTCCAGGCTGGATCAAGCGTTTCCTGCTCACCAGCGCCGTCCACGATCACGATCGTGTCAGGATTCTTGAATTCTGGTGCAACCACTGGTGGAGGAGGTTCAGTTTCCTCCGGTGCAGGGGTTGGGGTGACCTCGACCTCCACGATCTGGGTCTGGACGACGGTTTCGCCCTCTACCTCCACCAATTCCGTGACCACCACGGTTTCAATTATCGGTTCTGCTGGTTGTGCACAAGCTGACAGTAGCAGGCTGCCAATCATGATCAATCCGATCAGGATTTGGAAATTTTTCTTGCTAAACATTTGTCTCTCCTCCGGACCTATTGAATAGATCCTGTTTAAACGTAATTCTCATAATCGACATCTCTTCTTTCTCAATTTTTTGGATCTCGATCTTGCACCTCCTTTCGGCAGTGGATTTTCATGTGTTTTTGTACTGGGGTTTTCATGTCCAACCCTCTACTGCTGAACCAGGTTGGACCAGGTGGCAGGCACAATAGTGTCCAGGTTCTACCTCGATATAAGCGGGCTCTTCCTGGTAGCATTGCTCTACAGCCAGCGGGCAGCGCGTGTTGAAGTTGCACCCTACTGGCGGATTTGCAGGACTGGGGAGATCGCCTTCAATCAGAATCCGTTGGCGATTTTCCTCAACGACGGGATCTGGGACCGGTATTGCTGACAGAAGTGCCTTTGTGTAGGGGTGCAGGGGATTTTCATATAATGACTTTCTGTCTGTCAGCTCGACAATTTTCCCCAGGTACATCACCGCCACGCGCTTGCTGATATGGCGCACCATGCTAAGGTCATGGGCGATGAAAATGTAGGTCAAACCCAGCTCTTCCTGCAGCGCTTCCAGCAGGTTAACCACCTGGGCTTGGATAGAGACATCCAGGGCAGAAATGGGTTCATCGCAAATCACCAGCTCTGGGTTTAACGCCAGCGAACGTGCCAATCCAATGCGCTGGCGCTGACCCCCGGAGAACTCGTGGGGGTAGCGCGACATCAAGGCTGGATTTAATCCCACCATATTCAGCAGCTCTCCTACCCGTTCTTTACGTTCCTTCCTGGGAACTGTGTTGTAAATCTCAAGCGGTTCGCTGACGATTCGCTCCACGTTCATGCGTGGGTTAAGCGAGGCATAAGGGTCCTGGAAGATCATCTGTACTTTTCGCCTGGTTTGCCGCAGCTCTCTCCCCTTAATTTTCGTCATATCCTTATCTTTGAAGATTACTTCCCCAGCTGTTGCATTATAGATGCGGATGATCGTTCGTCCGGTTGTCGTTTTTCCGCAGCCGCTCTCTCCCACTAAGCCCAGGGTTTCACCCCGGTAAACTTCAAAATTAACATCATCAACTGCCTTGACATCTCCTACATGGCGCCTGAATACACCACGCCGGATAGGGAAATATTTCTTAAGGTGCTCGACCTTCAAGATCACTTCTTCATTGGATGTCATTGTTCTTTTCTCACCCGTTCTTTCTCCCAGCAAGCGACTGAATGACCATTGTTAATTGACTCGAGGATTGGTGTTTCGTAGCGACAACGTTCCACTGCAAATTTACACCTTTCATAAAACTGGCAGCCGGGTTGCAGGTCAACCAGGTCAGGCGGTTCACCCTCGATGGAAATCAACTTGGATCTTGATACTTCATCCAAGCGGGGTAGGGAAGAAAGCAAGCCCAGGGTGTAGGGATGCCTGGTTTCACCATAGATCTTTTTCACCGAACCGGTTTCAATCAGGCTGCCAGCGTACATAACATTTACACGTTGTGCCATGCCTGCCACCACACCCAGGTCGTGAGTAATCCAGATCACGGACATCCCGAGCTGGTCTTGCAGGCGCTTAACCAGCTCAACAATCTGGGCCTGGATGGTTACATCCAGGGCGGTTGTAGGCTCATCTGCGATCAGGATTTTCGGGTAGCAGGAGAGCGCCATGGCAATCATTGCTCTCTGGCGCATACCACCCGAGAATTGGTGAGGGTAATCATCCACTCGCTGGGCAGCTTCGGGAATACCCACCATGGCTAAGAGTTCCGCAGTTCGCTCGCGAGCTTCTCTGTCATTCATTTCGAGATGGTGTTTCAGGGCTTCCATGATCTGGTATCCCACTGTGCGAACAGGATTGAGAGATGTCATCGGATCCTGGAAGATCATTGCGATTTGAGCACCCCGCACGAAACGCATCTCCTCTTCGGATTTATCTAATAAATTATCTCCAGAGAGCAATACCTCACCTTTTTCGATCCGGCCAGGTGGAATGGGAATTAGGCGCATGATTGACAGGGCATGCACGCTCTTCCCGCAACCGCTCTCACCGACTACGCCCAAGGTTTCTCCTTCATCGAGGCAGTAGGATACGTCATTAACTGCATGAACAAGACCTTCTTCAGTATCGAAACGCGTGGTGAGATTTTTCACTTCAAGAAGGCATTCATCTTCAGATTTTTCACTTGGGATTGGCATAAATCTCCTGAACTCTATTTTATATTGTGATTTAAGAAAGCTGGGGTTCTTTTTATATTCACATCAGCAGATGTAAAACTTAGGGAATGAATTATTACCTCTTTATCTATCAATAGATTAAAGATAACAAAAATGTATAAAGATATTATGAAGAATCAATGATGCCATTCTTCTCACTGAAGCCGTGGATGTATCTCGAGCACGCGTTAAAATTACCATTTGTATCTGATTAAAGTTCAATTAAAATACCAATTCTCCTTGAAGAAGTTCAATGACATACCGTGGATATTGCATTGAAATTCTTACTCAATCTGCAATATATTCTAGATTCAAATTCCCGATCGGAAATGGTTTCCTCCTTATCCTGAGGATTTAATTCTCCAGGATGATTGATCTTACTGGGTTCTGCATTCTTGCTGACTATAACCATCACATTTTGGAGGGCACCTATTCGCATGATTTGATCTTTGATACACTAAATGATCGATTAAATTATCACAATTGGGAAAAATTAATGGTTCAAAGCCACAGAGGATGCGCGACCTACATCGACAGCGTCTATTATCAAAATTTAATTATTGGAGAGAATGTTTATGTCTGATATGAATCAGAGAATTATTGAAGAGTTCCGTGCAAATAATGGCAAAGTAGGTGGGCATTTTGCTAGCAATACCCTCTTACTTTTGCACACAACCGGTGCGAAGAGTGGAATAGAACATGTCAATCCCCTGGTCACATTTGAAGATGAGGGTCGCCTGGTTATTGTCGCCTCAAAAGGAGGAGCTCCTTCGCATCCGGATTGGTATTACAACATCCTTGCACACCCGCTTGTCCAGGTCGAGTACGGAGCGGAGAGATTTCAAGCCCAGACTGATGTGGCAGAAGAACCAGAACGGACACGGCTTTACGAGATTATGGAATCCAGGATGGCTGCCTTTACGGAGTATAAGCGGAAAGCAGACCGGGTTATCCCGGTCATTACCTTGACTCGTCTTCCCTGAGTGAACAAGATCGAATACCCATGGCTAGGGAGTGAAAATTGCCAGGAAAATGAGTACTGAAAAGTGAAGAATTGAAACCGATCCTACTTTTAGGCAATCAAGAATAACCAGAAAAAACCCCATCCATTGTGAGCAGAGTGAAATACTGGATGTAATGGTAAATCTATGTGAAGAGAAGAACAAAGAATTCTGGATGGTTTTTTGTTCCCTTAGTTAGATTTGGTTGCTCATGGCATGTATTGTGTTAACCGCTGTGATCGCAGTTGAGAATCTTCAGACTTCAAACCGCTCTATCCCCTAGCACTTACATTATAATTTGCAGGATTTTGGTTAATTGCTGTTGGAAAAGTGTTCAGACTCTGCTTCTCTTGGTAGGTCAATTGACTTTGTACCACTATGGAAAATATGTCAGTAAGAAATTTCCCAATTCCTCAAAAAGCCTTACCTTTTGAAAATGGTATAAATCATCCATATCAATGATGGAGGAGGTGATTGTCCGGTGAAGAACGAAAATATCACAAACGATATCCTGGCTGCAGCCAGGCATCATTATTCGGAAATAATTTGTCCACAGGTTGATAAATGGGAAACTTGTTCCGAATATCCTTTAGCAGCTGCCAGGGAGGCAGCCAGGAGTGGTTTATTGGGATTGTATTGTCCCGGAGAATACGGTGGACAGGCACTGTCTTTTGAAGATGCTATTCCTGTGTTTGAAGAATTAGGTAAAGGGGAGGGACTCTATGCATTTTCATTATCCATGCATAACATTGTCACCTTTGCCATTTGTAGTTATGGGGAGAAGGAATTTCGCTCTGTTTGGGCAGAGAAATTGATTTCAGGTGAGTCCCTGGGAGGTTTTGTACTTACAGAGGCACAATCTGGCTCAGATGCAGCCAAGGTGCATACCCGGGCAGTTATCAATGATGATGGCTCTTACACAATCAATGGAAGTAAAGCCTGGGTTTCGCTCGCGGGTATAGCTGATATTTACCTGGTTGTTGTTAATACAAGCGAACAAGCTGGAAAAGATGACATCGCAATGATCGCTGTTCCCAAAGATGCTGAAGGGGTAAGCTTCGGGGAACCATACGAAAAACTTGTCTCCCCTTTCCTGCCGATTGCTGATATGTTTCTTGACTCTGTAACAGTCCCAGGAAGTAATTTGATATTTCCACCTGGTAAGGGTCTCAGCGGCTCATTAATGGCAATTGATATCGCGCGCACCTGCATCAGCGCTGGTTGTTGTGGATTGATTTCCTCATCACTTGACCTGGCCTTGACCTACGCGAGGGATCGCCAGATGTTCGGCAAAGCCGAATTAGAGCTTCAAGGTATCCAATGGATGCTTGCGGATGTTGCCACCGACCTTGAAGCCAGCCGTTTATTATACAAGCATGCCGCCAAATACCTGGGAACCCCTGAAGGAACTGTCGCAGCAGCGCATGCGAAAAGGTTCGCGCCGGATGCGGCACAAAACGCAGCAGCAACCTGCATGCAGGTCCTGGGTGGTGCCGGATTGCTGGTACCCTCTGCGATTGAGAGGAATTACCGTATCGCGCCCGTGATGAAGATGGTGGATGGTACAACAGAAATTCAGCGGGTGGTTATCGCACGATCCCTGCAGCAGTATGCAGCGACACTTCCTCCGATACCCGAACAAGAATGCCAGTGAGGAAAATTTGCTAATCGGGGGATAATTAATCTAGATTTGAACTAAATGATCATTCCTGGGAGTTTTCGTTCGAAACGCTTGTTGTACTCCAAAGATTCTCTGCTGCATCATCAGGATAAAAGGGTAATCCTTTCAAGAGTAGCAGGCATAATAGGAATTCGTGTATCTAATTTCACCCGCGGGGGCAGTGATTGTCAGCAATGTGTTTCGACTTGCAGTAATTTGCCACATTTGTTCATCAGCGAATCGTTTTAAAATCTCATAATACAAGAATCTGTAGGATAAGAATTTGTTTTTGCACCTGATAGGGCTATTGGATCTTTCTAACCCTATGTACTCTTCTTTTTCAGATCCATGGGTTCACCCACACCCAAATGGCTTTGAAATTTGTTGCCTAAAATGTTACTCCAACATAATAATTGCGCTATTTTAATGAACAACCCTCGATTCATAAGACAGGGTGAAAACTATCTCTATTATTCTATGCATCATGATCTGTCCAAATATTGGACCGGGAGACAGGGGAAAATATCCCTTAAATCGCAGATTAAAGGTAACAAATTCTTGCTTTCTTCGTTTAGATAGTTAGTACAAAAGTAATCTCTTGTTTATTACTTTTGGATCTGCAAATGACAAAAACCTGGTGCTTCTGATCTGACAAAGGGATTTTCGATCAGAAGATTATTGGTTTATATTCGACGGCTTGATTGACAGAACCAAGATGTCGGTAGGGCGGAGCGTGGCTAATCGCCTCCCCGTAATCCCAAATATCTTTCTAACTTACTAGATAATTTCAGAAATTAAATCAGAGGAAAAACATGTCATTTCGAGTTCACCCAACGGCAGAAGTTTCTGGGGAGGCTTCCATCGGTGATGGTTCGAGCATTTGGAATCATACGCAAGTTCGTGAAAATGTGACGATTGGAGAAGGATGCATCCTTGGAAAGGATGTGTATGTTGATTTCGATGTGGTCATTGGTGATCATGTCAAGATTCAAAATGGATCATTTGTTTATCATGGAACGACTGTAGAATCGGGGGTTTTCATTGGTCCAGGGGTGATATTCACAAACGATAAGCGCCCGCGCGCAATAAACCCTGATGGCAGTCTTAAAACGGATGATGATTGGGAAGTCGGGAACACGGTTGTAAGATACGGTGCTTCCATTGGGGCTGGCTCAATTATCATCACCAATGTTGAGATTGGGAAATTCGCCATGGTGGGTGCTGGCTCAATTGTTACGAAAGACGTACCTCAAAATGGGTTGGTGATCGGTAATCCTGCACGCCTGGTAGGTTATGTCTGCGATGATGGAACGCGGTTAGAAAAAGGTTCGAAAAACGCCTTTTCCTGTCCGACCTGTGGAAGAGAGTATCAATTCTGATTGGTGAATTTAAGAACATTCATTTTCAATCTTAGGGAATCAAACTTTGAGCGATAACAATTCTTGGGGAGGAAAATTTCATCGAACGAGATTATTATTTGTGAATTAACCATTAAATGATGCGGTTGCGATGAAATCAATAAAGTTTATGTCAGTTACTGAACTTAGCCCGCAAGATCAAAGCTTAACTCGGAGTCAATTGAAATCGAGATACGTATTGTATGGAAAGCGAATCTTTGATTTAGTGATAGCCGTTTCTAGCTTGATCATCTTGCTGCCCATGATGGCATTAATATCGCTCATTATTGTGATTAATTCGCCAGGATCACCCATTTTTATTCAGGAACGGGTGGGCAGAAAAGGTAAACGATTTTATATATATAAATTCCGCACAATGGAGAACAATTACGACAGCGAAAACGATCGGGCATTCATGCAGGCATACATCTCCGGTCAACTGGATGGAGACAAAGTAAATGAAGATGTTTATAAACCAAACAATCACTCCAAAATCACCAAGTTTGGAAAGATCCTGCGGGTAACAAGCCTGGATGAGCTGCCCCAAATCTTCAATATTCTAAAAGGGGATATGAGCATGGTGGGTCCAAGGCCGAATGTTGCCTGGGAGGTGGAGAAATATTCCGATTGGCACAAAGGGCGCTTGAAAGTTCTTCCCGGAATTACAGGTCTTGCGCAGGTCAGGGGAAGAAGCAGCTTGACTTTCAATGATTTAGTGCAGCATGATATTGAATATATCGAGAATTTAAGCTTCAAACAAGATTTACATATCCTGTGGTTGACTGCATTAATGGTGTTGCGGGGTGTTGGTGCACGATAATCAGTTGCAAACTTTTGGAGCGAAAGTGGCACTGGTGGCAGCCTGGAAAATTCCCTGTTTACCGAAAATTGGCACCCCAAATCTCCTTGGTTGTTAACCAGATACTGATAAATTCACTGGAAGAAAAATTAATGGGTGGGGAAATTTAAAATAGAGGGGAATTCACTACAACTTTCAATTTTTGGTGACAAACAACATTTCCACTAAGTTTGATAATCCTCTGGCTTGACCAACATCGGACTGTTGTAATAGAATTTAAATTCTTACTGGTCTGAATTGGATACATATGCCGGGGATCCTTTCGTTAGAGACTTCATAATCGATCCGTAACCGTTACCAATTTATATAATTAGGCCATCCCATATGAGCAATCAGTATAAGAATTTTTCTACCTGGATATCAGACAAAACTCGCCGTCCCTATTGGGCTGGTTGGTTGTTGATTATTCCGGTTGTAATTACTGTAATCTTGACATTTTTATTGACATCGAGGTTGACGAAGATATATGAAACGAGTTCGACCTATGTGATTCGACCGCGCTCAGAATTAATTCTGGATGATGAATTTGTCAAAGCATTGGATACTGTTAGCAGGCGTATTGAAATCAATACTACCTTTGCTGAGGTAGCACAAAGCGATTTAATAAAAGATGGAGCGATATCAAGGCTTGATTTAACCAAAGAACAGAGGCAGAAGCTTTCAGCAAGTGCTTCCGTCTTGGCAGGAACCAATATCTTAGAGATCCGAGTCCAGGGAAAAAATCCTGACCTGGTGAGGGATTTCGCAATTGCTGTCGGTGAAGAAACCGTTGATTATGTCAAAAACCTTTACGACATATTTGAACTGGAACCGCTGGATTCCCCAAGCGTTCCGGAGGCTCCCAGCAGTCCAAACTTGTGGCTGAATCTATTAATCGCATTTATTATTGGTGCTGCCATTGGTGTTGGCTTATTCTATCTGAGCAGGTATCTTAATCGGCCTCGGCAAGAATTTGTCAGCGTCAACATCATTGATCCAGAGACCGGTGCTTATTCCAAGCCTTACTTTCAAAAACGATTGCTCCAGGAAATGAGCCGGGTAAAGCACAGCAAGACACCTCTTTCACTTTCATTGATCAAACTGAAGTTTGATAGTTGGACGATGGATGAAGTAACACATCCAGAATGGATCGCAGAAATGAAGAACCTGAAACCATTTTTTGAGCCATATATTCGAGAAGAGGATATCCTCGCCAGGTATGATGTCGACACTTTTGGCATCTTGCTGCCAGAAATCGGCGAAGAACCGGCGCTTAAGCTTATGAAGAAAATGCGCCAGGAGCTCAGCTCAATAAAAAACGATAACGGTCTAAGAGGGAAGAAGGTGAAGGTATATGGATCAATTGGATTGGTTACTTATCTTCCCAATAAAATGGTCACGAGCGAAGATGAACTAATCGGCTTTGCTAATTTTGCTTTAAAGAATGCTGATAAGAGCTCCACAGGTGGTCTCACAAGGTATTTAATCGGTTCTGATGGCTCGATCGACGAATTTCAAGAACCATAAGGCACAATCAACGCTTTCATAAATAACTTCCCAGAAAACTTTGTAGCAGGTAGTGGAGAAGTAGCAACTTGGAGCTAAGCACATTCTTTCACGCCCTAATCACCCGTTGGCGATTAATCGTGGTTGTTTGGGTGGCGACAATCGCGATTAGCATAATATATTCTTTCGAGCTGCCGACCTTATATCGCTCTACGGGCACTTTTATTATCCGGCCCAAAGCTTCGATTGATTTGGGCGCAGATTTAGTTAATGCGATTGAAATATTGAGCCGTAGAGCGGAAATCAATTCTACCTTCGCGGAAATTGCCAGCAGTCGCAAAGTGAAGGAAAGTGTAATAGAGATCCTGGATCTTTCTTCCTGGGAAACAAGGTATCTCCAAATCGATGGTAAAACTGTCGAAGGAGCGAATGTATTAGAAATCTCCATTGTCGCAAGAACGCCAGATTTAGCAGTAGTGGTCGCAGATGAAGTAGCAAGAGTAACCTTATCCGCCGCTGGTGAAGTCTATGATGTATTTGAACTAGAACTCCTGGATAATTTCGAACAACCGAATAAACCGATAGACTCTAATAATCGACTCATCGTCATGATGGGGATCATATTTGGATTTATTGCTGGTGTAGCCGCAGTCTTCATCATTGAATTAATCAATATTCGGTTAATTGGCAACCAAAGTGGCCAGTTCATTGACCGACAAACAGGAAAATATACACGTGCATATTTTGATCACAGATTAACTCAGGAGATAAGCGACTCAAATCGCAGTAAGTATTTTTATTCACTGGTGTTAATCCGCCTGTTAGATCATACCGATGATGACGTCGATTACATGGATATAGAATCCATCCAAAATTTCGACAATATCTACAAATTGCTACGTTCTTCATTTCGTGATCATGATGTTATTGCCCAATATGATCCAAATACCATCGGTTTAATTATTCCAGATCTTATCGGAGTTGAGATCCAGGAACGGATAAAGTTTATCATTGGCAAATCCAATTCTGGTTCTGAAAATGGCGATGGTGGTTTGTCCCAGAATGGAATTGCTGTAGGAATTGTATCTGTAGAGGATCATACGAAAGGTAAAGATGAACTAATACGATTGTTATCCCAGGCAGTATTTCTTGCTTCAGAAGAAGAAAATGATGGCATTTTCCTGCGGACAGTCAAGGATAATAACCAGTCGGAATCAGAGGGGGATGAGTAAGAATTTGAAATCACCTAACTTTATTCAGGAAATCTCTCAAGCTTAGTGCCAGAATTTACAGATTTCTCCCAAACAACAGATGTTCCATCCTCAGATTCATTACTTGATCTAACGCGAGAATCAAGCTCAGAGATTCCTGAGGAACGTGAAGAATACGTTGTCACCGCTGCCAAAGGCAGCGGAATTCTGACATTGGGTCGGCTGGTAGAGTATGTTGGTCGATTTGCGATTGCTTTCCTCTTGGCGCGGGTACTGGGAGCAGAACAATTTGGTATTTATAGCCTTGCTCTCAGCGCCTCTGCAATTGTCAGCACGATCTCTTTATTAGGTATGGACGACGCCATTTTACGATTTATTGCTATTCAGGCAAGCCAGGAGGATGAAAAGAGTGTATGGGGAACTATCCAAATGACACTTGGCTTCACAATGAGCATGAGCATCTTCCTTGGGGCCATCTTATTCTTTTTTGCGGAATGGATCGCAGAAGTCGTTTTTTCTGAACCCCAATTAGCTCCGATGCTGCGCCTGGTAGCTTTAATCATCCCAATCTTAACTTTTAGTGAAATGTTGTTGATGGCTACGCAAGGTTTTAAACGGATGGAATATGGTGTCATTGCTCGAGAATTTATTCAGCTTCCATTTCGGTTTGTGCTTCTATGCATTTTGGCCTTGTTTAATCTCAACCCCTTTAATGCGATGATAACCTTTGCTGTCGCAGATGTAGTTGCTTCTATCACCCTGGTTTATTTCTTGAATAAAGAGTTTCCACTCAGACGTCCAATTAATGATGCGAAACGCGACGTGTCGGGCTTATTAAATTTTTCGCTCCCCTTCTGGTTCTCGGATATCTTAAATACCGTCCGCAATAATATTCAAATCATGATGCTTGGTTCCCTGAGTACGATCACCTCTGCCGGAATATTCACCATCGTGGATAGGGTAAATCTAGTTAGTATTATCACTTACCGTTCTGTTCAGACTTCCATTCGACCGATCATCGCCGAGTTGCAGGCAAAAAATAAATGGCAGGATGTAGGGCGGCTTTACCAGACATCAACGCGTTGGGGTTTATTAGTTAATATCCCAATGACGTTGATCATGATTATTTTTTCTGGAGAAGTCTTGCTCGTGTTTGGAGAAAGTTTTGTCGAGGGGAAACTCGCATTATCCATCCTTGCTCTATCTGAGTTCATCAAGGTACTTACTGGTATGGGTGGAACGATTATCGATATGAGCGGTTTAAATCGGATAAAAATGTTCAACACGATCATTCAAGTCACATTGGCAGTCGGCTTAAATGTTTTGCTAATTCCTCGTTGGGGGCTGATGGGTGCAGCAGTTGCAGTTTTTGTCTCCATTGCATTCATGAATATATTAAGGATGGTTCAGGTATACGTGGTTTACAAATTGCTGCCCTACAATCGTATTTTATTGAAACCGTTTGCAGCTGGATTCGCTGCAATGCTGGCTGGGATTATCCTTGGGCAGTTGGTGAGCATGCAACAGAACCTGGTCTTCCTCGTGCTTGGAATCACGGTGGTATTAGTCGTGTATGCAGGCGTGTTGCAGCTGCTGGGCTTACCAAAAGACGATAGATTGGTGATCAATCGAACGATCAACAAGACCAAGACATCCTTGGCTGGGATCATGCTCTTTCTAAAACAACGCCGAAATTTGAGATCATGATGACCCTCAGGATATATACCTTTTTCTATTCTTAGTATTTGAAAGTCCCCTAATCTCAACCTCTACATGATATTAAATCCTATTTTTATTGGTGGTCCTGATCGATGTGGTAAAACAAGCCTGAGAGCTTTCTTGGTTTCTCACCCGAATATATCGATCCCTGCGGTTGGATCAAACATGTGGACCTACTTCTATGGTCAATTTGGTGATCTCGCAGTTCCCGAGAATTATGACCGGTGCATGGGTGCCATGCTGCAATACAAACATGTTGCCTTTCTACAGCCAGATGAACAGAGGATTCGCAGAGAGTTCTTTCAAGGTGAAACCACTTATGCCAGGTTATTTGCTCTTTTCCAGGAACACCATGCAGAACGAGAGGGGAAACCGCGTTGGGGAGATCAAACAGGCCTGATTGAACGATATGCTGATCAGATATTCGATGCATATCCAGAAGCGCAAATGCTGCACATGGTTCGCGATCCTCGTGACAGGTATGAAGCCTCCCTCGCACTCTGGCCTGAAGGAAAAGGTAGGGCAGGTGGTGCCACAGCAAGGTGGAAATACTCCATGGAGCATGCGGAACGAAATCAAAAGAAATATCCTCAAGGTTATATGCTGGTGAGATTTGAAGACCTTGTTGTAAATCCTGGATCCACCTTGAAAGAGATTTGTGATTTTCTCGACGAAGACTATACCCCATCAATGCTGACCTTGGAAGGAGCACCAAAATTTCGAGCTCAGCTTGAGAGAACTGATGAGGACAACCTGTTATCTGAAAAATATATAGGCAGGTACCGGGATTCGATACCCGTTGATGAAGTTGCCTTTATGCAAATGTATTTACGTAAATTTTTGGAACAGAACAGGTATGCATTAGAGGTGAAGGATTTTTCTTTCCAGGAAAATCTTCATTTTTGGCTCAACACCTGGCCAAAAAACCTATTTCGAATGTATGCTTGGTTGTTCCGGGAGGGTCTCCAACAAAATTTTCCTGATAAATTCGGTCGAACTCCCGGTGCCCGCATGATTTTGAAAGAAGATAGTGCTTCATAAAATATGATAGATTTTCAGGCTGTTGAAGATACTCAACAGGAAGTCTCATTTATGTCTCCAATCTTTATTGGAGGGTTGGATCGCACGGGGAAGACATTACTGCGCCTGATGTTATCATCCCATCCAAATATCGCCATTACACGCCGAACGTATATGTGGTCAAAGTACTATAACAAGTTCGGAGATCTTGGGAAAGTCGAAAACTTCAATCAATGCCTAAATGCAATTTTGGACTCCAGGTCAATCAGTTTCCTCGATCCTGATGAAGAAGAAATCCGTAGAGAGTTTAGTAAAGGCGAGGCAACTTACGCGAGGCTGTTTGCCATTATCCAGTTGCAATATGCAATCAGAATGGGAAAGTCCAGGTGGGGAGATCAAATGGGAATGATCGAACTATATGCGGATGCAATTATTTCTGCCTACCCAGGAGCAAAAATAATTCATATGATCCGTGATCCAAGGAATAGATTTGAAGAGAAATTTGTTAGAAAAAAATCAAAACCCGGGAAGGTAGGATGGGAAACCGGGAGATGGCTAAAATCAGTCCAGCTTGCGAATCACAACCTTGCAAGCTACCCTGAGAAATACCATATCCTTCGTTACGAAACCCTTATTTTAGATCCTGAAGGAACTTTGAGATCAATATGTGATTTCATCGAAGAACCATACGAACCAGGTATGGGCCATGATGCCGCAAACGGGCAGGCTCCCCAGGAAAGCCCACTTGATCCATACGGGTTCCCCGAGGAAAATACAGACCGGCAGGAAAAAAATCAGATAATATACCGGTACAGAGAGAATTGCAGTTAAATATAAATGCATTGGCAAAGGAAAGAGCAATAGTATTGTCAGATGAGGGGAAAGGAGCCGATGCAGCAGCAGTTTTAAAAAGCGTCGCTGAGGAAACAAGATCCTATGCAAAAAAATATAATGATAGGATTTGTGGAATGAGAATGTTATATAATACTCCAATAAAACCACACGATACTTTGGAAGAGTGTGAATATTCATTAAATAAGTATAAAAATCTTACTAAAAAACAATGTTTAGATAAAACAGGTGCAGGTTGGTGTACAGATTATTTGGGTGAAGGTTTATGTGTTCCGGGGACACCTCTT
>Ga0209536_100009537_pt1 | contig 14421 bp, 13 predicted proteins | sample DeeMarSeWOR28_12_FD_187461 | JGI IMG/M metagenome (GOLD analysis project Ga0209536, IMG submission 187461) | Marine sediment microbial communities from White Oak River estuary, North Carolina - WOR-2-8_12 (SPAdes) (version 2) | ecosystem: Environmental > Aquatic > Marine > Intertidal zone >...
CTTTAATATTTAAACACGTTCAATTCAACGATATGGCGGATTGCATGAGAATCCCCGATGGTACTGTTCACCGTTGATTTGTATCAAAAATCAATGCGATCTCAAAAATCATGCTTTCAGCCCAAATTTTGACCATGAAAATTTTCAGGGATTTTGCCTTCTGGTTGGAATTCCACAATTTTGATGCTCCAGCTGAATATGAAGACAATTACAGAAAATCCAAAATATCAGGTTCATCCATAATTATTAACAGCCGGATTTCTACTGCTCGAGCTTCTGTGCTTTAACTGAGAGATAGTAGGCTGCCATGAGTACGATGATCACAAGCGTGCTCAGTCCTATTTCATACAGTTTTTCAACAGGAATATGTTTCATGAGGGAGGTCTGGGCCTCTATAAGAAGTATTCTCCGTATCGCGGCAATAATGCCAATGGCCAGAAAAGGGCCGAGTGAGAATTGCTGTTTCTTCAGGAACCGTATGACTGTCCAGAGAAGCTCCAGTATGATGAGTGCAAGGAGAACATCATTGACCAGGGCGATGACAGCGTTGCGTGAAGGATCCAGAATGTGCAGGAACGCGTAATAGAGGATGAAGCCGCATGCAACAAGAAGCAGGAGCGCGGCAATGACGTGGAACAGGATGTCAAAATAAAGAAGAAGTTTTCGGAAGATTGCAGTAAAATTTATTTTCCCCTGTTCCATGCCACCATTATTGCAGGAGTCCACAGAAAATTCAACGATTTTATTCAGTTGTAGTGATTATTCTATAAAAAGCATATGGCCACAGAAAACCACAGCAGGAGGGGCATGTTATAACGTGCCCCTCCTGCTTCCCGTCACTTATTGAAAAATCAGCATCAATCTGTGAAAATCAGTGACTAAATGATATATTCAGGTTTATGAAAGATGAAGGTTCCTGTTACTATGTATGCAGCGGCAATGCAATGGGATGTTAATGAAAATCTGTTACAGGGAAAGTAAAACATATGAACGGGAAGGGAAGGGATAATGACGTTTCATCCGACACTTGAAGTATATTCCGATTATATATGACCCTGGTGCTATATCATTACCGGGCGTATTGAACGGCTGAAAAAGGAGTATGAAGTAGAAATCCGGTGGCGGGCTTTCCCTCTTCACCCCGAGACACCGGAAGAAGGGACGCTGCTGGAACAGCTCTTCTCACATATCAGCAGCGAAGATCTGAAGAAGATGAAAGACCGTGTGAAACATGCAGCCGGTGAAGCGGGGCTCCTCTTGGCTGACCGCACGAAGACCTACAACAGCCGTCTTGCCCAGGAGCTCGGAAAATGGGCTGAGAGCAGGAGTAAGGGGGATTCCTTCCACCATGCCGTCTTCAGTGCCTACTTTGCAGCGGGGATCAACATCGCTAAAATTCCGGCGCTGGTCGATATTGCCGCCTCGATCGGTCTCCCCCGCGATGAGGCTGAAGAAATCCTTGTAAAGAGAACATTTAAAGCCGAGGTTGATGATGACTGGTCCCTTTCACATAAAAATGGGATTACCGCCGTTCCCACCTTTGTGATGAATGGCGGCAGGCTGGTCGGTGCACAGCCATATGAGATGCTGGAAGAACTTATGGGATTGAAGGGGATTAAGAAAAGGACGCACGGGTACTGAGGATGAAATCTCTGGATACGATCGGCAAACTCAAGCTGTTGTCTGATGACTCACAGTATGATCTGGCCTGCGCATGCGGCACAGGGAGGGATGACAGGCGAAAGAGGGGTGCCGACGGTAAATGGCTCTATCCTGTATCTCTGCCCCAGGGCGGCTACTCAATACTGCTGAAAACCCTTCTCTCCAACGCATGCATCAATGACTGCAAGTATTGCCCGCTTCGGGCCGACTCTGCTATACGCCGCTGTACACTGCAGCCGGAGGAGGTCGCCCGTGTCTTTATGGAATATCAAAGAAAGCAAAACGTATTCGGTCTGTTTCTGAGCTCCGGGGTGGTCAGGAACCCCGACTATACGATGGACAAAATAAATACCGTAGCACGGCTGCTGAGGAGGCGATATAAGTATCGGGGCTACATCCATTTGAAAATTATCCCGGGTGCCTCTGATGCGGCAATTGAGGATTCCATTTCACTTGCCAGTGCTGTTTCTCTCAACATCGAAACACCGGGCAAAAAACACTTTGAGGCGCTTTCGCACAAGAAGGATTATGACAGAGATATTATTCACCCGTTGAAATTGATGTCCAGACTTACCAGCAGGGGCATGAAGCACTCAAAGGTCAAATGCACAACACAGTTCATCGTGGGCGCTTCTGATGAAAGGGACGCTGACATTATACGTTCCATGTCGGGACTCTATGACCGCCTGAAGTTCCAGAGGGTCTATTTTTCGGCCTATCAAAAAGGACTCGGTGATCCGGGCTTACCCGGCGAAAGAAAGTTTCTTTCTGTTCCGGAAGAGCGGTTCATGCGTGAGCACAGGTTATATCAGACCGATTTTCTGTTGCGTAAATATGGTTTCCGCAGCAGTGACATTCCTCTCGACAGCACCGGAAATTTACGGCTGGACAAAGACCCCAAGCAGGTTTGGGCGGATGACCATCCGGAATACTATCCGGTCAGACTCAACAGGTCCGGCAGAGAAGAACTGCTGAAGGTCCCGGGGCTCGGTCCCGTACTGGTTGACAGAATACTGATAGCACGACGGGAAAGACGGATTAACTGTCTCGAGGACCTGGGGATCAGGGGGAAGAGGCTTGGGCTTGTAAAAAACTACGTGGTTGCTGGATAAATCAATAAGACACGAAATCGTGCAAAACGTCGGCACGATCCTGAACCGCGCTTATCCGTTGCCCGTAAGAGAGAAATTTCTGAAATCGTTCTCTATATTACGGATGAATTTCTCCCGCCTTTTTTTGTAATAGGCCGTCCTGCCCTGCATATACTTTGTGAAATTAAAGAAGAAATAGACCTCGAAACAGCACCCTGAGATAGCGGACAGGGTCAGGAACTCTTTAATCCTCTCAGCGTGAGGAGAGAGTTCGGGATTCAGTTTGAAAATGACGGCCACGGCGATGCAGAGAATGAGAACCACGATTTTGGAAATGTTAAAAAACCGCCTTTCAATCTCAGACATTTCGATTGATTCAACGTAATCAAAGAGTCTGCCGGCATTGACCTTGAAAGTCTCCCAGTCACACTTCCGGGCATAGAAAAGAAGAGAGTTTTTATATCTGGTAATCTCATCATTGAATTTTTGGTGCATGTCAGTTTTCATGTGACACCCTCCTGATTCGCTCTTGTTTTCTTATTTTTTATATCGGAATTTGGCCTGTGTTCTTTAATTTCTGTCCACTGTAGGGGCGCCTCTTGTGGGAGCCCTTACTTTTGAAGACAGGTGACAGAGACCTGATCACCGGTAGAAAGGCAGGCATGACTACTGACCAGCATCTATCTCAAGATCAGATTATTTATTATAGAACCAATTTTTGTCATTCCCGCGAAGGCGGGAATCCAGTCTTTTTGAGTAGTTCCGGATGCCCGTTTACGACATGCGGGCATGACAATGGATGTTACTTCAATTTTGAGATAGGTTCTACTGACAACTGGCTACTCAGCGTCCTTTATCTTTCGAAGCTTTGTGAGGGGCTGTAATGTTGGTCAGAGCGTATAAGTGGTAGGCGCAGTCAGGGCCGACTATTTTCAGGGAAGCCTCGAATGAGAGTTTAATTCTCTTTTTGAGTATCATGTCTCTGTACAGGTACCGGATTCGAATGGTTTCGGCTTTTCGATTCATGACCTATTCTTTTACGGAGAGCCTGTCCCGTATAGCGTCAATGCTGTCGTGAAGACTCCGGAGATTCTCTCCAATGCCGTTCAGGAAATGGATCATAAACTCCCTGTTGCCCCCCTTTTTTTCGATAACCGTCTCGAGGGCTTTTATATCGGTGGTATAAGATTCATACCGTTCCATCAGAAGCGTATAAAGATACTCTGAAGCACCGTCAATGAGCTTCGCCGCATACTGAAACTTGAAATTTTCACGGTAATTTTCGAAATGGAAAACGAGCGAGGCCTCGGTTTCGCTCTTGATTATTTTTACGCCGTCGGCCAGGGCCCGGACATGTCCGTCCTTTTCGTCTTCAGGGGCTTTCTTCAATGCTTTTTTCAGAAGGTTCCTGACAGAATAGAACCCCAGCCGAACCATCGCTTCTGTTTTCAGCTTCGCTGAATAGCGAATGGCAGTGGATGATGAAGGCAGGGTCAGTCCTGTTGATTGCTTCAGGGCATCAAGGTCGAGGAGGCTCTGTACATTCCGGGCCTGCGAGATCTTTGCATCAGGGCTGCTGATTGATGCCTTGAGTTCGGCTATGTCTTCGGATGCCATGGAATAGTAAGGGATGGCGACCGAATCCATGTGCTTTCTGATTCTGTTTTCCACCTCCCGCACAAACCGGGCAATCTCCGGGTCGATCGTCTCAGCGATAAATGTGTCGAGGGCCCGCTTGAATTCCTGAAAAACGAGATACAGTGTGTTGGAGAAGCCCGACGTTGAGAGTTTTGTCCTGTACTTTTCCGCGGCCACTGAATACTCCCTGACATAAGAAATCGTCTGGTTGATCAGGCCGCCTGAATGGACATTGAAAAAGCGGTCAATGTCTGTTCTCATCTCCTTCATGATTTTCTCCTGTGCACCGGAGAGAGTGCTTTTTATCAGTGCCTTGATCTGCTCCATCCTCTCGTGGCGGTGCTCCACCTTTTTAATCAGCGCTGCGGCCCCGTCAGCGTCTTTTTCGAGGAGTTCCCTGTTCATTGCGGCCCATCGCTCAATCCCTGAGACGATGACGCTCATTCGTTCAAGATGGTTCCTCAGCAGCAGGCCAAAACGCTCCTGCGTCAGCTTGTCATTCAGCGCTGACTGAAAGCGCTGTGATTCCCTGTTTGAGGCTGCTACCAGGGTTTCTTCTGCCATCCACTGGGACAGCCGCAGACTGTCTCTTTTTGTCAAATCCCCTGAGATGGAGCCGAACAGGTTGAACAATGCTGAGAATGTGTAGACATCAGGTTCAGGCCTCAACAGCGCGAGTTCTTCCTTTACCTTATCGACCAGCATCTCAAGCTCTTCAGTTGATTCGTGCTCACTGAAGTCATTGTTCACGACAAAAAGGATATTATCCAGAATGCCCATTTTCTTTATGATCGAGAGAAACCGGATATCCGCCTGCCTCAGGCCTATGCGGCTGCTGATGACATAGATGATGAAGTGTGTCCGCAGAAGGTAGTCCTGGATCATGGCAAGATGCAGAGGATTCGGCGAATCGCTTCCCTGACAATCAGCTATTTCTATTGAGCGGTCAAGGTAGTCGCTGTTGATTTCAAGCTCTATGTCTTTCAGGTAAACGGCCAGTTCATCATTTCCGACATAGCTCTGGTGTTCGCTGAACTGCTCGTCTCTGAATTCTTTTGTCATGGAGTCAGAGGAAATGATCCCCCTGACCTTATTGAATCCCTTTACATAGAGAGAGAGCAGCACGATATTGATGTCCCGGACGCCATCCCGGATGACCAGGTCATCACTTAATTTCTCCAAAGCTCTGGAAAGAAATCTCCTGTTCTGTTCAATGCGGATATCAAAACGCCTGTCCTCGCCTTTCTGTTCCCAGGTCGGCAGCATGACCAGTGCCTGTTCAATGTCAGCGTTTACTTCATCCCATGATTTGAAAAAGAGAACGGCTTTTATGTGCTCTCCGCTGCGTATGCGGGTAACAATGGATGTCAACACGCCCGCCCCCCTTTTGAGGTAATCACCCCTGAACAGAGAGTTTACGAGCGTGCTTTTCCCGGATTTGACCGGGCCGATGACGGCAACGCGTACAACCTCTTCGGTGATCTGCTGATGAATGGAGTCACAGGTCTTCTGCCAGTTGCTGAACTGGGCGCCGGCTATGTCTGTCCTGGCTTGTACAGAACCTAACAGGGATGAGAGCGACTCATTGAGTTCAATTAATTCGTTTTTCAGACTGCTGTATGTTTCTTTCATTTTTGCATTACAAGGGTTGCTGGTTCAGATATATATATTCAGCATACTATTATACTGGATTCCGGATGCAATTCAAATCTTCGCGGCTTGATTCAGAAAGAGGCCCCTGATCGGCGTGCTGTCGAATTATGTACATGAAGCTTATTTTTTATTGCATTAATATAATTTTCCATTATAATTGAAACAAGCAGCGGTTGATGTTTGAAGAAGTCATGCTCAGGAATAGTTTATCAAAGAGGAAAAAGTATGAAAACGTCATTATCGGCACTCATTGTATTAATACTCGTCGTTGTTCCGGCCTGCTATGGAGGTTTTCTGGATAATTTGTTAAAAGATACGGGGCTGCTCAAAGATACGGGACTTGCAAAAGAACAGGGGTTGGATAACAGTACCGTAATATCCGGTCTTAAAGAGGCTCTTTCAGTGGGTACCAAAAATGCCGTTAAAGCAGTATCGCAAACTGACGGTTATCTGGGCAATGATGCCATTAAGATTCTGATGCCTGAGAAAATTCAGAAGGTTGCCGATGTTCTCAAAAAAGTTGGATATCAGCAACAGGTGGATAATTTTATAACCAGCATGAACCGGGCGGCGGAAGCGGCTGCACCAAAGGCAGCAAACCATTTCGTTGATGCAATAAAAGAAATGTCTTTTGACGATGCACAGAGCATCCTTAACGGCGGCGATACATCTGCGACTGACTATTTCAAATCAAAAACTTCCGGCAGGCTCTATGATGAATTCAAGCCTGTCATCGCATCAAGCATGAACAGTGTTGGCGCCACACGGTCCTATAAAGAGATGATGGGGAAATATACATCGCTGCCTTTTGTGAAAGCGGAATCACTCGATCTTGATCATTACGTGACAAACAAATCGCTGGACGGACTGTTCCATATGATATCCCTGGAAGAAAAAAAAATAAGGACCGATCCGGCCGCACGCATCACAGATCTTCTTGAAAAGGTGTTTCGCAAGTAGCGGGCGGTAATCTGTGTGTGCGGGGTTTGCTTTTTTTGGTAGAGTATTAAACTCGACTACTCAATTAAATCAATTTTTTATAGCTGGAGAATCTGCAGGCAACAAGGTGCTTTCAGAGTAAAACTATAAAAAGGGGAGGTAAGTCAAGAATTCACGAAACAGAGTGTCCTGGATGGCCGTATCAGTTTTTTTGCTTGTGCTGGGTTTTGCTTTTCCTGTATATCACGCCGAAGGTTCCGACAACGAGATTAAACAGGAATATGAGCATACGCACAAGGAGATGGAAAGAAAACACCATGAAGATGAGGAAGACGAAAAACACCACCGCGGACACGATGATGATGACAGTGACCATGATGACGACAGGGGAAGGGAACGGGAAAAAGAGAAAATAACGTTTCGGATACATTGCCGATTCTCATATATGAATCTTCAACCATTCGTTAACATTTTTGATTGTATCAGCGGGAGGCACTATGGATAACATGGAAGGTCTTATAGAAAAGGGCAGGGAGTTAATCGCTGTTTTTGGACTGAGGATTGTAGCTGCAATCGTTATTTTTGTGATTGGAAAATGGGTGGCCGGGTTTCTGCGGAACTTCTCGATAAAGCTGATGACGAAAAGCAAGGTTGATTCTACCCTTGTGAGGTTTCTCGGACACGTTATTTATGTTGCCCTTCTTGTTTTTGTTATCCTGGCAGCCCTGGGACAGCTCGGCATTCAGACGACCTCATTTATTGCCGTAATCGGCGCTGCAGGACTTGCGGTTGGTCTGGCCCTCCAGGGGTCTTTGTCAAATTTTGCCGCGGGGGTTCTTATGATAATATTCCGGCCTTTTAAGGTTGGCGATGTCATTGAGGGTGCTGGGGTTCTGGGAACTGTAGAGGAGATCCAGATTTTTACTACGTTATTGAAGACACCTGACAACAAAGCTATTATCATTCCCAACGCAAAATTGACGGCAGATAATATTACGAACTACACAGCAAAACCGATCCGCCGCGTCGATCTCGTTTTTGGAGTGAGTTATTCTGACGATATTGATAAAGTCAAAGAGACCATATCCGACGTCCTGAAACAGGATGACAGAATCATGGATGATCCGCCCCCGACAATCGGGCTTCTTGAAATGGCAGACAGCAGCATCAACTTTGCGGTACGGCCATGGGTGAAACCGGAAGATTACTGGAATGTATATTTTAATATCAATGAGCTGATGAAGAAGCGTTTTGATAAAGAAGGCATCTCCATTCCATTCCCTCAGAGGGATGTCCATGTTTACGAACACAAAAGTTAGCTGAAAACGTTTATCTTTAATACAGCTTATTGCGTCCGGTGATTATCTCTGTCGCGGGCACTCATCCCCGCTGTGAGAATTGCATCACAATTGCGAGAAGTATTTCTCCATCTCTCCTGAACATTGCTGATAATAATATTCAGGATGAATTATCATGTTTTGTAATACTAGTATTACAAAGGGGATTTCCTCTATTGACAAATCAAAAAGAGAAACGTATATTTCGAAGCTAAATGGGAGCGCATTCATACAGCGTAGATCAAAGGAGATGCATTGTATGGCTAAAAGAATTATGGCGAGCATGGCAGTATGTCTTTTCCTTGTTTTCACCGCAACGGCAACGCATGGCTCTGAAGTGGAAGTATTGATGAAGATGCTTTTAAAGAAAGGGATGATCACCGAGGCTGATTACAACGAGGTAATGAATGAACTGAAGGGACCCGGTAGCATTGAGCAGCGGGTGCAGGAGGTGGAAAAGAAAACATCTGAGGTTGCCGGGCACGTGGACAAGCATATAATTCATGCGGAGGATGCGACACCTGCGAAGATAGGCAATTTAAACATAGGCGGCGGAGTTACCATGGTTGGACAGGGTACGAGCGGCAATGATAAAAATGATCTTGCCTCTGCTGAAGCTGATGATGCCATAGACGGCAATGCATCCGTAGACCTTGAGGTCTCAGTGAATATGGGAAAGCATGGCGAGGCATTTCTGGCGATAGAGGCGGGCAACGGAGACGGGCTGGCCGATGAGTTTGACTATGACGGTGACGGGGAGTCAGACCTGTTCTGGGGATTCAATGCAGACGCCGGTGACAACGGAAGCAATCTCGAGGTAACAGAGGCCTGGTATGAGCATATGTTCATGGGCGACATGATCACCTTTACAATCGGAAAACTGGATCCGACAAACTACTTTGACGGCAATGAAGTGGCAAATGACGAGACGACCCAGTTTCTGGCCGATGGATTTGTCAATGACGCTACGGTAGAGTTTCCGTCCAATGGCCCCGGCATTCGCCTGACAGTCAGTCCGGACGAGCTTATTGATATCAGCCTGGGAGTGCAGTCTGATACCAGCTGGGATGATCTCGATGAGAAGAACTTTCTTATTGCCGAAGCAGACATAAAGCCGAAGTTCGGTGATCTGCAGGGCAATTACCGCATATTTATCTGGCAGAACGGCAGCGAACATACTGATGCTGATGACGCTTCGAATACCACAGTTGAAGGGGCCGGATTTGGAATCAACCTCGACCAGCAGGTAATGGGTTTTCTGACGGTTTTTGCGAGACTCGGATTCCGGAGTGACGACATCGCGGAGTATCAGTATGATACGGCATGGAGCATGGGAGCGGCAGTCAGCGGCAGTCTGTGGGGACGGGAGCATGATACGGTCGGGATTGCCTATGGACAGGCCATTCTTGCCGGACATTACAAGGACACGCTTGATGATGCAGGAACAGCTTCCGGAAATGAAGGCCATTTTGAAACATATTACAGCTTAGAGCTGAATGAATATGTAACGATCTCACCCGATGTTCAGATTGTAACAAACGCACAAGGGAATGATGATTTTGAAACGGTCTGGATCAGCAGCGTGAGAGGACAGTTTACTTTCTAACCATCGACAACAGGAGGGCCTGTTTACCTGCAGGCCCTCTGTCTCCATTCGATCCATTTTTTTAGATCAGAGTGCGCTCCCTGCAGTCTATTTGTGTTTATAGTATGGATCATCAATGATCTTGAAAATATGTAAGATTTTAAAAGCGACGGGGGAGTCTGCTCCGGAATTTCCAAGGCTATGCAGATGTTCAACCTCAACTCGGGTCATGGCATGGTGCGCTTTCATCCAATGATACGTCGTACCTGGCTGTTGACGGTATGTATGTGCCCTCAAGACCCGAAAGGGTTGTGCCGAATAAGTGAGGAAAGTTTAACCTTTCAAGGAGGAAGACAATGTTTAAAAAATGGGGAGTCGATGTAGAAGAGATTAAAACGGACGGCAACGGCAACAACGGGGGGCATCATCAGGAGCCTGCTTCGGCAATCTCTGAAAACATAAATACAAAACCTGCTGAAAAAAATATAATCAAGAGCAATAATGTTAATACCATCCTGAAGGGAAGCAAGCTGATCGGCGATATTAATGTAACCTGTGACATGAGACTGAGCGGCGATGTCGAAGGGAATATAACATCTGAACAGAATTCAAATATTATTATTCAGGGGACCTGCAAGGGAAATATTGTTACAAAAGAGGGAAGCGTAGATATCGAAGGTGAATTGAGCGGCGGCAATATCACGTCAGGCGGCAATGTCCGGCTGGTCGGAAAGTTTAATGGCGGTGAGGCCACGGCAAAAGGGAAGATCTATGTAAACGGCCAGTTCAACGGGAAACTGGAAGGTAATGAAATCGAAATAGGTCCCAATGCGTGCGGAAAGGGAGAACTCCTGTACAGGGAATATATTTCTATCGCAAAGGGGGCAAAGATTGAAGCGCAGATCAGCCGCATTCAGCAGGAGCTGCAGATCGTGACGAACGCCCCTGAGAAGAAAGTAATAGACATAAAGCCGCAGGAAAAGGAAAACAAGGAAGCAAAGTAGCATCGCCGGAGTCTCAGGAGCAGTCTGCTATTCTCCCTTAATCCATGCCTCATAGCGAGGGGCAAGTGAGGCCCACGAAAACCGTTCGGTCAGTTTTGTGCTCTGGATTGGAGAAAGTCTTTTCTTCCTTAGGATTTCCTTTTTCAGCCTTGCGATAAAATCTTTTTCATTGTACAGGTATTTTTGAGAAAACAGCTCCGGATAGGACAGCCTGTCTGGAAGTAGCGGCCGGCAGCCTGCCCGGACCGCCTCGATGACAGCGATGCCGAAAAATTCATGCAGTGCGGTAGAAACGACAAGATCGCTCCGTGTGAGCCAGTGCGCATATTCTTTTCGCGATCTGACATAACCAAAGTGAAGGATCCTGCGGGAGAGCCTTTTCCGGGCTTCCTGAAATATTTGCGGTGAGTTCCTGAAGGATTCACCGAGGACCACGAGCCTGAAATCAAGGCCTGAACGGTCAATCTTAAACAGGGACTCAAAAAAAAGTTCGGGGTTTTTATCGTGCTCCCAGCGGTGGTTCCATAAAATGACCGGCATATCTTTATGTTCCTGTCTCTGTGTCTTATCGATTGACGAAAAATCGATGCCCGGCGGGAGTATGCCCGATTTTGACCTGATAATGCTGCCGGCGCTGTCGAGCTGCAGGTCATGGGAAAGGCGAAGCGTTCTGTCTATTCCTTCAAGGAATGATTCCAGGTTATAGGTTGAGTTGAATGATATACGGTCCGAGGCAAGTGCGGTCGTCATATTGGTGAGGGCAAAGTGAAAGTCCCTTTCATCATTTATCTGGACCGGGTATTCAAACTGGTTTTCGTGAAAATAGGTGAGCAGCGGCACGTCATTTACCCAGGAGGGAGCGAGTCCGCGAAATGCAGCGACATCGACATAGGATGAGCAGAGAATCCGGTCAAAACGCAGTCCGGATTCAGCGAGTTTCCGGGCGTAAAATGGTCCGGCAAGCCTCATGCGCCATTTCCACTTACGGGCAGGGAATGTCATAAATTCATACTCGAACGGGAGCCTGCGCAGGCCGGAAAGGAAAGACTTGTGAGACCCCCCGTAATAGGGTTCAAGCACAAGGACTTTGAGCTTCATGAGATATTACAAAGGGGACTGACGCTGAATATCATCATGCATTATACCATTTACATTTTTCAACAATTCTTCCACGGATTATCTACAGCAATAGCGTATTAAAAACAATGGCTTCAGATTTAAGACATTTTTTCCTTGACATCTACTACATCTTGTGTTTATCCTTCATGAGGCATCTAAATGCAGTATATGAGGCAAAACCAAGGAGGGCGCATGCTTCTATTTATTCTGGGTTTATTTGTAGGCTGGTTCCTCGGATTTCTCTTAACCGCTATTATTGCCGCGGGGAGGAGAGACGAAATGGTCACCGAAGAGCTTTACAAAAAGCTTGACTGGACATAAGAGAGGCAAGATCGCTTCCTGTCCGGTGATCACTCTGGATTCTTTGTAGATGTTCTTCATTACCCTGCTCGCAAGGGCATAGAAGCCCATTTCAGTCATGCCCCCGGTGTTGTCTTTCATAAATTCAGCCATAGTATTGACGGCCTGAATGAGTCGTTTGTCCTCTTCTGTGAATCCCATGTATTCCAGGAGAGATGATTCCTGATTTATAATCTCTCTATCTGATAGAATATGTAAATCCATGCTGACTGCACTGAACAAGCTGAAATATATCGTTTTACTGATCATGGTGATCTTTGTCTGGTCATTATTTTTTATGATTTACATGGATCATTTTATTTCACCTTTTGACAGGCTCGCTCCGATGTTGATTCCCGCAAAAAGGCTGTATGCCATGGCCACCGATAATGTGATGGGTGACCGGATTCTGTTTATGCGGGACATTCTCGAAGCCTCGCAACGGGTTTCAAATGGTGCATTTCTGGTGATGATTTCATCTTTTGGCATATTTATCGTGCACCTGACATTTGTCTATCAGCAGAAGCAGAGACGGTCCCGTGAAAACAGACTGTTGCACCTGAAAAACCAGGAGATTGCGAGGCGGAATGAATTTATCCGATATATTTCAGCCACCATCGGACATGAATTCAAAAACAATCTTGCCAGGATCAAACGGCGGCTCGATCTCATGCCGGAGCTTGCAGGGGAAGCACGTGAGCGGATTAACGGAAATCTCGAACATCTTTTTGCTGATATCAAGATATTCAAAAAGATATCTGATGAACGGGAAGAGGAACTGTATGGGTTCACCGGGGTATATATACGGAACATGCTTGTGCATTTAGCAGATCACTACAGTGATATTGCTGATACAACGTTTCAGGACCGGTTCTATCCCCCACTCATTTATGCCTCAAGCACCCTGTTAAATTCAGTCTTTGAAAATCTCTTTGATAATGCCATAAAATTCAAAAAACCGGACCAGACAAAGGCCCGGATTGTGGTTACATACTCTCTGGACAAAGACGGCAGGCGTTCGTATCTTACGCTCTCATTCAGGGACATGGGGATCGGCATGGACGAAATGCAGGCGGAACAGTGTTTCTACAAGGGACTCGGCAGTGGGACAGGATGGGGGGAGGGGCTGTATTTTGCAAAATATGTCATTGGATTGCATGCCGGCAAGATCAGGGTCGGCAAGGAACATACCGCTCCGGGGGTCGGGACTGAGATCATTATTAACCTGCCCTTTGTCGAAGAGGCACTCGATGTTTAGAGTACTGATAGCGGATGACAATTTTGAGGACAGGGAACTGCTGAAGCTCGAAATCCAGAACGCGCTCAGATCAAATGACGTGAAGATTAAATTTCATGAGGCGTCAAGCATCAGCAAGGCCAGGGAGCTGCTGAAAAACAACACGTTTGACATGTTGACGCTCGATATCGAGTTTGACCGGCTGAGTGAAGGCATTGATGCCCTGCCCGATATTTTTGAAGAGCATCCCACGCTGAACATTATTGTCATCAGCGGCAAGCTGGACAAGAACGAGGTGACAGAACGTCTGTTCAGGTTTACAAAGGACAATGTCCTGAAAGGGAAACGGTGGGTGAGACATTTTGATGTTCTGGACAAGAAAGACGATAAAAAGGAAGCGCTCAGGCGTTCCTACGAATTTGCCTTTAAGCAGAAGGAGACAGCGGATAATGTAAGGAACCTGTTTATGCTGGCTGAATCATACCTTGAAAAAGAAGATATGGACAGGTGCCTTGAGGTCTATAAGAAGATCCAGAAGATAGCCCCCGGAGAGACCGAGTCCGGTGAAAATATCAGGATCCTGAGCGGATCAGTTTCCTCTGAACAGATATTGCAGTACATGAGGTCGGGGGACACGATTGTCGGTTCACTCCTGCTGGGGCATTTCGTAGAGAAGCGATTGAAGACCTTTACACGAAAGAGGATCGGACGGGCCTTTGCCGTCCTGTCCGACTGCCTGAAAGAAATGGAGAAGGCAAACAGGATTAATCCTTTTAAAAGGGACCTGTTTAATAAAATGCTCCGATTCAGGAAGAGG
>Ga0209536_100009538_pt1 | contig 14421 bp, 8 predicted proteins | sample DeeMarSeWOR28_12_FD_187461 | JGI IMG/M metagenome (GOLD analysis project Ga0209536, IMG submission 187461) | Marine sediment microbial communities from White Oak River estuary, North Carolina - WOR-2-8_12 (SPAdes) (version 2) | ecosystem: Environmental > Aquatic > Marine > Intertidal zone >...
AAAAGGGGCCCCTGATATTTATTCCCTGCCATAAAAGCCATATCGATTATCTGATTTTAAACTACGTGCTTTACCAAAACAACCTGCCCTGTCCCCACGTGGCGGCCGGAAAAAACCTTTCCTTCTGGCCGATGGGTCCCTTGTTCAGATCCGGCGGCGCGTTTTTCATCCGGCGGACCTTCCGGGGCGCTATTCTCTATACCAAGGTGTTTGCGGAATATATAAAAAAACTCCTCGAAGAAGGGTTTAACATTGAGTTCTTCATAGAAGGCGGTCGAAGCCGGACAGGGAAATTGATTTTGCCGAAGCTGGGACTGCTTTCCATGCTGCTCAATTCTTTTAAAACCGGGGTCTGCAACGATATCGTCTTTGTACCGATCTATATCGGCTATGACCAGATTTTGGAAGAAGGTTCATATCTGAACGAAATCGAAGGCGGTCAAAAAAAACCGGAAAGCATCGGGCAGGTCCTCAAGGCCAGAAAATTTTTAAAAAAGAGATACGGCCGGATTTATATAAAATTTCATGAGCCGCTTTCTTTAAACGAGGTCTTGTCCGCCAACGGGTATACAATCAACGAAATACCCCCCAAAGAATTAAATATCCTGTGCCGGAACCTGGGCTTTAGAATAATCAACGCCATCAACCGGGTTACGGTGGCAACCCCCTATGCGGTTGTGGCCAGCGCGATATTGAACTGCGCCAGGGAAAAGTTCACTTATGAGCATTTGATGGCCCACGTTGAGACTTGCATGTATTACCTCCAGTCGCAGAATGCCTATTTGGCCGAGACACTGCAGATCGACCCGTCCCGGGGTCTGGACCAGGCCCTGGAATCTTATATTCAACGCAAATTAATCGACAAATCTACCGAAAAAGCCGGCCGGGATCCGGAAACGACTTATCGTGTCAGCGACAACAGCCGCCTGCTGCTTGAATACTACAAAAACAACAGCATTGCCTTTTTTGTGCCGGCCGCCTTCACGGCCCTGGCCATATTGGATTTGGACGCTTTTCAGTTCAGCGGTTCGGACCTTCACAAGGGGTATCTGTTTCTGCAGGAATTTTTCAAAAATGAGTTCGCTTACGATGTTGAAAAAACCTCGGAGCATTACGTGCGCAAAACCATCAAGTCTTTTATCGATGATGCCATCCTGATGCCCCACCAGACCCTCCCGGACACTTACAACATCACATCCGCGGGCTATCGAAAGCTGCGGTTTTTCTCCCGCTTTTTGAAATCTTATCTGGAATCATATCTGGTGGTGCTCAAGTACCTGGCTAAAAGCCCCGAAGGGTCAAGAAAAGATCCGTTGAAAAAAATTCAGGCCCTGGGTGAACGCATGTATAAAAGCAAAAATATCGATCTGAAAGAAGCGCTCTCCAAAGTCAACTATTCAAATGCCGTTAATTATTTTAACTACCATAACATCAAGGGCTCAAACAGCCGCGAGCAAATTGATTTTTATGCCGAAACGATCAATCGCTATCTTAACCTCCTTTCGGGATAGCCCGCTTATTTCACGAAAATTTTTCAGCTCGCAAAATATCCGGGGCAGATGACCCTGACACCCCAATTGAGCCAAAGTCGAGGGTGCCCCGGCTTCAAGGCGCCCGAGGGCGAAGCTGCCGTATGCCGCCGCGAGCCCTTGGCAACGCAGAAGATGGAGTGCCCTCGGCTTCCCCGGAGGGCAAACAAAATGGCGGGTTGTTTCTAAAAGCGATATGTCGTTGATGGAAGATCCATAAAATATAGAGCGAACAGCAAAACAATCAATCGCTCCATATATTTAATATGGTCCCCTATTTTGTTTACGCTCATTTGATGTGATATTCTGCTCACTATGAAAGCCATCATTCTAGCTGCGGGTCTTGGTACACGCCTGAGGCCCTACACGGAAATCATTCCCAAGCCGCTTTTCCCCATTGCCGGGCGCCCGCTGCTGGACCGCATGATCTCACAACTGCTCAAAGCGGACTGCAGCGCCATTATCGTCAACACCCACCATTTATCTTCCCAAATAGATGCGTTCATTTCCCAACAGCGCTACCCCCTCCCGGTCACTACCCGTTATGAACCTGAAATTTTAGGAACGGGCGGCGCCATCAAAAACGCTGCCGATTTCTGGGATGAGCGGTCCTTTATCGCCGTCAACAGCGATATTGTAACCGATATTCGGCTGAAAGAAGTGTACCGCTATCATTCGACGCACAACCACCCGGCAACTCTGGTGCTTTGTGATGACGAGGAATTCAACACGGTCGGCGTCGATTCCGAGAACTTCATCATTTCCTTTGACCGGGGGGATCCTTTGCCGGGCGAAAGAAAAAAACTTACCTTCACCGGCATCCAGGTGCTCGATCCAGCTATTCTGGACTATATCCCGGAAAACACCCCTTGCAGCATCATCGACATATACACGAAACTGATGGCGGCCGGGGAAAAAATCAAAGCCTATCTGCCCCGGAACTATTGCTGGGACGACATCGGGACGCCGGAGAGATATATGCGTGTTGCGGTGGAAGCAGTCAAGCCGGTCGCTTTTGAAAAAGCCTTTGCCCGTTATAAAGGGCAAAAGATCGACCAGGTCAAACTGGCCGGTGATGGATCCGACCGGGTCTGGTATCGCCTGCGATCCGGCAACGACTCTCTCATCATGGCCGCCCATGGACTGAAAACCCAAAACCGGACGTCTGAAATCGATTCCTTTTTAGCGCTGGGCACGCATTTATTCCGTGCGGGCATACCGGTTCCGAAAATCTACCACGCCGACACCTTTGCCGGCCTGGTGTTCATGGAAGACCTGGGTGATTTAAACCTGCAGACGCAAACCCGCCGTGCTGAAAATTCCGAAGAAATTATCTCGGCTTACCGGGCGGTGATCGATATCCTCCTGAAAATGTCCCGGCAGGGCGCTATCGGCTTTGATCCCGGCTGGACGTACCAGACGGACCTTTACAGCAAAGACTTCGTCATCGAAAACGAATGCCGCTATTTCATCGAAGCCTTCGTCAATGGATTTTTAAAGCGCCCGGTCGCCTTTGAACCCCTTGCCGCGGAATTTGACGGCCTGGCCCACCGGGCCGTCGGCTTCGGAGAGATCGGCTTCATGCACAGGGATTTTCAGTCCCGCAATATCATGGTCAGGGGAAACAAACATTATCTAATCGATTTTCAGGGCGGCAGAATCGGGCCGCTCCAATACGACCTCGCTTCGCTGCTGATCGATCCCTACGTCGCTCTGCCGCAGGCCATCCAGGCCCACCTGCTGGATTACTGCGGCGGCCGACTTTCCGAGCTCGGCCCCGTTGAGAAAAAAAGTTTTTATCGGGGCTATCAATACTGTGCCGTCACGCGAAACCTTCAGATTCTGGGCGCCTTTGGTTTTTTGAGCCGCGTCAAGGGTAAAACCGTCTTTGAAGAATATATCCCGGCTGCCGTTAAATCCTTAAAGCAAAATTTTAAAGCCGTTGAGACCGGCGAATTTCCCAAGTTGTCGGCGCTCATAGAAAATCTGTAGATCCGTCCGCGCGCCCCTGGGAAACATCCTTGTCGCCGGCTGAAATACGCCTCCCCTCCGGGCGGATAGCGGAAGCAATGACCCCCGGCGAAGGGGGCACAGTTTTTGCGGACCCATCGAATATTCATCGAGCGGTTCAGCCTGCCGGCGGGATTAAAAAAGCCATTTTCTTTTCACTCGGAGTAAGCTATAAAAAATTTAAAAAAATTGAATCTTTTCTTGGAGGTTTACCATGACCCCGGTAAAAATAATGATCAACGGCCTGCCCGGCAATATGGCGGCAACCATCGCCCGGCATGCGTTAAAAGACCCGCGCTTTCAGTTGATGCATCAATCGCTGACCGGCCCGGAAATCGAAGCCCCCGCGCACGCGGTCGAATCGGCTTCTTTTGAGTTGATTCGACCGGACCGCAGAGACCGGGCCGTCCGGGATCTCAACGCGCAGGAGGGCCCTTTTCTCTCCATTGACTTCACCCATCCCTCCGCGGTGAACGCCAACGCCGAATTTTACTGCGCCTGCGCCCTCCCCTTTGTCATGGGGACCACCGGCGGCGACCGCCGGAAGCTCGAAGACACGGTGAAGGCGTCTTCAATCTCGGCTGTGATCGCACCCAATATGGCCAAACAAATCGTGGGCTTTCAGGCCATGATGGATTTTGCCGCTCAAACGTTTCCGGGCCTGTTCAGGCACTACACCTTGCAGATCCGTGAGAGCCATCAGAAAGGCAAGGCGGACACCAGCGGGACGGCAAAGGCCATGATCCATTATTTTAACGCCCTTGGCATACCCTGCAGCGAGGCGGACATCTTCCAGGAGCGCGACCCCGAAAACCAGCGCCGGCAGTGGGGCATCCCCGAAGAACATCTCGCCGGGCACGGCTGGCACACCTACGCCCTGGACTCCAGCGACGGGACGGTCCACTTTGAATTCCGGCACAATGTCAACGGCCGCGACATCTACGCCGAGGGAACTTTGGACGCGGCGGCCTTTTTGCATGAAAAGGTGGCGGCCCGGTCAAAGGGACAGGTGTTTACGATGATCGATGTGTTAAAGGGGATTTAACGGTGAGGTTTTAGAGCAGCTATCAAGATTTCAGCTGGCTGATTTGATCCAGCATCCCGGCAATCCGGCCGCCCAGCTCATTGAGCCGGTCACGGCGGGATAAAATGTTGTTCTGCTCGGCCCGAACGAAGCGCTTGTAGGGCGCGGCCACATCCTCCAGTCTTCGGATCGTCCGCCGCAGCTCACGGTCAAACTGCTCATTCAGGCCTGCCATCAATTTATCCCGCAAGGCTTCGAGTTTTTCGGCCAAATGCTTTTTGGCTTTTTGACGGCGGCTGGGCAGAATAAAAAATCCAAAGGCAACGGCAGCCGTGCCGGTCACAATCCCGGTCATATCCGCCCAGGCCGTATGCAGCAGGACGGCCAGGGCCACCCCCAAACCGGCACCCCCCAGCCCGATCAGCCCCGTTTGAATAACCGCTTCGCGAACCGATTCGGCAATTCGTTCGGCTTCCTTTTCCTTTTTATAGGTGGATATGGCCCGTCGCGTGGCCAGGCCGATGGAATCGATCAGGCGCTGGCGGTCATAGGCCAGCGTGCCTTCCTGCGGTCCGGTTTGACCGACGATCCGGCTCTCGTGCTGCTGCTGCCTTTTTCGAAGGTGATCGGCGATGGATGCCCATTGGCGCAGATCCTGCTCGATGAGCCAGTCGATCAATTCGCTGACCCGGGATTCCAGTTTTTGGGGCGTATCCGCTACCACCTGACGCTCAAAACCGATTTCGATTTTGCTGCGGTTCATCAATTCGAAAATCCGCCCGATTCGGATCGTTTGGTTGAAAAACTCAACGCCGCGTCTTTCCATTTCATTCAGCAGGGTCTTGATCTCCTCCAGGCGGGCTTTAAAATTCCGCAGCATATCTTCGCTGTAGACCTCCATCTGACGCTGGATGTTATCCAGAAGCGTGAGGTCCTCGGCCAGAGAATCGAGATCCACCCGGCAAATTTCGAGCTGCTGTCGAACCAGTTTGTGACCGACCCCCAGGGGATTGAGCAGTTTGAGACGAAACCTTCCCACATCGTCCAGAGACTTCTGGATAAAGGCCTCCAGCGCCTCGAACCCGCTGGCCGCGGCCGAGACATCTTTTTCAATCTTAACCGCCTGGGCCCTTTTGGAAGAAACCGCGAAAACAGGCGGGGTCTCTCCCATTAATTTATTCGAGGCCGATTTCACGAATTCAAGAACTTTTTCGATTTCATCCTGGCTCAATATATCTATCTTATTGACCACCAGTACAATTTTCTTTCCCCAGGACCTGATCAAGTCCAGAAACGCGCGTTCACTTTCAGTAAAGGGGCGGTCGGCCGAGGTGATAAAAATGACCAGATCGCTGCGGGGAATAAATTTGGTGGTTAACATCTCGTGTTCGCGCAGAACCGCGTTTGTACCGGGCGTATCGACGATATGGGTGTTGCGGAGCATGGGAACAGGCGCGGTCTGCAGCCAGGTGCCCTGGGGGCCCGGCCGATTTTCTGTGGCTTCGCCGTACTCGAGAACATGGATCTTATTGGTGGTCGGCGTTACCCCCTCCACCTGAATTTTCTGCCCGATCAGGGCGTTGATGAAGGCACTTTTTCCGGAGTTGAACTCACCCGCCACAACCAGCAGAAACAGCTTGTCCAGCTGAAGGATGGAATCCGCGAGAGCCGACCTTTCGCTTTCGCCCGCGCCGGTGGTGGCCAGCATTTCCCGCAAATCAGACAGGACCGCGCGCGTGTCGTTCAGCAGCGCTTCCCGTTCTTGGCTTAATATGCTATCCATCGCTTTCTCAATTCCTTAACAGTCACAGGGCTGCTCGACCCGCTTATCAACCGGTGGAGCGGGATCTGTTAATCATTCTTTGGGTTTAATTCTCCGCAGCTTGCCGCGGGGCAGTTCATTATCTTGCCTGCCATCACCCGGCCTTTATTTTCCCACCATGCCGTATACCTGCGCTAAGGCCCGCTCAAGGTTTTGGGGCTTCGTCCCCCCCGCCTGAGCCATATCCGGCCGGCCGCCGCCGCTGCCGCCGACCATCTGGGCGATTTGCTTGACAATCCGGCCCGCATGAAAGCGATCCGTAAGATCCTGGGTGACGACAACGACCAGCAGGGCTTTGGTGCCCGAAACGCTGCCCAAAGCGACAATGCCCGATTCGATTTTTTCCTTGAACCGGTCGGCCAGGTCTCTCAAGGCCGCCGGGGAATCCACGGTCACTTTTTTCGCAAGCACCTTGATGCCGTCGATGGATCTGACGTCTTCGGCGGAATCTTTAGCGGACAAGGCCGCCAGCCTGGCCTTCAAGGCCTCCATTTCCCTTTCGAGCGCTCTCGCATGCTGCAGGGTCTTGTCGATTCGCTCCACAACCCCTTCCGGCTTTTCTTTTAACAAGTGTGCGCTCTGATGCAAAAGCCTGGTAACTTTTTGGTCCTCTTGCACCGCGGCCTTTCCGGTCAGCGCTTCGATTCTTCGAATCCCTGCGGCCACGCTGGACTCGGCGATAATTTTAAAAAAACCGATATCGCCGGTCCGCTTCGTGTGTGTGCCGCCGCAGAGCTCTTTGCTGAACTCCCCCAAAGACACGACGCGGACCCGGTCTCCATATTTTTCTTCAAAGAGCGCCGTCGCATCTGTCTTGAACGCCTCCTCGGCATCCATTTCGATTGTTTGCGTCGGAACATTCTCGCGAATTCGCTCGTTGACGAGGGCTTCAATTCGATCCAGCGCTTCGGCCTCGACCTGAGAAAAATGGCTGAAATCAAACCGGAGCCGGTCCGGTGCAACCATCGAACCGGCCTGTTTCACATGATCGCCCAGCACCTTTACCAGGGTGGCGTGCAGGATGTGCGTCGCCGTGTGGTTCCGGGCTGTCGCCGCTCTGGCTGTTTGATCAACGCCGAGCATCACGCGGTCCTGTTTTTTAATGATGCCCGAAACAACTCTGCCCCGGTGTATGATCATCCCGGTGGGCGCCTTGATTGTACCGACAATTTCCACTTCAAGCCGGTCGCCGGTTATTTTTCCGATATCGCCTACCTGCCCGCCGGCTTCACCGTAAAACGGCGTGACATCGGTAACGACTTCGACGCTTTCGCCCGCGGCCGCTTCGGCGACTTCCTGTCCTTCTTTGACCAGCAGCAGCACGGCGGCCGCCACGGAGGTGGTTTCATATCCCACAAACCGCGGCTGAACCCCTCCGGCGGAAAAAGCCCTGTAAGCCTCGGCGGCCTGTGAAAAAGTCGCCACAGACCTCGATTTCTCGCGCTGTACGGCCATGGCTTTTTCAAACCCCGCCATATCTACAGTGAGCTTTTCGTCCCGGACCACGTCCTTGACGATATCGACGGGAAAGCCATAGGTGTCGTAAAGCTTGAAAATCAAATCCCCGGGGACCTCCGTCGCTCCCCCGGCCTTCATTTCCTGAATCCGGTCGGTCAGCAGTTTAAGACCGTTGTCGAGGGTCTCCGAAAAGCGAACCTCCTCATTCTGGATCACGCTGGTAATAAAGGCTGAAGCCTCCGACAGTTCGGGGTAAGCGGGTTGCATGATATCGAACACGACCTCGGCCGTGCGGTGCAGAAACGGCTTTTTCAAACCGATATTGCGGCCGTATCGAATCGCCCGACGCAAAATACGCCGCAGGACGTACCCCCGCCCCTCATTGGAGGGCAGCACGCCGTCACCGATCAGGAATGCAGCGGCCCTGCTGTGGTCGGCGATGACCTTCATGGCGACATCGGTTTCACGGGCCGAGCCGATTCGCTGGCCCGAAAGCGCCTCGACCCGGTTCATGATCGGCAGAATTAGGTCCGTGTCATAATTGGTCGGCACATCCTGAACAACCGATACAATTCGTTCAAGCCCCATGCCGGTGTCGATACTCGGCCTGGGCAGCGGGTTCATTTTCCCGCTTTCATCCCGGTTGAATTGCATGAACACGAGATTCCATATCTCCAGATAGCGGTCGCATTCACAGCCGGCCTTGCAATCCGGCTTTCCGCAGCTGAATTCTTCTCCCCGGTCAATGAGTATTTCGCTGCAGGGCCCGCAGGGGCCGGTCTCGCCCATCGACCAGAAGTTGTCTTTTTCCCCGAAGCGAACGATACGGTCCGGCGGAACACCCACATTCCGGTGCCACAGATCGTGAGATTCATCATCGTCCAGGAAAATTGAAACCCACAATTTATCTTCCGGCAGCCTGAATCCGTTGGTCAGTAAATCCCAGGCAAACTCGATGGCCCTGGCCTTGAAATAGTCTCCGAATGAAAAGTTGCCCAGCATTTCGAAAAAGGTATGATGCCTGGCGGTGTAGCCGACATTCTCCAGGTCGTTGTGTTTTCCGCCCGCGCGCACACATTTTTGCGAGGTGGTCGCCCGCACATACTTGCGGGTCTCTTCTCCGAGAAAGGTCCGTTTGAACTGCACCATGCCGGCATTGACGAATAATAAAGTCGGATCATCGGACGGCACAAGTGAAGAGCTTCGCACGACCTGGTGGTCGTGCTTCTTAAAATATTCCAAAAAGGTTTTACGAATATCGTTCCCTGTCATCAACAACTCCAATTATTCACCAAATTCGGACTTCGGTTGCACCCGCCGAGAGCGGAAATCAAAACAAATCCCGGCAGCCGCTGCTGCGGGGGAAGCTTCGCCGGCAAGACCTGATTCGGCCCGGTTTCGCTGCCTGTACCCTGTCGCTGCGACGCTAGGGTTTACGCAGCCGGAGAGTCTCCCTCGGCATCTTTATCTCCTGCGGCTTTGGAAAGGCCCAGAGATTCTTTCACGCGGCTGTACACATTCTGATAGATATCGGGATTATCGGCAAAAAACTGTTTGACCCGTTCGCGCCCCTGGCCCATACGCTCCCCGTCGTATGAATACCATGAGCCGCTTTTTTCGATGACACCGGCTTCCACGCCGATATCCAGAAGGTCTCCCGCCCGGGAGATGCCCTCGCCATACATGATATCGAATTCGGCTTCCTTGAATGGGGGCGCCATCTTATTTTTAACCACCCGCGCCCGGGTACGGTTTCCGATGGTTTCCTGGCCCTCTTTTATGGCCCCGATCCGCCGGATATCGATCCTTACCGAAGAGTAGAATTTGAGCGCATTTCCCCCCGTCGTCGTCTCCGGGTTGCCGAACATCACACCGATTTTCATGCGAATCTGATTGATGAAGATGACGGATGTCATGGTTTTGCCGATGGTCCCGGTCAGTTTTCTCAGCGCCTGGGACATCAGGCGTGCCTGCAGCCCCATGTGGGCGTCTCCCATTTCGCCCTCTATTTCAGCCCGCGGAACCAGGGCGGCGACCGAATCGATCACCATAACGTCTATGGCGCCACTGCGCACCAGCATATCCGCAATTTCAAGGGCCTGCTCGCCCGTGTCCGGCTGGGCGACCAGAAGCTCATCGCAATTGACGCCGAGTCTTTTGGCGTAGGCGGTGTCCAGCGCGTGTTCGGCATCGATAAACGCGGCAATCCCCCCCTGCTTCTGTGACTCTGCGACCGCGTGCAGGGCAAGCGTGGTCTTCCCGGACGATTCCGGCCCAAAGATTTCGATCACCCTTCCCCGCGGAAGCCCCCCGACACCCAGCGCTTTGTCCAGCGCCAGGGAACCGGTAGGGATGGTCGGGACATCGATTACCGGCCGGCTTCCCAGTTTCATGATCGAACCCTTTCCAAACTGGCGTTCGATTTGTCCCACAGCGGTCTCTACCGCTTTTTCCTTGTCCGGTGAAATGCTCATTTGCTCCTCCTATGCAACATTAAGTACACGGTTGATGCGCCTTTTATCCCCGACCCGGCTGCCCGCCCGGCTTCACGCCGGCTGCTTTCCCATCGGCACCGTAACCAGCCTGGAATAAACCGCCCCGCCTGGACTCAGCTCACTTTTAAACAGAGACACGCCGGCGGCCGTAAAGGGGTCGGTTTCAAAGCCCAGGCCCGCCTTCAGGGCCTCCCGGAACAAGGCCGTGCTCAAGGCCCCCTTTACCCGCCCGATTGTCAAGTGGCCTTTAAACGGCCTCTCTTCGGGCTTAAAGCCCGCCGCCGCCAGGTGATTGTCCAGCGCTTTCTGCAAGGCGGAAAGTCCGGCCGCCTGCCCGCCGATGCCGACCCATATGACCCGGGGACGCTTCAATCCGGGAAAGGCCCCCATTCCCCTGGCGCAAAGCGACAGGGGGGCAAACGGTCCGACACCCGCGGAGAGGGCGCCGGCCACCTTCTCGATCTCCCCCTCGCTGATATTTCCCAAAAATTTTAAGGTGAGATGAATATTGTCGGGATCGACCCATCTGATGTTGAGCCTATATGATTTAAAGCTGTCCTGCAGCGCCTTAATTCGGGCTCGAACGCCGTCCGGCAGTTCAATTGCGATAAAAGATCTTATGGGTCCGGCCATTTAAAACCGTTTTGGTCAATATTCCTGCAAAATTCAGACACGAACTTAAACCGGCAGCGTAAACTGCGGCTCTCCCAAAGTAAATTCCCCTTTTGAAATCCATTCTTTCAGTATTTCGGCTATTTCGCGGGCCTTGACGACGCTGGAGAGCGGGACCGTGGACACCTGTTTGCCCTTGACCGTGATACTTCCGCTTTTTAGCTCGGCATAGCTGACCTTGCCGTAACTCTTGGAAATACAATTGGGGTAATCATGACCGTAGTCCACGATCTGGGTGAATATTTCATCATCCGAAATAGCCGTGTATTTTGCGATTTTTTCATTGAGAATTGGAATCGGGATGCCCAGCCCGACCGCGAGTGAACACCCGTAGCCCAGCAGGCTCACCCCCTTGAGCCATTCGGCGCTCATGTCTTTTAAGTCCCCCATGACCCACAAGGTACCCGAGGGCGTCAACGGGACCCCCTTTTTTGTCCTTTTGACACCCGGTTTGTGCTGGGTGCCGTGCCAGGTCACATATCCGACGGCACCGCCCAGAAAGATGCGGGTTCCCAGCCCGATCGTCTGGTAATAGGGATCATTCAGCAGGGGGCTCAACTGGCCTGCGGAACAATAGTTGGCATTGCCCGCTTTGGGCTTGAGCACCCCCATATAGGTATAAATGGTCTTTTCGGTCAAATTCACGGCGCAATTATAATTTTGATAGCCGTTTCTCGGATTGCAAAGAACGGCATTGGGAATCGTTCGCAGGCTGATCTCCTTTTCAAATGACCGCCTGGGATAACAGCTGGTTCCGTAGGCGGTGGCGCGCAAATGGATTTTTTTGCCTTGGACAAGATCTTCAATCACGTGACCGCCCCCGTAATTGAACTCACCGGGGTAAGCCTTGTTCAGGGGATCGTCATCGCAGGACTCGGTCGCGCCGAGGTAGACGTCAACGGCGGCCAGGCCGGCATATGCCGGCACATTGTTGAGCCAGACTTTGGACGCTTTTATCGTCGGTGTTGCGTGCCCGAAGTTGATAAACGCACCGGAGGAGCACATGGGCGCAAACGTACCGGTGGTGACGACATCGACTTTTTTGGCGGCCGCCACCGGTCCGTGCTTTTCGACGATTCCGATGATCTCCTCGGCCGTGACCACAACCACATCGCCCGATTTTATCTTTTCGTTGATCTGCTGGTAGGTTTTATTCACCTTGAATTTTTTCATATGGGTTCACTCCTCAGCCAATCTGGACTTTACATACTCGATCTTGTTTAAGACATTGTTCGCGATCCAAGCCGAATCCCACCATTCAACCGGATCGACAAATACCTGATGAATCAGCACCCCGAAGTGGAGATGGTCACCCCCGGCAAGCCCGGTCATGCCGGTTCGCCCGATTATTTCACCTTTGCCGATCACCTGGTCGATCTGGACCTTTATACTGCTTAAATGAGAATACATGCTGAAAAGCCCGAATCCATGATCGAGCAGGACGGTCTTGCCGTAAATACCGACTTCTCCCTGGAACACGACCCTTCCCTTGTTGGATGCGGGGACCGGCGACTGCGCCAGGGAAGCGAGATCAATCCCCTGGTGTACCTGCCGGTCGATGACCCGCCCCTTGTAGTTATAGATGCGATGATCGGCAAAAGCGGACTTGCGCGCCGATGCGGGCAAGCGCCCGAAAGCCCCTTCCCACCGCAAAAGGGGATCGGTCTCTTTCAACTGCCCGGCGATTTTTTTATAACTTTCCTCCCTGAGCTCCCGGTTCACCCGGAGGAACTTGTCCAGCTGACCGCCGCCCGCCTGATTGGCCCCGCCGTCTTCAAACTCGGGCATTTTCCAGGCCAGGAATTTATCCGACACCGAAATCGAATCGGTTCTGAATTGCCTGTTCCGGATGTAATGGGGAAACCCCTTGCGGACGCTGTTGCCGGCGAAATCCTTGGCCTGGACGAACATCTCGGTTCCCTTCCCTTGTGTATGGTCCAGGGCGATAAAGGTCATATAAACGTTTTTATCCTTGAAGTATCCTGCCTTTCCGGGGAAAAAATTGTTTCCCACCGAAACACCGTTGACGGGGCAGGGTTCGGAAACCCGGTAGACGACCAGCCCGGAACCGCCCTGTGCAATATTATGCCTGCGGGTCAGAACATCGATGACCGGCGGGCGGGTATCAATCAACACCTCTTTTTCCAGGTATACAGTGTTTCCGCGAAACCAGCTTTTCCAGGAGAAATCCCAAACCGCCACTCTCAGCAGCGCCTCTCCATCGGCAATTCCCATTTTTTTCGGTTCGATCTGAATGTCAATAGATTCTTTATGGACCCTGCTTCGCTTAAAAAGACTACCGGGCGAAAATTCTTTTTCGATCAGCACCGATTCCTTGCCGTCCTTTAACAGGCCCACCCAGACTTTTTTCAAACCGCTTTTGGCATCGGATACCGTTATGGAAAATCGGTGCGAATCGCCGATGGCCAGGGGGCCGGATTCCATCAAAACGGCCGGTTTCTCTCCTTCCATTTTAACCGCCAGGGTCCAGATCAAGGCGATCAGGACGGCCGAACCTACCAATGCCAGCAACCAGCCTCTTAATTTTATTCCCTTAATAATCAATGTATTACACTCCGGTTCCGTTTTTATTTTAAGTGGGGATCATAACAGTAAAAATTACCGTAATCAAGGCCTGTTTTTCGCTTGTTGACTTTTAACCGACCCCACGGTAAAAGTTGCTTATCTAATTGTTATCAGTTACAATAATACCGTAATGACATCAAAACGTTCGGCTGTTCCAGGGGGGTTGAACGGGCTGCTTGTAAACGGCCCCGAAAGAAGTCAATCCCATTTTTTCAAAGTCTATTTATCGGTTTTATGGGGATTGAGGATACAATGAGCAGGCAGGTAAAAATTGACGACATTCTGATCGGAGCGGAAAACCCGCTGGTATTTATCCTGGGACCGTGCGTCATCGAGGACGAAAAAGCGGCCTTTGAAACGGCCGCTTATTTAAAAGCGCTCACGCGGGAACTGGAGGTGCCTTACATTTTCAAGGCCTCCTACGACAAAGCCAACCGGACGGCCCTCAGTTCCTTCAGAGGTCCGGGGGTTGATAGAGGGCTGGAAATTTTAGGCCGCATTAAATCCGAACTGGGTGTTAAAATCCTGTCGGATGTTCACCGGATAGCCGAAGTCGCGCAGGCAGCCCGGGTTTTGGACATCATTCAAATCCCCGCCTTTTTATGTCGCCAGACCGACCTGATTTTAGAGGCGGCCCGAACCTCAAAGCCCATAAACATCAAAAAGGGGCAGTTTCTGGCACCCTGGGACATCGCCAATACCATCGAAAAAGTCAACTCGACCGGAAACAGGCAAATTCTCGTCACCGAGCGGGGAACTCAGTTTGGTTATAACAACCTGGTGGTCGACTTTCGGGGCATTAAAATTATTCAGGATATCGGCTGG